>Ga0315910_10000683_pt1 | contig 32721 bp, 25 predicted proteins | sample EdamamesoilMG_FD_204470 | JGI IMG/M metagenome (GOLD analysis project Ga0315910, IMG submission 204470) | Garden soil microbial communities collected in Santa Monica, California, United States - Edamame soil | ecosystem: Environmental > Terrestrial > Soil > Garden | place: USA: California... | reverse complement strand
GCCGGCGGTGCCAGCCGTGTTCGGCTGACCACCCTGTCCGCCCATCGTCGAGCTGGCGCCGCCGTTCGAGGTCTGCCCCGCCATGCCGCCTTGCGCTGTGCCCGCTTGGCCACCGCTTGCGCCCGCTGCACCGCCAACGGCCGGCGGCGCGCCGTACGCGCCTCCGACGCCGATGCCACCGGTCGCAAACTGTCCGCCGGTGCCGGCGTTGCCGGTTCCCGACATGCCACCGCCACCGACGCCGCCAGTCGGGTTCGCGCCGCCGAAGCCGCCGGTCGGGGGCGCGCCGTACGGAACGCCGAACCCGCCGAACCCACCGGTCCCCGCGCTGAGACCGGCGCTCCCCGCAGTGCCGGCGTCACCGCCGTTACCCGCACCGACCAACCCGCCCACACCACCGAAGCCACCGGTCGGCGGCCCGCCGTACGCGCCTCCCACCGAGAAGACGCCGCCTGTTGCCTGGCCGCCCTTTCCCCCATTCGCCGTATCACCACCACTCCCGGCGTTCGGTCTGCCTGCCGCCGCTCCCGTCCCCTCCCCATCGTCTTCCGACTCACCGCCGCAAGCAGTACCGAGCGACGTCGCGAGCGTGGTACCGAACACGACCATCGCCGCTCGGCTCATCCGCGGCCGCGCGACCATCGGCGCCCCGTCGCGCCCATCGGCGTCGAGGGCGGCGCCGCAAAACGGACACTCGGTGGCGCGCGAGAGGACGTGGCGGTTGCAGTCCGGGCAGGGAAGATAGCGATGGTTCATGTCGTTGCTCCTCGAGCGGCCGCGTCGGGCGCGCTCGCCTCCGTGAGATCCTCGACCACCAGACGAAAACGGCCGGCGTCGAACGGCTTGCCCGACGCTTCCTCGACCCGCTCGACGCGCTCGCGCTTGCCGGCTTTCTGCATCTCGAGCGCGCGGTGGTGGCAGAATGGGTTATTGCCCGGCTTTCCGAGCAAGGTGTCGGTCATCCACGTGCACCCGGCGCGACAGGTGTCGGCGTAGTAGCAGCTGCGGCAAAAGCCCCAGAGGTCGTTCTCGGTGCGATCGCGCGTGTAGCGGATGGGGCCGCCTCGTTCCCAGATGTCTTTCAGTGACGCGTCGCGGATGTTCCCCGCGGACCACTTCTCGGTCGGAAGCGACGGGCAGCCCTTGATGATGCCGTCGGCCTCGATGCCCATCATCGTACGGCCGGCACCGCACCCGTTCGCGTGCTGATCCGGCATCCAGCTCGCGATCAGGCTCTCGTAGGGGCCGAAATAGCCGAGGCTGTTGCCGCGCCAAATGAAGAGCCCCGCCCGATCGGCGCGCTCCTTGAGTCGCGGGATCATCGGGAAGAGATCGAGCAGATCGTAGGGCTGGAGCAGCACGTCGGGCTCGTCCACCACGCGGCCCATCGGGATCGTGAGCTGGATCTGCCAGGCGCGTGAGCCGCGCTCGATGATGAGATCGAGGAGCTCGGGCAGATCCGGCATCGTGAGCCGATTGATCTGGGTGTTGTTGTTGACGATGACACCCGCGGTGCGAAGGTTCTCCATCGCATCGAGCGCCGTGCGAAAGGCGCCGGGGACGCCACGCAGGCGGTCATGCGTCGCCTCGAGCCCGTCGAGTGAGACCGAGGCGTCGCGCAGGCCCGCGGCGTACGCTGCGCGGGCGCGCTCGAGCGTCATGCCGCGACCACCGGTCGTCAGGTTCGCGAGCATGCCGTGGCGCCGGATGGCTTCGATCACCTGCACCCAGTCGTCCCGGAGGTATGCCTCGCCGCCGATCAGCGAGACCTCCTTCACGCCGAGCTCGGCGAGCTGGCGCACGAGGTCGAGACATTCCTCGGTCGAGAGCTCGTCGGGGCGCGCCTTGCCCGCGCGCGAACCGCAGTGACGGCACGCGAGATCACAGGCGAGCGTGATCTCCCACACGGCGTAGATCGGCCGCACCGCATCGACGGCACGCACGGTCGGCGCGAGTGGCAGGTTGCGTTTTCCGGGCGTCGCCACCGGTGCGATTTTGAGGCTCCGCGGACGCTCGGCTTCCATCACGCGCCGCCTCGCATCGGGGCCGAGCGGGTCGGGCCCGCGAGTCGTGGGCGAGGGAGCAACCGGGCTCGGCATGGACTCAGGGTAAAGCAAGACCTGATCCACCGGCGACAATCAGGATTTCCCATCGTTTTGCCGGGTTCGCCCGGTCGGTGCTGTGTCACGATGTGCCAGTCGTCCCGTGCGCCTGCTCGTAGCCGTGCCAATCATCGGGCTCACGACGAGCGCTGTCGCGTATGGCGAGGTCGACGCGAACGCCCATCGGGCGGAGCCGTCGCTCGTCCACGGGCCCACGGTCGACCTCGGCGCGAAGCGCCAGCTGACGCTCCTACCGGGGGCCGAGCTCTATCCTCGGTATCTGGCTGACCCGCGACAGCCCATGATGAAGGCGGTCGCGGTCCACGTGCTTCACGGCGACACGCCGCAAGTTGGTGATTTTCTCTACGAGTTCATGGTGGGGGGAAGCTACGGGCTCCTTCGGCTGCACTCGGAGCAAGAGCCGGAGAAAGGCCTTCAGCTGAGCGCCCACGCCGGTGTGCTCTCTCAGTTCGATCCCACGGCGTCGCTCGACGGGATCGGTTGGGACGGCTACTTCGGACTCAGCGCGACGCTCCGCGCCTTCGACGAGCTCGCTTTCAAGCTCGCCTATCAGCACGACTCGAGCCACATCATGGACGAGTACGTCGAAAAAACCGGGCGCCTGCGCATCGACTACACCCGCGAAGAGGTGGTGCTCGGCATGATGGTCGACCCTTCGGAGCACGTGCGCGTGTACACCGAGGTGGGCTACGCCTTTCACCTCGGGGCGGAAGACGCGATGCCCTGGCGAACCGAGAGCGGGGTCGAGCTGCGTTTTCGGTTTCTCTACGCCGCCGTCGACCTCACCTTCTGGGAGGAATCGGGCTTCCGACCGACCACGACGGCGCAGCTGGGCCTGCTGTACGAGCGCCAGGGAACCGGTCGGCGCTACGGCGTCTTCGCGCAGTACGAGCGCGGCCGCTCGAAGCTCGGGGAATTCTACAAGGACCAGACCGAGACGATCGGCGCCGGCTGGTGGCTGGATTTCTGAATCGCCCCGGCGGTCCGCTTACTGAGGAACGGTGTCCTTCGGCGGGCGGGCGCGGACGGCGCCGCGGATTGCGGCGGTGAGAGGATTGTCGTTCGGCCGCGCCTCGGTCGCCTTGGGACGCTCCGGCTCGGCGGGCTTGGGCGGCGGCGGGGCGGGCTTCGCCGCGACGGGCTTCGCGGCGGCGGGCTTCGACGGTTCGTCGAGCGAGATGTTCATCGCGCGGGCGTTCGGCGCGGGGGCGGGACGAGACGGCGCCTGGGCTCGTGCCGGCGAAAGGTCGTCGAGCGAGACTGTCTTTGCTGCACCTCCCGCAACCGGGAGCGAGTCGAGCGAAACAGGCTTCAAAGGATCGACCGGCTCGAGGGCGCTCACCGGCACGGGAACGAGGGCGCTCGCTGCGTTCGGTGCAGCGGCTCCGGCGACGACGGGTGGCGCGGGGGCAGCGGGCGGAGCCGCCGGACGTGCAACGGGTGCCGGCTCGACGGGTGCTGCGGCGATCGGTGCCGGCTCGGCGACAGGAGCCGACGGCGGCGCGATCTCCTTCCCAGCGAGGACCGGCTCCATCGAACGCGGCGTGCCCCAACCCGGTGTGCCGACGAGAAACTTCTCGGCTGCGAGGTAGCGATGCTCTTGCCCACCTCGGCGCGCGAGATCGCGAAAGACGTCGTTACGGTAGAGCGCAACGAGGCTGCCCGTGATGGCCCCGACGATGAGGAGCTGCTTCACGATGTAGTAGCCGCGGGGCGCGGGCCGGAAGCTCGCCGGTCGCTGGAACGACGCGTACGGATCGAACATCTCGGGGAGCGAGCTCACAGAACGATCAGTTTACCACGACAGCGGAAACGGCTCAGTCCTCGGCGTGGCAAAAACCGCCAAGATCGCGAACCTCGCGAGATCACGGCGCTTCCCGCCCTGCGGCGAGGGCGCGCCGCGTGCTCATTTGCCCCACCCTTTGCTCCGGACCCGGGCGGCGGCCCACCTTACTGGGAGCTATTCACGACCACTTCGACCTTCGAGCCGGGCTTTACCTTCTCGTTCGCAGGCGGCTTCTGGTTGAGCACGATCGCCGTCGGAGTCTCGGCGAGCGACACCCAGCGGATCGTGAGCTCGAGCCCGAGCTCTTCGAGCTTCTTCTTGGCGACGGGGACGCCCATGCCGGCGAGCTTCGGCACGGCGACATCACCGGGCCCCGAGGAGACCTGCACGGTCACCGACTTCCCCTTCTCGGCGGCGGTGTCCGCCGCAGGATCCTGGCGGATGATCTGACCGGCGGGGACCGTCGCATCCGCGATCGGAGCACCCGCGACGAGCTTGTAACCGAGCTCCTCGGCCTTCTTCGTCGCGTCGGCGACGGTCATGCCCTTGAGCTCCGGGATTTTCGGCAGCGCTTCGGCGAGGACGACGCTCACCGGGTGCTGTTGTGGAACGCGCTGGCCCGCCGGGATCGACTGGCGGATCACGGTGCCGGGCTTCGCCTCCGCGCTCGGCTCACGCGCGGCAACGAGCAATGCAAGGCGCGACGACTGGGTGTTGGTACGAGCGTCCGCTTCGGTGAAGCCGCGAAGATCGGGCACCACGGTCTCGGCGACCGGCGCGGGCTTGCCGAGCACGTTGTAACGCTCGAACACGTAAACCGTGCCCGACGCCGTCAGCACGGAGGTGAAGAACGCAATCAGGAAAGCGGTCGAAGCGTGCATCCCAGAGTCCTCGATGACGCGGCCCAAGGTGGGTCGCCCGTAGATTTCGTCCCAGTCGTCACGTCCCAAAACGGATCGAGTCTACCCCGCACCCCCGCAGCCGGGAAATGCCTTGATCGGGTGCGTTTGTTCCGGCGATTCGCTGAATCTGCCTTGTTCCGGCGATTCGATGAATCGCCTAAGAGCGATCCTCGCTCGCAGCGGTTCGATTTGCTACGACGCGTTCGGATGTCTCATGAGATCGCGCTCCAGGGCGTGACGCCGGAGGAGCTCTCGCTCCGGGTCCCGGCGATCCGCCTCGAGGAAGCGCGGCGCATCGTCGCCGCCGTGCATCGCGACGAGGCACCGAGCGCGCCGAATTCGGGCGTGCGGCGCGTGGCGCGTGAGGCCGCGCTCGCTCACGGCTCGGTGCCGGCACTCACCGTCGTCGACACGGCGCGGAGCCGGCTCGACCCGTTCATGAAGTTCGTCCTACGCACCGCGGACGAGCGCCTGCTCGAGACGGTGCGGATCCCACTCGAGAAAGCGGGCCGTTTCAGCGTCTGTGTGAGCTCGCAGATTGGCTGCGCCCTCGCCTGCTCGTTCTGCGCGACCGGCCGGCTCGGCCTGATCAGGAACCTGGAAGCCTGGGAGATCGTCGAGCAGGTGCGGGTGGTGAAGCGGACGCTCGATGCCGCGCAGGGTGAGCGCGTGCACGGCATCGTGTTCCAGGGCATGGGCGAGCCGCTCGCCAACATCGAGCGCGTGATCGCGGCCGTTCGCGTGCTGTCCGACCCGAGCGCCGGTGCGATCGACGCGCGGAAGATCACGATCTGTACGGCGGGGCTCCCCGCCGGCATCCGCCGGCTCGCCCGCGAGCTGCCGAAGGTGCGGCTCGGCTGGTCGATCGGCACCGCGCGGCCCGGCGCTCGCGCTCGCCTGATGCCGGTCGACGGAGCGCACCCGCTCGAGGAGACGTTCGCCGCCGGCGTGGAGCACGCGCGGGTGACGGGTCTCGCGCCGCTGTGGGCCGTCACGCTGCTCGCCGGTGTGAACGATTCGGACGACGACGCGCGGGCGCTGTCGGGGCTCGCGGCGCGCTTTCGCGCCGAGACCGGACGCTCGCCGCGCATCAGCGTGATCCCGTACAACCGCATCGCCGACGACGCCTCCGATCCGTTTCGCCGCGCGCCCGACGTCGACGAAGCGCGGTTTCGCGCCGTCATGCACGGCGAGGGAGCGTTCACGCACAAGCGCTACAGCGGGGGGTCGGACGTAGCGGCGGCGTGCGGCCAGCTTGCGGCGCGAAGCGCATGATCTTGCGACGAGGGGCGGTCCTCGTCGGCTTCGTGCTCGCGCTGGCGGGCTGTAGCGCTCGACCGCGTCCGGTGCCCGCGGTCGCGAACGGGGCGACGCCTGCCCCGACTCCCGTCACCTCGGCGCCAACCACCGCCTCGGCGGGCGGCAGCACCGCGCCCGCCGCGACGAAGCCCGAGCCGCTCCTCTTGATCACCGATCCCGGCGTGCTTGCCGCACTCGAAGCACGCGGGGTGACCCTCGCGCGCTGGTTCGGGATCGCGGAGAGCGGCCGGAAGGACAACGGAGCGCTCGCCGGCACCGTCGGCTATCAGTCGATCGCGAGCGAGCTCGAGCGTGAGGTGCGCGCGCACGCCGCGCGCGACGCGCAGGCGGGTGTCGGTGTGCACCGCTACTCGCACCGGCTCTTCGATGCGCGCTGGCTCGCGTCGGCGGCGGCGCACTTCGAGCTCGTGGCGGTGGTGAATCGCTTCGACCGGATGCCGTTTCGCGCGCCGAGCTGCGGTGAGACGCGGCTCGTCTATCGGCTCGCCTACAAGACCAAGGTCGGGGAGCACACCGTCGCCTCGCGGCTGCCGATGACGCTCGCGCTGGAGCTTCAGGCGCCGCCCGGGGAAGGCGGTTGCATCGGCACTGCGCGGCGCTTTCAGCCTCCCGAGCCGCTCGCCGGTGACGCGCTCGCGGGGTTCCTCGTCGGACCGCACGGCCCGCTCGCGCCCGAGCTCGTCGACCCCGCGCGCGTGCCGCACCAGGTGGCGGTGAACCTGCAGCTCGTGCGCTGGCCGTCGACGGTGCGCCCCGATCTCGGCGGGCATGCGGAGTACCTGATGCTCGCGTTCCAGCGCGACGCGGCGGCCGCGACGTACGCAGCGGGGCCGCTCGAGAACACGCCGGACGGCGACCGCCTCCAACGCGACCCCGCGCTCCGCCGCGCGCTCCTCGCTCACCTCGCCGAGCCGCGAACGCTGCGCGCGCTCGACGAAGGGACGCTCGTCTTGCCGAAGACGTTCCTCGCCACGCGCGCCATTTCGGTCACGCCGCGCGGCCTCTCGCGACAGGCGAATCGCCCGTTCTCGGCGCTGTTCGACGACAAGGAGCTCGGCGCGCTCCCGCTCGAACCGGGGAAGGCGCTGCGCTCGCTCGCGGGCGTGCGCCGCAGGCTCGATGCGCTCTCGTGCCAGGGCTGCCACGAGGCGCGGAGCATCGCGGGCTTTCATCTGCTCGGCGACGATGCGGACGACGTCGCGCTCGGCACGGCACTCGCTTCGGGCACCTCGCCGCACCTCGCGGGCGACCTCGAACGGCGCGCGCGCGTGCTTCGCGAGCTCTTCGCCGGCAAGACCCCCGATTTCAGCCAGGGATTTCCCGAGCGCTCCACCGACGGCGGGTTCGGCGCGCACTGCGGGCTCGGCGACGACCCCACGTTCGCCGGCTGGACCTGCGAGCCTGGCCTCGTCTGCAAGTCGTACGACGCGCCGCGCGGCGACGCGGTCGGGCAGTGCTTGCCGGCAACGCCGAGCGCCGCGGGCGATCCGTGCGAAACGGGACCGCTCACCACGGCCGCCGACGGCACGCGCGAGCGGGTGGCGAACGTCGTCAAGGAGGCGTGCGGCGACCACGCTGTGTGCAATCGCAATGCCGTTGGTTTCCCCGGCGGCATGTGCACCGAGACGTGCGGCGCGCTCTCGCCGAGCTCGGCCTGCGGGAGCATCGCCGTGCTCGAGCCGTTCAATGCCTGTGTCGCGCGCGGTGAGCCGTTCTTCGACTGCCTGAAGAACCACGCGCGGCCCGCGGGCCTTCGCGCGTGCAGCACCGACGACCCCTGTCGCGACGACTACGTGTGCGTGCGGAGCGAACGGGGCGGAGCCTGCATTCCGCCGTACTTCCTGTTCCAGCTCCGGGTCGACGGGCACCCGTGAGCTGACGCCTTGCCACGGGAGGGCGCTTGGGCGACGCTCCGGGCCGATGCGAAAGGATCGCGTGCTCAGCGCCGTCACTCTGGGCGCGCTCGCACTGCTTCTGGTCCTGGTCGCCGTGGTGCTGGTCCAGCTCCACCGCGTCGAAGCGCGTTTCATCGCGCAGGGGATCCAGCTCCGCGCGCTCGGCGACGCGACCGATCGGTTGATGGCGGGCGGCGTGCGGAGCGCTCCCGCCGCTGCCGGCGCTCAGGCGGAGGAAGCCCCGCCGCCCGGCGTCAAACTGTTGCACCCGGAGGTCGAGAATTTCCTGAAGCCCGCGGACACGCGCTTTCCGGCCCCCGGAGCGCCGACCGACGGCACGCTGATCCGCGGCTTCTGGGGTGGGGAGCCGAAGGGCTTCAACCCGTTGCTCGAGAACGCCGCCGACCTGACCGAGTTCATCGAGCTCTACGCCGCGCTCCCGCTGGCGGAACGGAACGTTTTCACGAACCCGGACGTGTGGCACGGCCGGCTCGCCTGGCGCGTCGAGGTCACCGACGACTTCAAGGAGTTCACGTTCTACCTGCGGCCCGGCGTGAAATGGCACGAGCCCGTGGTCGCGAACGACCCGGCGTTCGCCTGGATCAAGGGCAGCCACCCGGTCACCGCCGACGACTTCGTGTTCACGATCGACATGATCATGAACCCGCAGGCGGAGGTCGGACCCATTCGCAACTACTACCAGGCGCTCGAGAGCTGGAAGGCGATCGACGAGACGACGCTGGTCTTGCGCTGGAAAAAGAAGCTCTACACGAACCTCGCGCAGAGCCTGGCGCTCGCCGCGCTGCCGCGTTTTCTCTACGGCCACGACCAGCAGGGGAAGCCCTTCCCGAAGGAGACGCTCGGTCTCCGTTTCAACCAGCACTGGTACAACAACAAGGCGTTCATCGGCGCGGGGCCCTATCGCATGACGACCTACGAGCCGGGCTCGAAGATGGTGCTCGAGCGCGTCGACGGGTCGCCCGGGGACAAACCCGCGATCAAGACCCTGCTCTACCCGATGTACACCGACTCCACGCAGACGCCGCTGAAGCTCCGCGCCCACGAGCTCAACTTCGGTGAGATGCAGGCGGCCCAATACCGCGAGGAGATCCAGCGCTACCAGGGCGCGGCGACGAAGCCGAAGGACAGCCCATTCCTCGACGGCCGCATCGATTGCAAGCCGGTGACCGGCACCTCGTTCCGCTACGTCGGCTACAACGCCGATCGGCCGATTTTCGGCGACCCCCGCGTGCGCCGCGCGATGACGCACTCGCTCGATCGCAAGCGGCTGATCGAAAACGTGTACGTGGGGCTCGGCACGATCACGACCAGCCCCTACCCGGTCGAAGCGCCGTACAACGACCCGGACATCAAGCCGATTCCGTTCGACCTCGCCGCCGCCGCCGCGCTCCTGAAGGAAGCGGGCTGGGTCGACACCGACGGCGACGGTTTGCTCGACAAGCTCCTCCGCCCGGGCGACGCCAAGAGGACGCCGTTCGAGTTCGCGCTCTTGATCAATACCGCGCGCAAGGAATCCGCGGTACTCGCCAACATCTTCCGCGACGACCTGCTCAAGATCGGCGTCAAGGCCAACATCGAAGCCGTCGAGTGGAGTCTGTTCTTGAAGCGGATGGACGAGAAGAACTTCGACGCCTTCTTCGGCGCCTGGACGGTGGGCTGGGACCCGGACCTTTACCAGATCTGGCATTCGTCCCAGGCCGACACGCCGAAGGGCTCGAATCGCGTCGGCTTTCGCAACAAGGAGGCCGACGTCATCATCGAGAAGCTCCGCGAGACGTTCGACAAGGATGAACGGACCACGCTCCTTCGTCGCTTCCACCGCATCGTGGACGAGCTCCAGCCGTACACGTTCTTCATGGTTCCGCGTTACGTCCACTGCACGTGGCGGGAAGTTCAAGGCGTGATGTTCTCGAAGGAGTACCCGACAGTGAATACCTTTCCCTGGTCGGTCGCTCGCCGCACCCCCTGAGCCCCGAGCGCGAGGATGAAAGCGTACGTCCTCCGCCGCCTGTTCCTCATGATCCCGACGTTCTTCGGGATCTCGCTGCTCCTCTTCCTGATCCTGAATCTCGCGCCGGGGCGGCCGGGCGCACAGCAATCCGGCGATCTCGCGCAGAGCATGCGCGGCGAGGTGACGCAGGAGTCCTACCGCATCTTTCGCGAGCAATTTCACCTCGACAAGCCGGTGCTCTTCAACGCGCGCTTCCTCCTGACGCGTGAGGGGATCGAGCGTGACCTCGCACGCGTAGCCGGCGTCGGGAACGCGTCGTCCGCCGAGCGCGTGGCCGCACAAGAAACGCTCGAGGACCTCGGGGGCTACGCCGTCCCGCACCTGGTTTCGCTGCTCGACGTCCCCGACCGGCGCGTGCGTGACTCGGCGGCGTACTTTCTCCGGCTCAACGCGATCCGCCCGCTCGAGGATCCGTTCAACCCGACGCCGAGCCCGGCGCTTCGTGCAAAGAACAAAGCAATCGACGCCGAGAACGCGACGCTCCGCGTGCTTCGTTACGCGATCGACGCGAACGAGGACGAAAAGCAGCGCGTGCTCGCCACGCTCAAGCGCTGGTACGCCGAGCGAAAGAGCCGCTTCTCGTACACGCTCGGCGATAAGGTGCGGCTCTTTTTCACCGACACCCGCTTCTACGCCTATTGGCGAAACCTGCTCCGGCTCGACTTCGGCGTCTCGCTCACCAACCGCGAGCCGGTGGTGCGGACGCTGGTCTCGAAGCTCAAGTACTCGCTCACGCTATCGGTCGGCTCGCTGTTCTTGGCGTACGCGATCGCGGTGCCGCTCGGCATCTTCTCGGCCGTGAAGAAGGGCACCCGCGCCGACCGCGCGCTGACGACGACGCTCTTCATGCTCTACTCGCTGCCGAGCTTCTTCGTCGCGACGGTGCTCCTTTACTTCTTCTCGACCGGCTCGCGATGGGATTCGCTGCGCCTGTTCCCGACCGGTGGCTGGGCAAGCCGCGACGCGGGAGACATGACGACCCTCGGCTCGTTCGGCGACCTCGTGTGGCACCTGATCCTGCCGATCGCGTGCATGACGTACGGCTCGCTCGCGGCCCTCAGCCGCTACATGCGCGCCGGCATGCTGGACGTGATCCAGGCTGATTTCGTGCGGACGGCGCGGGCGAAGGGCCTGCCCGAGCGCGTCGTGATCGGCAAGCACGCGCTCCGGAACGGCCTCTTGCCGATCCTCACGCTGCTCGCGGGGCTCTTGCCGGCGGTGCTCGGCGGCTCGGTGATCGTCGAGTACATCTTCGGCATCCCGGGGATGGGCTTGTGGGTGGTGGATGCGATCTTTCAGCGCGACTACAACGTGATCCTGGCGGTGGAGCTGTTCTCCACGATCCTGGTTCTCGTCGGCCTGCTGCTCACGGATCTGAGCTACGCGCTCGTCGATCCGAGGATCCGCTTCGAATGACCGCTCCGGATCAGACCAAGAGCGCCGGGCACTTCGAGCTCGCCTTCCGTGAGCTCAGGCGGAATCGGCTCGCGATGGTCGGCCTCTGGGCGATCGTCGCCCTCATCGTGCTTGCGACGCTCGCACCGGTGCTCTCGCTCAATCAGCCCTTCTATTATCGGGACCGGGGCGCCGCGTCGTTTCCCTGGTTTTCCGCGCTGTTCGATCGCCTGGTGTTCGAAAACTCGGTCGATATCTTCTTCAACCTCTTGCTCGTGTTGTCCCCGTTCGTGGCGCTCGGCCTGTTCGTCCTCCGTCGGGCCGGGCGCGCTCTCGAGCCGCGTCACTTCGGCCGCATCGCGCTCGGCTTCGTCGTCGTCTACCTCGCGGTCGCACCGGCAAGGTTCGGCACCGTCGATAATCCCCTCTCCTATTCGCGCCCGGTCGTGAACTACCGGACGCTCTTCGAGCAGGCCAAGGCCGAAGGCCGCTCACCGAGCGCCGTGTTCCCACTCCACCGCTTCAGCTACCGCGAGACGGATCCGGGCCGGAGCCTGCTCGCGCCAAGCAGCCGGCACCCGTTCGGCACCGACACCGAAGGGCGCGACGTCTTCGCGCGCATGCTCTTCGGCACCCGCATCTCGCTCACCATCGGCGTGGTGGCGGTCGCGATCTACGTCGTGATCGGCGTCGTGATCGGCGCGCTCGCCGGCTATTTCGGCGGCCGCGTCGACAGCGCGCTCAGCCGGCTGATCGAGGTGATGATCTGCTTTCCGACCTTCTTCCTGATCCTGACGCTCGCCGCGTTGATCGAGGAGCGCAGCATCTTTCACGTCATGGTCATCATCGGCCTGACGAGCTGGACGGGAGTCGCGCGCTTGGTGCGCGCCGAATTCCTGAAGCACAAGGGCCTCGAGTACGTGCAGGCGGCCCGCGCCCTCGGCATGCCCGCACGCCGCATCATCTTCGGCCACGTGCTGCCGAACGCAAGCGCCCCCGTCCTCGTCAGCGCAACGTTCGGCATCGCCTCGGCAATCCTGGTCGAATCGAGCCTCGCCTTCCTCGGCATCGGCGATCTCACCGTCGCGAGCTGGGGCGAAACCTTGAACGCCGGCCGGCTCTCGAACCGCCTGTGGCTGATCCTCGCGCCCGGCTTCTCGATCTTTTTCGTCGTGACCGTGTTCAATCTGGTGGGCGAAGGGCTGCGTGATGCGCTGGATCCGAAGCTGAGGCGCTGACCAGCGAGTGACGCCACGAAGACCGAACCCATGGAGTGGCACGTACTTCTCCGATTGCCGCTGATCTGCCTGCCGCTTCTTGTCAACTGTGAGCGCCCGCCTGCACCGGTCTACGTGAATCCAACTGCGGCGGCGGAAGAGCTCGGTCACCTCATCCTTGACGAGCGGGCGGAAGTCGTGGACGTAGACGGTGGTCGACCCGTCCATCGCCGCCAGATTTACGATCAGGGCGAGGCGCGTACCATCGAAGAGCCCCTGCGAGACATCTACCTGACCCCGGGATGTCACGTGGTGAAGGTAAGCTACAAGGCAACGTACTACCCACGGCGCCTGGAAAGCAGACGCTTCGCGGATGGCAGGACGAACTACGATCCCAACGAGTTCGCATTGGACGGGCACGTGAACGAATACGAGTCGGCGCCAATGCGCTTTTTCGTGCAAATCGACGCCGGCTACGCATACTGGGTGACCGCATCGTTCGACGGAGACAACTTCAAGCCGCGTATCGCGCGAGTCGACCCATCGGGTGAAGCAAGCCTCACCATCCTCGCTGAGCAGCCCTGTACCAGGGCGCCTGTGAAGTAGCTCTACTCGAGCATCGTTGACCCCGGGGGTTGAGGGTGTATAGTTAGGCGTATGCCACGCATGCAGGTCTACTTGCCGGACGAGCTCTACCGTCTCGTGAAGAAGCGCCGCCTTCCTGCGTCGGAGCTGTTGCAGGGCGCGGTTCGAGCGGAGGTGCGCCGTCTCGACCTGCTTTCGGAAACCGATCGTTTTACCTCCCGCTTGCTCGCCGAGGTGGGTGAGCCCGGTCCGGGTGAGCGGGCGCGAGCGAAAGCGCTTGCACAGCGAATCGCCAAGCGGGCGACGCGCAAGGCCGGCTAGCACTTGCTGGTTCTGGATTCGGGAGCCGTCAGTCGCCTTGCCGAGCGGTCCCGCGCGTCAGCGGCGCTCATTCTCGCCTTTCGGGAGGAAGGTCTCTGGCCGGCTGTGGTTCCGTCCGTTGTCCTGGTCGAGTGCCTTCAGGGGCATGCCGGCCGAGATGCGAACGAGAACCAGCTGCTCAAGACGTGCGACGTGGTCGATCGGATCCCGGAGAGCCTCGCGCGACGGGCTGCGCTACTTCGTCGGCGGGCACGCCGTGGTTCTGCGGTCGACGCGCTGGTTGTCGCCATGGCGGAGCCAGGCGGAACCGTGCTGACGACCGATCCGAATGACCTGGAGGCGCTTGCGTCGCACGCTCAACGCGTCGTCATCGAGCGCGTCTGAAGACTCCCGCCTAACTCCGGCTTGCACCAGACGCCTTCCTCGCGTTCACTCGGGCGGCGCAGCTGAAACCCGGTACGTTGGCCAGGCGGAGACCGAATGGCGGACAATAGCCCTTTCACGTCCTCGGAACGCGACAAGTTCCTCTCTGCGATCACCGCGAACGGCGGAGTAGTGATGGGGAATCGATGGAGGGAGCAAAGTTCGGAAGCATTAGTAGAGGCCGCGCTGGAACATCCATTCCCCGCCGTCATCATCGGCGACGAGCTGGCACGGCGTGGTCCCGACGAAGCCGGAGCCCGTCGAGTTTGCGACGCGTATCGCGAAGGCCGATTCCGGAAACCATGGGAGGCCGCGCTCCTTCTTCGTTGCTTGAGGCATCCGGTCGGGTACGAGACGGTGCGCGAGATGTTCGCTGACGAATCGCTGACGGACAGCTACGGAAACATCGGATCGGCGCTCGCGACGATCGATAGCGTGAGGGCAGCCCCTGATCTGTGCTCGCTCGTCGTCAACGCGCCCACCCAGGCTGCACGGGAGGAGGCCGCGTTGGGCCTTGCAACCCTTCCTTCGACCGCTGGTTGCCTCGCCTTGGCCGATGCAGCAGGTTCGTCCAGAGTTGGTAGGAACCTGGCCGGCAAGCTGCTGGTCGACCTTGGGGTTACACCGGCGGTGGTTGAGGAATGGTTTGCTTCCGGCGACAGGGCGAAGGCCGAGGTCGCGTGCGAGGTCGTAGTGAATGGCGCCGGTCGCCCGCGCGGCAGCGATGAAGCTCCCTGCAATTGGTCCACTCGCGAACGGCGTCACCTACTCGCGCTTGCGCATCGTGCCATGGCGAGCGGGCAGGCGGACCCGAGACCCTACGCAAGGACCTGGCTAAGGCGGGGGAAGAAGCGCCATTCGAGCATCTGGCTTCTTGCAACGGCACCTCGAAGGGCAGCCCGCTTCGTGATGTCGCGGCTCGGCATCGGTGACGCACCCCGAGCGTAGGCCGCCTCGCTTCGATTACTTGCTTACGCCGTCCCCTGCGCTCGGCCCGCGCGCGGCGTGAAGAAGCCGACGGCGCCGAACGCCGCGGCCCACGCGAATTGAACGGCGTGGACGATCACGGTGACCGACACCATCGCGGCGGAGGCGATGCCGAGGGCGGGCGCCGAGAGCGCGAGCGCGGCGGCGGTGGGGCCGACCTGGCCCGGGATCGCGTCGCCGAGGACGGACGCCATCATGTTGAGGGCGAGTGTCATCGCACCGAGCGACGGCGAGAAACGGATCCCGACCGCATAGAGGGCGATGGTGATGAACGCCGCCTGCAGCACGCGTCCGAAAAAGAGCAGGAGCACGGCCTGGGGCACGAGCATGCGCTGCGCGCGGGCGGCGCGACGGTAGTTGGTGGCGGCCCGGAGCACGCGCGGGAAGCGCGCCACCAGCCGCTGCGGAAGGCCGGCTTGCATGCCGAAAACGACGAGCACCCCGAGCGCCGCGCAGGTCACCGTGAACACGACGAGCGCGACGCTGAGCACCGAGACACCGAGCACGACGAGCGCGGTGACGGCGGCGACGAGCCCGAACAGCGCGTCCGCGAAAAAGCTCGTCGCCTGGCTCGCGCTCGCGACGGCCGCGGCGCGCAGACGCCCGACGTGCGGCGCGAGCAGCGCCACCTTGGACACCTCGCCGACCAGCCGCCCGCCGGGAGCGACGGTGGAAACGGCGTAGAAGACGGCCTGCGCTCGCAGGAGCACGCCGAGCGGCAGGCGACGAGCGCGCGCCCCGAGCAGCACCCGCGTCATCAGGCTCTCGAGCGGGAGCCGCCCGCCTTCGCAGAGCACGAGCAGCGGGATGAACCCGGCAGCTTGATTGAGCGCTTCGCGGACCTGCCCCGCACCGGCCCACGACACCACCGCGGCGAGGAGCCCGAGCCCCGCGACCAGGAGCACCACGCGGAGGGCGTCCACTCGCACTCGCGCGGCTTAGCACCGCTCTCGCGCCGTCGCTATCGACGGCGCGGCGACGAGAGAAACCAGCTGATCACACTCGTTGCAAAACCGATGACCAGCGCGAAAAGGCTCCAGATCGGGCGGGAAGCGAGGCTTGCGTGCCGCTGCACGATGACGAGGAACAGCTGCACGAACAGGGCGGCGATGCCGTAGGCGGCGGCACCGTAGAGCACGGTGGCCCTGAGGCGGGCCATCGTCTCCAGGCTCTTCGGCGTGCTCGGCCACACCGCGCGGAAAAGGTAGCGGAGCCAGAGCACGAGCGGCGTCACGAGCGCGGCCGCCACGCCGACGATCGACAGCACGGCCTCGACCTGACTGAGGTCGCCCGTGTCCTCGCGCGCGTAGCGGATGATGCTGCCGATCATCACGGCGAGGCTCGCAAGGAGCCACAGGAAGCCGAGTGACGTGAAGAGGAGCAGACCGGGACGCGCGACCTGCACGCTTTGCTGGGTGCGGGCGAGCGCGGCGTGGATGGCCTTCGGCGAAAGGCGGCGCACGACCGTCGCGCTCTTGCTGGTGGGGCCTTCGTCGGGCGGTGGCGGCACCGTCGGCGCGAGCGAGGGGCGATGCGCGAGCTCGGGGTCGAACGCCGCGAGCTCGTGGTCGAGCTCGGCCATCGTCTGGTAACGGTCGGCCGGATTCTTCGCCATCGCGCGCTGTACGACGAGCTCGAGCGCGAGCGGCAGCGTCGGGTTCAGCGTGGTCGGCCGCCCCGGCTCCTGAACGAGCACCGCCGTCAGCGTCGCCATCGGATCGAGCCCCTCGAACGGCTTCTTGCCGGTGAGCGCCCGGTAGAGAATGGCACCGACCGCGTAGACGTCGGCACGCGCGTCGACTTTGTCGCCGCGGGCCTGCTCGGGCGCCATGTAGTCGGGCGTGCCCATCACCATGCCGGTCTTGGTGAGCGATTCGCCGCCCGCCGACGCCACCTTCGAGATGCCGAAATCGAGGACTTTCACCAGCATCGTGTCGAGCCGCGAGATATCGCCGGTCAGGAAGACGTTCTCCGGTTTCACGTCGCGATGAACGACGCCGGTCTTGTGCGCGGCTTGAAGCGCCTTGCAAATTTGGCGGACGATCCGGACGGCGTCGCCCGACGGGAGCTTGCCGAGCCGTTCGAGGTACTCGCCGAGCTCTTCGCCGGAGAGGAGCTCGGCCACGATGTACGGTTGCCCGTCGTCGGTGACACCCACGTCGTGGACGCCGACCACGTTCGGGTGCGAGATCCCGCTCGCGGCTTCGGCCTCGCGCTGGAAGCGAGTCACGACCTCGGGCTGCCGCGCGAGATCGGGGTGGAGGAGCTTCACGGCGAAGCGCTTGCCCTTGAGCCGCCGGTGGCGCGCCTCGTAGACGCGACCCATCCCGCCCTCGCCGAGCACCCGCGTCACCTCGTACGAATCGCCGAGCAGCCGCCCGACGAGCGGATCGTCGCCCTCCGGCGCGTCCTCGAGCGGCACGGCGTCGCGCGGGCAAACACGAAAGTCTGCCGGGAAGAGTCCCCCACAAACCGGACAGCGTCGCGACGAGAGCCCGCTCGGGGCACTGCCCGCAGCCGGAAGGGGCGCTGGGGCGGACACGAGCGGCCGAGGGGCCGAGGGATCCGGCATGGCGAGCTCCATACTACCCTAGCTTCTGCGGCCGGAAAGCGGCTCGCTCGAGAGACATGACGGACGCGCCTCTCCTCACGATCGAGGATCTCTCGGTCACGTTCCGGACCGGTGCGGGACTGGTGCGCGCGGTGGACGGCGTCACCTACGATCTTCGCCACGGGGAGACGCTCGCCGTGGTCGGTGAATCCGGCTGCGGCAAATCGGTGACGGCTCTTGCGGTGCTCGGCCTGCTCCCACCGCATTCGGCCGACATCCCGCGCGGCTCGATCCGGTTCGACGGCGAGGAGCTGGTCGGGGCCGCCCCCGAGCGCCTCCGCCGCCTGCGCGGCAACGCGATCTCGATGATCTTCCAGGAGCCGATGACGAGCCTGAACCCCGTGTTCACGATCGGCGATCAGATCGCGGAGGGCATCACGCTGCATCGCGGCCTCGACGCCGAGGAGGCGCGAGAGCGGGCCCGCGAGCTGCTCGAGCTCGTGCGCATCCCCGCGCCCGAGCAGCGGCTCGACGAGTACCCGCACCAGCTCTCGGGCGGCATGCGCCAGCGCGTGATGATCGCGATGGCACTCGCCTGCCGGCCCCAGGTGCTGATCGCGGACGAGCCGACGACGGCGCTCGACGTGACCGTTCAAGCGCAAATCCTCGAGCTTTTGCTGGAGCTCCAGCGCGAGCTCGGGATGGCGATCCTGCTCATCACGCACGATCTCGGCGTCGTCGCCGAAACGGCGGAGCGCGTCGTCGTGATGTACGCGGGCGCGGTGGTGGAGCGCGCCAACACGCTGCCGCTCTTCGAGCGACCCCGCCATCCGTATACGGCGGGGCTTTTCCTCTCGCTGCCGCGCCTCGATCGAGAGGGCCGCGACCTCAAGCCGATCGAAGGCACGGTGCCCGATCCGCTCCACCAGCCGTCCGGCTGTCGCTTTCATCCGCGCTGCCCGTTCGCGATGCCGGTCTGCCGTGAATCGGTGCCGGAGCTGCGCGAGCGGCAGGCCCCCGGCAGTCCGCCGCACCTCTCGGCCTGCTTCTACGTCGACGAGCACCCGGATGCCGATCTGGTGGCGGAGTCGCTGTCGCGAGAAACGCCGGAACCTCCGACCGCGGCGGAGGGATTCGCGTGACAGAGCCCTTGCTCGACGTCCGGGGCCTGACGAAGCACTTTCCGGTGACGAGCGGCGTCTTCGGCCGCGTCGTGGGGCAGGTGCGGGCGGTCGACGACGTGAGCTTCGAGCTTTCTCCGGGCGAAACGCTGGGGCTCGTCGGGGAGTCCGGCTCCGGCAAGACGACCGCCGGCCGCGCCATCCTGCGCCTGATCGAACCGACCGCCGGCCAGGTGACGTTCGACGGCACGGACGTGACGCGGGCGGACGCGAACACCCTGCGGCACCTCCGGCGCTCGATGCAGATCGTGTTCCAGGATCCGTACAGCTCGCTCAACCCGCGCCTGCGGGTGCTCGACATCGTCGGCGAAGCGCTCGAGGTGCACGGCCTGACGAGCGGGGCCGAAACCGAACGGCGGGTGGCGGCGCTGCTCGCCCGCGTCGGTCTTTCGCCGAGCGCCTTGAACCGCTACCCGCACGAATTTTCGGGCGGCCAGCGCCAGCGCATCGGCGTCGCACGCGCGATCGCGCTCGAGCCGAAGCTCGTCGTCCTGGACGAGCCGGTCTCGGCGCTCGACGTGTCGATTCAGGCCCAGGTCGTGAACCTCCTGCTCGAGCTGCGGCGCGAGATGGGGCTCGCGTACCTGTTCATCGCCCACGATCTTTCCGTGGTGCGGCACCTGTCGCACCGGATTGCGGTCATGTACCTCGGCGAGCTGGTCGAGGTCGCGCCGCGAGATCGGCTGTTTTCCGCGCCCGCGCACCCCTACACGCGAGCGCTGCTCTCGGCGATCCCGGTGCCCGATCCGAAGCGCCGCCGTCAGCGCATCGTGCTCACGGGCGACGTCCCGAGTCCGCTGAACCCTCCGTCCGGCTGCCGCTTCCACACCCGCTGTCCCGCGGTGATGGACCGCTGCCGGGTCGAATCACCACCGGCCGAAGAGGTCGAGCAAGGCCACGCCGTGCGCTGCTTTCACGCCGAAGGCGAGCGCGGCGACGACTGGTACCGGCGGGTGAGCGAGCGCATCGAACGCCAGGTGGCCGAGAACGCCGCCGAGAGCCCGGCACCGAAGCCGCTCGCCCTGCCCGACGACGTCGGAGCGCCCGCCGAGCACCACGTCGCCGCGACCCCGCGCCGGCCGTTGCCGAAACCCGTTCGCTGGCTCCTCGCGCGCCCGCGCCGGCGGCGGCTCGCCCTCGCCGCTGCGCTCCTTGCCTCGTTCATTGCCGGTGGAGCCTTCGGGCGCGCGTCGCGTGAGCGCGAGGCACTCGCGGAGATCAAGCTCCTCCGTGCCGAAATCCAGGAGTACGAGCGGGTCACGGGCTCACTGCCCGCAACGCTTTCGGACCTCGGCTGGCGGCTCCCACCGATTTTCGGCGGCCTCGAAGCGACCGATCCGTGGGGGCGTCCGATCGTTTATCGCGTGCGCGCCTCCCGCAAGGTCGACCCCGCTATCCTGGAGCCGGACCGCTTCCTGGTCCTGAGCCTCGGACGCGACGGCGTCCCGAGTCGCGACGATCTGGGCTGGGGCGGACGGTAGGCGGTCGATGTACCGGACGCTGCTGGGCATCATCACGGTCATCGTGGCGGCGCTCTCGATCGCGGGCCTCACTTTTTCGTCCACCGTCGATCTGCCGGCCGACTTCCGGATGGCGAACGGCACCGAGGTGCAGTCGATCGACCCGCAGCTCACGAGCGGAGAGCCGGAAGCGCGCGTGCAAGAGGCGCTGTTCGAGGGCCTCACCCGCTTCGATCCGGTGACCTTCGGCCCGGCGCCGGGCGTCGCCGAATCCTGGGACATCTCGGAAGACGGCACCGTCTACACGTTCCACCTGCGGGAAGCCGCGCGCTGGAGCGACGGGCGCCCGGTGACCGCCCACGACTTCGTGTACTCGTGGCAGCGGCTGCTCGATCCGGCGATGGGCGCCGAGGTCGCCTACATGCTGTTTCCGGTCCGCTTCGCGGAGGCGCGGAACACGTTCGGCGGACTGGCGACGAGCCTTCGCGACACGGCGCTGCCCGCGCTCGCCCGCTTGAGAAGCGGGCGGCCGCTCCCTGCCGAGGAATTCCAGCGCTTTCTCGCGAAGACGAAGCTCTCCGATCCACTGCGGGCAGCCCACGAACGCTCGCTCGAGGGGCTGATGAGCCGTCGCACGGGGACGGTCAGCGAGGCGGAGCTCGACGGGCTCAAGCTCGGACTCGAGCGCGCAGCGGCGACGCTCGACGCCCAAGCGAAGGAAGCCGCGGCGCGCTTCGGCAAGGACGCTGGGGCGATCGCCAAAGACGACCACACGCTGGTCGTCGAGCTACGCGCCCCGACGCCGTACTTTCTCGAGCTCTTGAGCCACCACTCCGCGTATCCGGTCCCGCGCTGGCTGACCGAAGATCCGAAGATCGCGAGCCGCTGGTTTTTCGCCGAAACGTTGGTCTCGAACGGGCCGTTTCGCCTAGCGCGCTGGATCGTGAACGACCACATGCGCCTCGAGAAGAGTCCCACCTACTGGGGCCGCGACGAGGTGCGGCTCGAGCGTGTCGACGTCCTCGCGACGGAGGGCCTCACCACCAACATGAACCTTTACCTCACCGGCGCGGTCGATTGGCTGCCGAAGTACTTCCCGCAGGAGCTCGCACCGCTCCTCAGGAAGCGGCCGGACTTCTACGGAGAGCCGGGGCTCGTCGTGTATTTCTATCGCCTCAACACGACGCGCCCTCCGTTCAACGACCGTCGCGTGCGAAAAGCGCTGAACCTGGCGATCAATCGCCACGTCATCACCACTCAGGTGCTCGGCCTCGGGCAGCTTCCGGCCACGACTTTCGTCCCGCCCGGCCTCCGCGGCTACACACCGCCACAGAGCACGATCCGCCACGACGTGGCCGAAGCGAAACGGCTGCTCGCCGCGGCCGGCTACCCCGACGGCAAGGGGTTCCCCCGCGTCGGCATCCTCCACAACACGAGCGAGGACCACAAGCGGCTTGCCGACGTGGTCGCCGACCAACTCCGGCGCGCGCTCGGCATCGAGATCAACGCGTACAACCAAGAGTGGCAATCCTACCTGGTGACGACGCGCGCCCTCGACTACGAGATGGCGCGGGCCGCCTGGGGCGGAGACTACCGGGACCCGAACACGTTCCTCGATATGTGGGTGACGAACGGGGCCAACAACTACACCGGCTTCAGCTCGCCGCTCTACGACCAGCTGATTCAACAAGCCGGCAACGTGGCGCTGCTCACGCGCGACCCGACCGACACGCTGTCGAGAGTGCGCGATCGCCCCGCGCTCGAGCGTTTGCTCGCAGCGGAGCGCGACGCGACCGGAGCGGCGAAGCGCGAGGCCCGCGAGCGCATCCGCATGCAGCTCTTCCAGGAAGCCGAGGCCATCCTCGTGGAGGACGAGTTCCCCTTCATCCCCGTGTACTTCTACGTGAACGGAGGCCTCATCCGCCCGTACGTGCGCGGGTTCTCCAGCTCGCGAGTGCTCGCCGACGGGAAAAAAGAGATCAATTCGCTGGATACTCACCCGCTCCGTGACCTCTCGCTCACGGAACGTCGAGGCGGCACACCGTGAGCCGGCGCGGACGCTACGTCGGGCTCGGCCTCGCGCTCGGCGCGCTCGTGGGTCTCGGCGCGGTGGTCGGCTTCCTGTCCGCGCTCGCCATCTTCGTCGGGTTCGCGCTGCTCGCGGGCACGGCCTGGCTCGGTCCGCGAGCGGTGCGCGTCAGCGGTGCGCTCGCCGCGGCGGCGTTGGGCTTCACCGTGGCGCGCGTCGCCGCCGGGCCGGGGATCGGCGTGCTGGTCGCCGCCGTCCTTTTCTTCGTCGCTTGGCGCACGGCATCGCCGGCGGTGCTCCGGCGTGTGACGTTCCTTCTGCCGTCACTCGTCTTGCTCGCGTTCGTGACGACCTTGCTGATGTACCACGCGCCGGGAAACCCGTTCGCCCGCGAGCGCGCCGCTACACCGCAGATCGAGGCCGCGTTGCGCGCGCATTTCGGCGTGCCGAAGAGTGCCGGCGAGTTCTTCGGCATCTACATGCGCCGCTTGATCATCGATGGTTCGCTTGGTCCGTCGATCAAGGTGCAGGGGCGAACCGTCGAGTCCCTGCTCGCCCCGGCGCTGCCGATCAGCGTCACGCTCGGTCTGCTCGCGCTCTGCCTCGCCACGTCCGTCGGGCTCCTGCTCGGCATCCGCGCCGGCCTCAAGCCGCGCTCGTTCTCCGACTACGCGAGCATGGGCATCTCGCTGATCGGGCTGTCGCTCCCGAGCTTCGTGATCGGCGCCGCGCTGTCGATCGTCTTCGCCTTGAAGCTCGGCTGGTTGCCGGTCGCGGGCTGGGGCAGCTACCGCCAGCTCGTGATGCCCGCGATCACCCTCGCCCTGCCCTACGCGGCGTACGTTGCCCGCCTCGCGCGCGGCGGAACGATCGAGGTCATGCAGCAGGACTTCATCCGCACCGCACGCGCGAAGGGGGTGCCGGAGACGGCGATCGTGCTCCGGCATGCGCTGAAGGGCGCCATCTTGCCGGTCGTTTCGTACCTCGGACCGGCGGCGGCGGGCATCATGACCGGGTCGTTCGTGGTGGAGACGTTGTTCTCCGTGCCCGGCATGGGCCAGTGGTTCGTGAAAGGCGCAATCAACCGCGACTACTCCCTCGTGCTCGGTACGGCGCTCGTCTACGCGGCCCTCGTCACCGTCTTCAACCTCCTCGTCGACCTCGCGTACGCGTGGCTCGATCCGCGCGTTCGGAGCGAGCGGTGACCGAGCCGCCGGTTTCCACCGCCGGTCGCAGCGGGCGTTCGCAGAGCCCCACGCGCCGCGCCTTTCGGCGGCTGCAGAGGAATCACTTCGCGGTGGTGGGAGCCGCGCTGGTCGCCCTGATCGCGCTCGCCTGCTTCATCCTGCCCGCCCTGCTCGGCCTCGATCCCTTGACCACCCACCCCGCCGCGCGCCACCTGCCCCCTTCGACGACGCACCTGTTCGGCACCGACAGCCTCGGCCGCGACTACTTCGCGCGGGTGCTCGCCGGCGGGCAGACGTCGCTCCTCGTCGGGCTCGTCGCGACCGTGACCTGCGTGGTCGTCGGCGTGCTCTACGGCGCGATCGCCGGCTATTACGGCGGAAAAGTGGACGAGGTGATGATGCGCCTCGTCGATTTCCTCTACGGCATCCCGTACATGTTCCTCGTCATCCTGATCATGCTGCTCTTTTCCGAGTCGGCGCGCGGTGACCCGGTACCGGTGTTCGTCGCGCTCGGCCTCGTGCAGTGGCTCACGATGGCGCGCGTGGTCAGGGGGCAGGTGCTGTCGCTTCGCGAGCGAGAGTTCGTGCTGGCGGCGCGGCTGCTCGGCGCCGGCGATCTGCGCGTCATCGTGCGGCACCTGGTGCCGAACGTGCTCGCGGTGGTCATGGTCTACGCGACACTGACGGTGCCAACCGTGATCATCCTCGAGTCGTTCCTGAGCTTCCTCGGTCTCGGCCTCAAGCTCTCCTGGGGGCAGCTCGTGTCCGAGGCGGTCGCCGTGGTGAATCCGCTCACGTTCTACTGGTGGCTGCTCTTGTTCCCGAGCGGCTTCCTCGCGCTCACGCTGTTATCCCTGAACTACCTGGGCGACGGCCTGCGCGACGCCGTGGATCCGAAGACGCGATGAGCGAAGAAGCGCGTTCCGCCGAGCCCAAAAATGGCCGAAATGGCGCGCCATTGCTCGACGTCCAGCACCTCACCGCGGAGTTCGAGGGCGAGGACGGCACCGTGCGTGCGGTGGACGACGTTTCGTTCACGCTCGAGTCCGGTGAGATGCTCGGCATCGTCGGCGAGTCCGGCTCCGGCAAGAGCGCGACGAGCCTCGCCGTCCTCGGTTTGCTGCCCGGCCAAGGTCGCATCGTCCGTGGGAGCGTGAAGCTCGCCGGGACCGAGCTCGTCGGGATGCCTCCCGAAACGCTGCGCACCATCCGCGGAGGGCGCATCGCCATGGTCTTTCAAGACCCGATGACGTCGCTCAATCCGTACCTCACGGTGGGCGAGCAACTTCGCGAAGGCGCCATGCTGCACCTCGCGGTCGGACGCCGAGAAGCGGAGGAGCGCGCCCGCGCGCTGCTCGTGCGGGTGCGCCTCGCCGACGCGAAGGAGCGGCTCCGCAGTTACCCGCACGAGCTCAGCGGCGGTATGCGCCAGCGCGTGATGATCGCGATGGCCCTGCTCGCGAACCCCGAGGTCCTGATCGCCGATGAGCCAACGACGGCCCTCGACGTGACGATCCAGGCCCAGATCCTCGATCTACTGCTCGAGCTCAAGGAAGAGCGCGGGCTCTCGGTACTGCTCATCACCCACGATCTCGGTATCGTCCACCGCGTGTGCGACCGCGCGCTCGTGTTCTACGCCGGGCGCGTCGTCGAATCGGCACCGACGAGCGAGCTCTTCCGCCGGCCGCTCCATCCGTACACCGCCGCACTGCTCTCGAGCTTGCCGCGCATCGACCAACGGCAGCGCCCGCTTTCGATCCCGGGCATGCCGCCCCGCCTCGACCGCGGGCCGTTCACGGCGTGCAGCTTCGCGCCCCGCTGCCGCTTCGCCCACGACGCGTGCCTGCACGGCGATCCGCCGCTGGTCGAAGCCGAGGCCGGCAACGCGCGACTCCGCCGCTGCGTGCTGCCCGCGAGTCAGCTGCCTTAGGTGTCCCTAACGCTGTGCAGCGTGATGTCGAACGGATACGAGATGGCAGCCCCGGGGATGACGACCTGCAGGGCGTCGATCGGTTGTTTGGCGTACGAAGTGCCGGCGCCACCTTCCCAGCACTGGGTGTTGAACGTCGTCCACGGGATGGTGGTCGGGGGCGTGGTGTTGAGCGGCGCGCACCAGCGAGTGGACGCCGAGCTCCCCGACGAAATCTGAATGCGCACGGTGCCGCTCCCGCCCGTGTTCGTGAGATTGACGTAGAGCCCGGTGCCGGTGGGCGTCACCGTGCCCTTGGTGGTCCCACCCGCGGGCTGATTCAGGTTGAAGCCGACGAACACGACACCTGCGTAGCTGTTCGCCTGGTTCGCGGCATTCACCGTCCCATACGCTCGGAGGACGCAACCCGCGCCACAGCTGGCGAACGTGGTGGGGTTCACCATGCTCCCGCTGTCCCCACCGGTCAGCGCGTAGCCGTGCCAGCAGGCTCCATTCGCGGCCGGTGCTCTCACGAAACCGTCACTGCCGACCGCGAACGACGTGTCGCACGCCACCGTGCCGGCGCCGGCGCTTCCGCCCGCGGCGGTTCCGGCACTCCCGCCAGTCGAGCCGCCGACACCACCGGTGTCGCCGCCAGTGCCACCCGAGCCACCTGCGGCGGCCCCGGCCGAACCTCCAGCGCCTCCGTTTTCCATCCCGGCGCCCCCGCCGGTCACGCCACCCGCACCGCCATTTCCACCATCTCCACCGCTTCCACCACCGACGCCACCGTTGCCCCCCGTCGTACCGCCGGCGCCACCGTTGCCCCCCGTCGTACCCCCAGCGCCACCGTTGCCCCCCGTCGCGCCGCCGCCTTTGCCGCCCGATCCTCCGCCGCTACCGCCCTTGCCCCCCTTGCCGCCGCTGGCCCCGCCCGCGCCCGTCTCGTCGCCTGAGCCTCCGTTCCCACCCGAGCCGCCACCGGTCCCCGAGCTACCGCCACTCGGATCGCCCGACGAACCGCCGTCGCCACCGCTCGTGCCCGCGCTGCCGCCGGTGCCGTTCTCGCCTCCGTTGTCGTCCTCGTCGTCGCTCGCCTCACCGCCGCCGTCGCTGCACGACGCCGCGAGCGCGAAGCAGAGCGCTACCGACACGGCCCAGTGCGGACCGCGTGGAACGACCCGCGAACGCACTCAGGTGTCCTTGACGCTCACGAGCGTGATGTCGAACGGCGCATCCATCGCGCCACCAGGAACGATGAGCTGCACGGTGTCGATCGCCTGCATCCCGTACGCGGTGCCCATGCCGCCTTCCCAGCACTCGGTGTTGAACGTCGTCCACGGGATCGTCGTGCCGCTGGTCATCAGCGCAGCGCACCAGCGCGTGGTGCCCGCGCTGACCTGAACGCGCACGATCGCGCTCGATCCGGTGTTGGTGTAGGTGACGGCAAGGCCCGTTCCCTTGGGGACGACGGTGCCCTTCGTTCCTCCCGTCGCCTCGTTCAGGTTGAAGCCGAGATACACGACGCCCGCGTAGGTGGGCTCAACGGCGGCCCCGACCGTCCCGCTCGCCTTGAGCATGCAGCCCATGCCGCACGACGCGAACGTCGTCGGCATCACGGTGCTCGTGGAATCACCGCCCGCGGAAGCGTAGCCATGCCAGCAACCGCTCGCGCCCGGAGCTCGCACGAAGCCGTCGCTGCCGACGACCATCGTGGCTTCGCACGGTACGTCTCCGGCGCCGGCGCTTCCACCCGTCGCACCGCCGACACCCGCGCCGCCGCCGACGCCGCCCGTGGCGGGCGTGCCTGCGCCGCCACCGGCCGCCGGCGGAGTACCCCCGGCGCCACCGACCACGCCGCCGGTACCCGCGCCGCCCTTGCCCCCAACAGCGCCGCCGACACCGCCGACTGCACCACCGACACCGCCGACTGCACCGCCGACGCCACCGACCGCGCCACCGACACCACCGACCGCGCCACCGACACCACCGACTGCACCGCCGCTGCCGCCACTACCACCTGATCCTGTGAGACCGGTTCCGCCCTGGCTCGGCGGAGGCTCGGGATCGGGAGTCTCGAGGGGTGCGGGACCACAGGCAGCCCAAGACACGGCAAGTGTTAGGTATCCGAAAAAAGGAATGGCAGCGCGATGCATGACGACCTCGACTATTTGCTACTCCTCGGCGCGACACTCGCCAAGTTGGTTTCCGGACGGTAGTCACTTCCAGCATCGCCGCCGCAGGGACCGCCGGTAGAATTTTCGTCTCAATATGAAAAGAGCCCACGGTCTGCCGTGACCGCCGCCGCCTTGACCCCGAGTCTCCCCCTCCAGTCTCCTCCCGACTCGCCTCCTCCCCTCCTCGAGGTGCGGGACCTCCGCGTCCATTACCCGGCCAAGCCGAACCCGATCCGGGCGGTCGACGGCGTGAGCCTCACGCTCGTAAAAGGAGAGACGCTCGCGCTCGTCGGCGAGTCAGGGTGTGGCAAATCGTCACTCGCGCGCGCCATCGTCGGGCTCGAAACACCCAAAGAGGGTGCGGTGCTGCTCGACGGCGTGCGTGTCGCACCATTCCCCGCCGCGTCGCGGCGCGCGCTGTCGAAGCGCTTTCAGATGGTGTTTCAGGATCCGGACGCGAGCCTGAACCCTCGCCTCACGATCCACGCCGCCATCGCCGAAGCGCTGGAGCTTCACGCCGGTCTCGAGCGGGCGGCGCGCGACGGTCGCGTCGAAACGTTGCTCGAAGAGGTGGGCCTCGATCCGACGTACGGCGCCCGCTACCCGCACGAGCTGTCGGGTGGGCAGAAGCAGCGCGTGTGCATCGCGCGGGCGCTCGCGGTGGGGCCCGAGCTCCTCGTGTGCGACGAAGCGGTGTCCGCCCTCGATGTCTCGATCCAGGCGCAAATCGTCGGGCTTCTGCTCGATTTGAAGGACAAGCTCGGTCTCTCGTACCTGTTCATCACCCACGATCTTCGCGTCGTCCGCCAGATCGCCGATCGCGTGGCAGTCATGTACCTGGGCCAGATCGTGGAGCTCGCGGACACGGCGGCGCTCTTCGACGCCCCGGAGCACCCGTACACGCGGGTGTTGCTCGACGCCGTGCCGACGCTCGGAACCGAGCGCACCGGACGACGAAACCCTGCAGCGGACGAGATCCCGTCCCCCGCACGCCCGCCGAGCGGTTGCCGGTTCCATCCGCGCTGCAGCGAGGTGATGGAACGCTGTCCCCGCGAAGCGCCCGAGCTTTACACCGTGGGTGAAGGGCGACTGGTGCGTTGCTTCCTCAGTGAGCCGCGCGACAAAGCACCGTGAGCCCTTGCGCGCGCTTGCGCACACCTTAAGTTAACCGAGTTAGCAGCGAAGAGTCCTCATCGACTTTCCGCTCTTACCGAAAGCCGCGCGGAATGCGCCGCGCGACCCTCGACGGCGAAGCTCTGTCCTCAGCAAAGGAGCGTCCCATGTACCAGTCTTGGGTATTCGCAACGACCCTCGCAGCAGGCTCCGGCCTGTTCGCCTACGCGGCCACGACAGGCCCCCCTGACCTCTTCGCCCCAACCCCGGCGGCGGTGGAAGCCGTCCGCGTCCTCCCCCCCGAAGCTCCCACCACGATTGCCGAACCCGCCGAGGAGCCGATGGTCATCCTCGAACCGGTCGTCATCGAGGCCCACCAGGCGCCGCGCGTCAAAGCAAAGCCGAAGGAGGCCGCCCCGATCGACCGCCCCTGCTCGAGCTGGCGTGAGCTTGGTCCGACCAACGTGACCAAAGGCAAGACCACCGGCTCCGTCAGCGTGCGTGAGCTCTGTCCCTAGAGCTCGCCTCGCAATGCTCTAGCTGCCTGCTACTCTGGCGCCCGCCAGAGTGGCCACCCCCCCTGATCCCAGCGAACCGCGAAGCGCGTTCCGCCCCGTACCGCGCACGGGAGTGATCTACGTCACGACCGAGGCCCAGCGCGCGGGGTTTCGCTCCGAGGATCCCGAGTGGTGCAATCTCGGGCAGGGCCAGCCGGAAACGGGGCCGCTCGACGGTGCCCCACCGCGCGTGACCGAGATTTCGATCGCCACCAACGATCAGGAATACGCACCGGTCGCCGGTCTGTGGGAGGCCCGGGAAGCGGTCGCCGACCTCTACAATGAGCTTTTCCGGCGCGGGATGAAGTCGCGGTACAGCGCGGAGAACGTCGCGCTCTCGGGCGGCGGCCGGGTGTCGATCATGCGCGCCTGCGCGGCGATCGGCCAGATCCACCTCGGGCATTTCATCCCGGACTACACGGCGTACGAGGAGCTGCTCGACATCTTCCGCCGCTTCACGCCGATCCCGATCCTGCTCGACCCCGAACGCGGTTACGACTTTCCGCTCGAAGAGCTCCGACGCGAGATCTCGGGCCGCGGATTGGGCGCGCTCCTGCTCTCGAACCCGGGCAATCCCACCGGCCGAGCGATCCTCGGTGACGAGCTTGCGGCCTGGGTCTCCACGGCGCGCGAGCTCGACTGCACGCTCTTGCTCGACGAATTCTATTCGCACTACGTGTGGCGCGGCGACGAGCCGCTGATGAGCGCCGCGGCCTTCGTCGAGGACGTGGAGCGCGACCCGGTCGTGATCTTCGACGGTCTGACGAAGAACTGGCGCTATCCGGGCTGGCGGACGACCTGGACGCTCGGGCCGCGGCGCGTGATCGAGTCGCTCGCGAGCGCGGGGTCGTTCCTCGACGGCGGCGGGTCGAGGCCGCTGCAGTCTGCCGCGATCGGGCTCTTGACGGCGGAGCACGCGCGCGCCGAGGCGACCGCCATCCGCCGCACCTTCGGAAAGAAGCGAGCGCGCATGGTCGAAGGCCTGAAGGCACTCGGTATTCGCTTCGAGCGCGAGCCGGACGGCTCGTTCTACGCCTGGGGCAATCTCCGCGCCTTGCCGCCGCCGTTCGACACGGGCGAGGGCCTGTTCCGCGCCGCCCTCGAGCACAAGGTGATCGTCGTGCCCGGGAGCTTCTTCGACGTCGACCCCGGCCAGCGCCGCGTGGGGCGCGCGTCCCGCTTCAAGCACCATGCGAGATTCAGCTTCGGCCCCGGCGAAGCGGTGCTCGAGACGGCGCTCGGGCGTTTGTCGAAGCTCGTGAAGGGCGGCTAGCCGCTCAGAAGCTGAGCTTCGCGCCGAGTTGAGCCCATCGCGGCGGGTTCGGGCGGGCGCCGTACGGGCGCCGCGAGACGATGAACTCGCCGCCGAACACGTTGCGCAGGTTGGCGTAGAGCGACAGGAACTTGAGGATTTTCACGCTCGCGGAGAGATCGACCAGGATTTGCTCGTCGGTCGCCACCGCTTGGTCGATCGGCTCGCTGCCCGCTTCCTCGCGCATCGGAGACACGTAGTTCACCGTGACCGCACCGCCGGCGCGCGTGTGCTCGACGCCGAACGTCGTGGAGAGCTGGTGGCGCGGAACGTAGGGGATCTCGTCGCCCGAGACGACGTTGCCGTAGATCGGATCCTGAGATTGGAACGTTTCCTCGAACGTGGCGCGCGTGAAGGTGTAGGCGGCGGTGAACGGCAGCTTCAGCGTCTTCGTGAGCGGCACGTCGTGAGCCGCGAACGCCTCGAGCCCATAGATGTGCGCCCGGCCCGCGTCGAACTGGCGATCGAGCTCGCTGCCACAGCCACTCGCCAGCGAGCAGACGTCGGTGAGATTCGAGTAGTCGTTGTAGAAACCGATCAGCTCACCGCGCAGCGGGCCGTCGCTGTAGCGCGCGCCACCCTCCCAGTTCACGCTGTACTCGGGCTTGGTGGTCTCGTCGCTGCCGGGCGGTGGCGGGCTGAACCCGCGGTAAACGCCGGCAAGCACACCGAGGTGCTCGATGAGCTCGTAGTAGAGGCCGACGCCCGGCATCAGCGTGCGAACCAGGGCGCCGGTCTTGGTCCCAAGCTCGCGATCCTCGAACGACGAACGAATGACCTCGACCCGGGCGCCCGGCGTGGCGGTGAAGCCGCCAATGGTGACGGCGTCGACGACGTGGAGCGCCAGCGCGTCCGAGCTCGCGAGGTTCGCCGCCGTGACGCGAACGGGGGCGTCCTGCGGCACGAGCTGCCCGCTGATCATCGAATACGGGCTTTCCGTGTGCAGGCGGTCGATCTCGTCGTGGTGGAGACGGAAGCCGAACTCGAGCCGCTGGCTCACCGGACCGGTGTCGATCGCGAGCGACACGACCTGCTGCACCCCTTCGCTGACGAAGGTACGGTCGTTGGGGCCGATGAGCAGCGTCTCGCCGCGCGTCGAAGTGTCGCTTTCGCCCTTCAACACCGACAGGTACTCCGCATTCAGCGGATCGGTCGGATCGCGGAGCACGCTCGCGATGTCGGTACCCTCGAAGTGGTTGAGCTTTCGCCAGATGCGGGCGTAGTCGTGGCGGTAGACGTCGGTCTTCACCGTGAGTTTGCTCGCCGGCACCTCGAAGCGGTGCGACGCCACGAACGAGATGCGGTGGTTCTTCATCTGGTCGAGCGCGCTCGCGGCGTACCGCTGGTAGGGATCGGCGCGAAAATCGGCGTCGGTGAGCCCGAGATACGTCTCGTTGGAGACCTCGTCGGCGTAGGAGAGCTTGAAGCCGAACGTGTGGAGCTCGGACGCGGAGGGATCGACGACGTAGGAAACCTTGGTCATCAGATCGTTGCGCGTGGAGCCGGTATCGCCCCCGTTCGGCAGCTCCTTGAAGCCGCCGTCGTGGAGGTGGACGCCCTCGAGCAAGAAGCCCATCTGCTCGTTGCTGGTCCCGACGTACGCGTGAAGCTTGGCGTAGCCGTATTGGCCGCCGGCGACGTCGAGGTAGCCGGTCGGCCGCTCCGGGATCGGCCGGCTGACGAAGTCGATCGCGCCACCGACCGTGTGCGGGCCGTACGCCACGGCGGAGGGCCCCTTGACGACCCGCACCGCCGTCATGCGGGTCATCAGCGGGAAGTAGTAGGCGGCGGGAGCGGAGTACGGCGCCGGACCGAAGAGGATGCCGTCCTCCATCAGCGTGAGCTTCTTGCTGCGATCGGGGTTCGCGCCGCGGATGCCGATGTTCGGCCGAAGGCCGATGCCGTCTTCCTGACGGATGTAGACACCCGGAACCTGACGAAGCACGGCCTGCGAGTCGTCGTACTCCATGCGCTCGAGCTGGCGCCGGGTGATGACGTGGGCCGAGCCGGGCATCTTCGCGAGCTTCGTGCCGGCGATCAGCACTTCGACGGTGGCGGGCTCGGCGGACGGGGGGGATTCGGGAGCGGGAGCGGGGGCGGGGGCGGGAGGGGATTCGGGAGCCGGAGCGGCGTCGGGAGGGGGAGCGGGTTCGGGCGAAGCGGGAGCGGGTTCGGGATCCGGCGAGGCGGGAGGAGGGACGGCGTCGGGTGGCGGCGGCGGGGGCTCCTGGGCTCGTGCGGCCAACGAAGAGAGCGCCA
>Ga0315910_10000682_pt1 | contig 32737 bp, 38 predicted proteins | sample EdamamesoilMG_FD_204470 | JGI IMG/M metagenome (GOLD analysis project Ga0315910, IMG submission 204470) | Garden soil microbial communities collected in Santa Monica, California, United States - Edamame soil | ecosystem: Environmental > Terrestrial > Soil > Garden | place: USA: California... | reverse complement strand
ACTTCACCGCGTTCTGGTCCACGTCCTTGGGAGAAACGAGCAACGACACCGCGACGCCGCGCTGGACGAGCTGGTCCGCCACCGCGAGACCGGGGAAGAGATGACCGCCCGTCCCGCCACAGGCGATAGCGACGTGGGGTGGGTTTGGCACGACGCGCTTCATGCGGGCTCGGGGACTTCCCCCGTGGCAAACGGATTTTTCCGGGCGGCCGGCAACTCGCGGCCTTGGCGCGCGATGCTGAAGATCAAACCCACGCACGCGAACATGGCGAGCAGACTGGACCCGCCATAACTGATGAACGGCAGCGCCAATCCCTTATTGGGCAGTGTGCCGGTGACGACGCCGATGTTGATGAAGGCCTGCAGGCCGAGCAGAAACGTCAACCCGCAGCCGAGCAAAAACCCAAACGTGTCCGGCGCCCGCAAGGAAATGTAAATGCCGCAGATCACTATCAAGACATAGGCCACGACCACCAGCAGGGTAGCGATCAGGCCAAGCTCCTCGCCAATGATCGCAAAAATAAAATCCGTGTGGTGCTCCGGCACCCAGCCCAGCTTTTGCCGGCCATTGCCCAAGCCCAAGCCCGTCCAGCCGCCGGAACCCAGAGCCAGCATCCCTTGATGCGTCTGAAAACCCGCACCCGTCTTGCTGCCCTCGACATCCATCCAACTCATCACTCGCGCCATGCGCACCGGGTCGCGCCAGATGGCGAAGGCGAAGGCAACCAATCCAACCAGCGCGGTCGGCAGGATATGTTTCCACCGGACGCCCGCGATCAGGAGCATCGTGCCGCTTACCGCCGACATGAGGATGGTTGTGCCCCGATCCGGTTCGATGAAGATCAAACCCAGAATCACGCCCGCAATGGCACCAGGCAGGACCAGTCCCCGCCACCACGAGTTCATGAAGCGTTGGTACCGATCCGCATACCACGCCAGCGCAAAGATCAGCGCGAGCTTGCCGAGTTCGGAGGGTTGGAGACTAAAGCCCGGCAGCAGAAACCAACGTTGCGCACCATTTATTTTCTTCGTGATGCCGTAAGGCAACGGCAAAAGCACCAGCACCAGGAGGACGACCGCGATTCCAAAAGCAGGCCAGACGAGCTTCTTTAGCAATCGGTAATCAAGCCAAGTCGCCGTAACACAGACCCCCAGCCCCAGCGCGCACCAGATCAACTGCATGATCAAGTAATGCGATCCCTTCGAACTGTAGAGCATCACCATCCCGAGCGTCAGCAGCGCAATGACGCAGAAAGCCAGGGTGGTGACGGCGGTTTTCATTTTCAGTATTCCGGAGAGGAACGCCGGCTTGAGGAGGCGCGGCGTTCCCAGCGCAGACTCAGCGCTACGGCGTAGGAGCCGCCGTCGGGATCTTCAATTTGTCGCCCACTTTGATCTGGTCAGTTACGAGATTATTCGCGCGACGGATCGCATTAATCGTCGTTCCGTGAGCCGCGGCTATTTTTGTCAGATTGTCGCCCGCTTTGACTGTGTAGATTTGTTCGCCGGTTGCGGGGACTGGTGCCGCGACACCATTGGCGCCGGGCGCCGATGGCGGCGGGATGACAAGTTTCTGCCCAATCTGCAACCGGGTCGGGTTAACTGTCGGGTTCGCCGCTTGAATCGCCCGAACGCTCACATTGTATTTGGGCGCTATGGTGCTGAATGATTCACCTCTCTGGACGACGTGCTCCTGCGTGGAGGCCAGGGGAGAAATGGGCGTGGTATCCGGTGGCGGCAGCACGACTGAGTTGGAGGCAACGGCTTCGACGATGGTATTGGTCGGCTCAAACTCGGGCAGAGTGTTGGTGAACTCATTCACCACCGGTTGCTGGGTTTCGAGTTGGGGATCCTGCGCCGCTTCGCGCTTGCAGCCTTGGGCCAGCAGTGCGACCAGAATGGCGGCAACATGTACGCCCACGACGCAAAAGAAGGCGACCTTCACGCGGGCGCGACTTTTGTTTTTCTGGTCGAGCAATGTGCCTTGGGGAATCAGTGGACTCGGATTATTCATTTGCTTGGCGCGTTTAGCGTCCTTTCACTTGAGGTTTCGGTTTGGGTGTTCTTTGCGCCGGCGTTTTTCCTCAAAAAACGCCGGGGCAAATTCGTCGTATGGTTGCCAGTATGCATGACCATCGAGTCGAAAGTGTCGTTTCTGTTGGGGTGGGCATCCGGCACACCCCAACTAATTGATTTCAGCTTTACCCAATGGATTACGCCCGTTTTACGGGCGTTGTTGAAACTGGGCAAAGCTTGGAAGAGCGAAGGAAGGTCAACCGATCTGCGGCTGGCCATGCATTCCGCCGCTCTCAGGGAAGTTATTAACAACGAATTTACTACGGTGCAAGGGTGAAAGCGCATTGTTTCAGACCGGGTTGACCGGTCATTTTTACGCGCTTCTTCATTGTTGAGTCCTCGCATCATTTTTCTCGTTTACCGGATTTTCAACGTGGCCAGCGCCACCACCGCGCACAGCACGCACAAAATGTAAAACCGCATCACGACCTGCGACTCATACCAGCCCTTCTTCTCGAAGTGATGGTGGATGGGCGCCATCAGAAAAACCCGCCGCCCCGTGCCGGTACGGCGCTTCGTGTATTTGAACCACCCGCGTTGCATGATCACCGACATCGCCTCGGCCGCGAAAACCCCGCCCGCAATTACGAACAGAAAAGGCTGGTGAATCAGCACCGCGATCAAGCCCAACGCGCCGCCCAACGCCAGCGATCCGGTATCTCCCATGAACACCTGGGCAGGATGACAATTGAACCAAAGAAAGCCCAAGCCTGCACCGATCATGGCGGCGCAGAAAACCGTGAGTTCGCCTGCGCCTTCGACATACGGAATCTGCAAATAACCCGCCGCTCGGAAATTCCCTGCCACATACGTCAGCACCAGAAAAACGAACGACGTGATCAACGTGCAACCGATCGCCAGCCCGTCAAGCCCGTCCGTAAGGTTCACCGCATTCGAACTGAACACTATCGTCAGCACGGTTAATACGATACCGATGACCGCGCCCGCCTCGATCGGGTATTTGTAACATGGCACCATCAACACACTGATCAGATTGTTGCGCTCGATTTCTTTCTGTCCGGCCAGTTGGAGGAGACTTTCCCCCGGCCATTGCCACAGATAGACCACCACAAAAACCGCCACGGCAAACTGCACCCACAATTTCACGTGCGGCGGGGCACCGCCCCCGCTCTGCTGCATGATCTTCGCGTAGTCGTCGTAAAAGCCCAGTGCTGCGAGCACCAACACCGTCAACACCGTCAATTCCACCAGCGGATTCCAGTTCGCCCACAAAAGCATCGTCACCGTCAGCACGCCTATGATCAGAATGCCACCCATCGTCGGCGTGCCTTTTTTGCTGAGGAAACGCGTTTTGATGTCGCCGGTTTCCTCGGCCCGGTCTTTGTATTCCTGTCCGAATTTGAGTTCCTTCAACCATGCGATCACCCGCGGCCCAAACCACAAACTCAACAACAACGCCGTGATGGCCGCTCCAGCGCTGCGCACCGTGATGTATCGAAACAACCGCAACGGCGACAAGGTTTCCGCCCACTCGGTCCCCTCGGACACTTTGAGCAACCACTGGCTGAAATAATAAATCATCTGACTTTCTGAAGCTGCGCGGCCCGGGCGACCGCCGATTCCGGGAACGACGCGCAATTCAAATTTTCTGCCCGCGCAAGACTTCGGCGATTTGTTCCAGTCGCGACGCGCGTGAAGCCTTGAGCAACACCACATCCCCCGGCTTGAGAAATGACTTCAACGCACCACACGCGGCGTCCACATCTGCCAGTTCGATCACGCGCATGAGGCCTGCCGCACGCGCGCCCCGCCCCAGCACTGAGGCCATGCGTCCCACTGCGAACAATTGGTTGACGCCGTGTTCGGCGGCCTGACGGCCGACTTCCTCGTGCTCGGCTTCGCTGTGTGCGCCCAGTTCGGCCATGTCACCGAGCACCGCCACGCGCCGACCTTTGCACGGCATATCCTTCAACACCAGCAACGCCGCCAGCATCGAATCCGCGTTGGCGTTGTAAGTGTCATCGAGCACGCGCACACCGCTGGCTTCCCAGAATTGCAGCCGCATCTTCGCCGGCTTGCAACCGGCCAACCCGATGCGCGTGGCCGTCTTGCTCACGCCCAGTTCCTGCCCCACCGCAATCGCAAAAAGTGCATTCACAACTTGATGTCGTCCGAAAAGATTGATCCGCCATTCGCCGCCAAACTCCGGGTCTGGCGCGTCCACCTGAAAACTCGTGCCACCATCGTCCATCCGTACGTCCCGCACCCGCCAGGTGTTGCCCGACTCAAATCCACACCGCACGACGCCCGCCCGCGTCCGTTTGGCCAACGTCTCCGTCCACTCGTTATCACCATTCACGAACAACCTGCCATCCGCCGGCAACAACTCCGCCAGCCAGCCTTCTTCTTCGGCCACGCCGGCGACATCGCCAAAATACTCGAGATGCTCGCGACCAATTGTCGTGATGATGCCCAGCTTCGGTCGGATCATCCGCACCAGCGACGCGAGTTCGCCGGGATGATTCGTGCCGACCTCGAGCACTGCCGCCTGATGATCCCGCTCCAACCGCAGCAAGGTTGTCGGAACACCGATGTCGTTGTTGAAGCTCGCTTCACTCCACAATGTCCGAAACTGTTCACGTAACACCGCCGCGATGAGTTCCTTTGTGCTGGTCTTTCCGTTCGATCCGCCAACCGCCACCAGCGGCGCATCAAATCCGTTACGATATGCGGCCGCTAGTTGACCGAATGCCCGTCGCACGTCGTCCACCAGAATCACCACGCACTCCGGCAGTTTCGCGGGCCGACCCGCACGCCCAATAACCACCGCCGCTGCGCCTTTGGCAGCCACTTCCGGAAGATAGTCGTGGCCGTCGAACCGTTCGCCCTTGATGGCAAAGAACAGATCGCCGGGCTGAAGTTGACGCGAGTCAGTGCAGACCCGGCCGAAGGCCGAAGCGGGAGAACCCCCGAGGAGTTCGCCCGCACAGGCCGAAATCACAAACGCTAAATCTCGTGCTTCCAAATTGCGCTCTCAAGGTGATTGCGCGCTCCCGGTTCATTCAGGTGGCCCGGCGTTCCATTCCGTGCGGGAAAGGAGGTTTCAGCCAGTGTTGCGCCGCCCGAATCGCGAGTTGGCGCGCGGTGCGCGACATCGAGAATCCCCGGGCGTTGGACCTCCCGTCGGCATTCCCGATTTCCGGGACGGCGGACGGGTTTGAATTATCAGCGCCATTCAGCGCGGCCACAAACATGCGATGTGAGATGAACGAATTTGAGCTCATACATTTCACTGTTTTTCCAACGTCCGTGCCGACACGGTTTTTAGTGGCCGACGGTCCACTTCGGCTGCCAGGTTTTGCTCTGCCGTCGGTTCAAAATTCTTGAGGTCCGGTCGAATGTTCAGGTAGTTGGCGGCCTTCTCAGCCACCTGCTTGAAAATTGGCGCGGCGGTTGTCCCGCCGTAATAGGAGCCGCCCCGCTTCGGCTCATCCAAAACGATCGAGATGCACAACTCCGGATTATCCGCCGGAAAGAAGCCGATAAACGATGAGATATACTTGTCAACGTAAGTACCATTCTCGAGCTTTTGCGCGGTGCCCGTTTTTCCTGCGACCGAGTAATTATCCAGAACCGCAAGCGGAGCCGTGCCTTCGGGCGAAACGACGGTTTTGAGTGCTTTGACCATTTGCACGGCGGTCGATTCGCTGATGATCTGGCGCACGCGTTGCGGCGCGTATTTCACCACCACGCGGCCTTCTCCATCCTCCAGCCGGTCTACCAGCATCGGGCGCATGAGCGAGCCGTTGTTGGCGATCGCAGCCATCGCCATCGCCATCTGCAAACGCGTTACTGCCACTCCGTGACCCATTGGGATTTGCGCGATGGAAACCTTCTTCCAGTCCTTGGTAGGATGTACAATGCCGCGCACTTCGCCCGGAAGCGGAATACCGGTTCGCTCTCCGAAACCAAACTCGCGGATGTAACTATAAAGTGGGTTAGCTCCCAGCTTGATGCCGATCTTCGCCGCGCCAATGTTCGACGATTTTGTGATGATGCTTTCCACCGAAAGCACCCCGGAAGGATGGTCGTCGTTCAGCACGCGTCCGCCAAACCAAAAGCGACCGTTCTCGCAATCGAACTGGTCGGTTAGTTTAACAATGGATTCATTCAGCGCCCCAGAGACAGGGACGATCTTGAAGGTTGAGCCGGGTTCTACAAGGTCGGTGATGGCGCGATTGCGTCGGGCTTCGGCATCCGAGCCGGGTGAATTGGGATCGAAGTCCGGCAACGTCGCCAGCGCCAGGATCTCGCCGGTGCGCGGACGGAGGACGATTCCCGAGATGCTGATGGGCGAATGCTTCTGCTGACCTTCCGCGAGCGCTGTTTCCAAAATGTGTTGGATGACCGAATCAATCGTAAGCACCACGTTCAGTCCGTCACGAGGCTCGACATTCTGACCCCGCAGAGCCACCAATTCGCGTTTGCGGCTGTCAACTTCCGTTTCGCGCCAGCCGCGGACGCCCGCGAGTTTCGCGTCGAGGGTGAATTCGATGCCATCCTTGCCGCGAGTCTCAACGATTGGCTCGTTTTCGATGACGCCTTCAGACTCGCCAACGTATCCAAGAACGTGTGCGGCGAGCCGGCCGTTGGGATAGACTCGTAACTGATCGTTCACCGGTTCTGCAGAGATGGCTTTCAGCTGCAACTCACGGCGGAAGGCGGTGAACTGCTTGGGCGTCAAGCTGACATCGTTGGTGGTGATGTTGAGCTGACCCATGGCCAGGCGGATTTTATCCCACGTCTCGAACGGCACCTTGCGCTTCAACCGCACATACCGATTGGTGATCACCCGCCCCAACTCATTCGTGCGAGTTCGTGGCAGCAGTTTGTTGAAGACTTCTGCCTCGTTCAGCCCCAGCAATGGCGCAACGGTCCGCGCGACCTTCGCCTGACAATTCCCTATCAGCACCGGATCGGCGTAAACGGTTTTGACGAACACGCTCGTGGCGAGCGGATTTCCACGCGCATCCAGGATGTCGCCCCGGCGCGGCTCGCGCACAATCCTCCTCTGACTCTGCTGCGCGGCTTCAATGCTGAGTTCTTCATGCCGCAGCACCTGCAGGTCCACGAGCCGGAAGCCCAGCGCGACAAAGGCCACGCCCAGCAGCAGGACGAGAGCGAGCAGTCGGCGATATTGGAGACGCTTTGCCATTTCTAAAAGTTACCAACCGCCCATGCCGATCGGTTCCTCTCCGACGGCGTCACGGGCGGCGGTAAAAATCTCATGTTCGGTTTCAAGGTTTGGTTCGGAGTTCCGCCCCGCCCTGCGGGACGACCGCTTCGCTTCGGCCTTACGGAACTCCAAACCCTTAAATTTTCTGCACGCCGCCCGCGGCGATCGGTTCCTCTCCGATGGCGTCACGGGCGGCGGCAAAAATCTTCATAAATTCAAGGCATTCCCTCTCCGGGATTCTGGTTCGCAGCGTACTGGCCGCCTGCTTTCACGCTGCGCGCTGGCGCCACGACCGGCTCGGGCAGACGCAAGATGTTCTGCGGCTGCGGCTGGACAAGGCCCAGGTTCAATTCGCGCGCCCGCTTTTCGAGCTGGTACGGCGTCCGCAGCAAGGCGAGTTGATCGCGCAGCTTCTTGTTCGCCTCCTGGAATTCATTCAATCGCTTCTCGCGAGCGAGAATTTGTTTGCCCAGTTCACTGATCTGTTGCTTTTGCCAGACGTAACCCACCGCCACGCCCCCAATCACGAGGCAGAGCAACAACGCCTTCACCACCGGTCCAAACCGGATTGCGGCTGGCAGATTTCTTCGATTCTTAGCCATCTATATTTTCTCCATCACCCGCAATTGTGCGCTGCGGGCGCGCGGGTTTGCTTCCACTTCCGCCGCGGACGGCTGGATTGCTTTGCGCGTCACGATTTTCAGTTCGGGCGTGCGCGGCACGCGTAACTCTGGCACGTCGGTTCCTCCCGGAAACGTGTAGTCCCGCGCCCGCGCCCGCCCGAATTCCTTCACAACCCGATCTTCAATCGAGTGGAAGGTGATCACCACCAACCGGCCACCCGGCCTGAGAATCTGCAACGCCCCATCCAGCCCGCGTTTCAAAGAGCCCAACTCGTCATTCACCGCCAGGCGCAACGCCTGGAAAACTTTGGTCGCCGGATGCGACTTGCCGCGTCGCGGCGAAATCCGCTCGATCAGTTCCGCCAGTTGCCGCGTGGTTCGGAATGAACATTTCCCTCGATCCTGCACGATTGCCCGCGCAAACCGCCGCGAGTCCCGTTCATCCGCCAGTTCCCAAAAAATCTTCGCGAGTTCATCCGCGCCTGCCGTGTTCAACAAATCCGCCGCCGTCAATCCCTGCCGCGTGTCCATCCGCATATCGAGCGGCCCGTCCTGCATGAAACTGAAACCGCGCGCCGCTTCGTCCAGTTGCGGCGAACTCACCCCGAGATCCAGCAACACCCCGTCGCAACTGCCCGGCGGCACCCAATCCGCCAGTTCCGAAAAGTTTCCCCGCCGCAACTCAAACCGACCCGTGAATTCCGCCAACCGGACCGACGCCGCTGCCAGTGCGGCGCCATCGCGATCGCAGCCAGACACCCATCCAGTCGGGGCACTCGCCGCCAATATCGCTGCTGTGTGCCCAGCCCCACCGATCGTGCCGTCCGCGTAGCGCCCGGTCGGTTTCGGTTTCAGCGCTTCGAGCACTTCTGCCAGCAGCACCGGCTTGTGGGCGAATCCAGGCACTCAGCATTTGGTGTTCAGGTTTGATCCGTGCCGATAAACTTTGCCGCCAACCGGTTCCACGCCGCGCTGACCGGTTCAAATTTCCCCATCGTCATGGACATCACCGGCAAGCCCGGCACTGCCTTCAACTGCGGCTGACCGACTTTGCATTCCGCATCAGATAAATCGTTTCGCATTACTTGCACGCGGTCGAGCGCCAGCTCCCCCTGCCGGGACGCTCCGTTCACTTCAGCCTTGGTTGAATTCGCTGTTGAACCGCGCGTGCCGAACGGATTCAACTTGCCTCGCAGTCTTCCCAACCAGTTCGTGCGCTGCACACTGACTGGAGCCGGTTTAGCTTCCAGCATCGCCGGCTTTGCAACCACAGTCTCCGCCGAGACGACAGGTCCAGGTGTTTCAGCCGCCATCAACTCGTTGTTTCTCTCCACCGTCACGAATGGATTCTTCGGCGAAATGAATTTCGGCAGGCGCACCTGCTTGTTTTCGCGGTAACGCGATTCGCCATTGCGCAAACCGATCAGGCTTCTCCCCGCTGCGAGTAATCGTCCAAAGCTCATGTTCATTCCATCAGTTTCAACGCTTCCTGCACCATGATGGCGTCGGCCATGTTCACCTTCTCGTGCCGCTCCGGATTCCAGATCTCGAACCGGTCGAGCAATCCAACCAGCACTGCTTCGTTTTCGATCCCGGCCGCGCGAGCCATTGCCTCCGGGACACAAATCCGGCCAGCCTTATCGAGAACGACCTGGGCCGACTCGCTACCGATGATGCGCTTCAAAACCGTCTTGCGCGGATCCCCACTGGGCATCGCATCCAGCTCGGTCATCAACTCCGCCATTTCCTTTGGCGGTAGCACCCGCAAACAAGCCCCCTCCGCACGCTGACGCCAAACCATCAAGGTAAGTTGGGTATTTGGTTCTTCCGGCCTCCACATCGAGGGAATCTGGATGCGCCTCTTCTCATCCACGCCGTGACGAAACGTAGAATTGTAAATCTGCGCCGCTGATCCATTGCTCGACATGTTATTCACCGGGAAGCTGTCAACCCAACTTCCCCCACAACACGCCACTGTTAAACACTTCCCTCCACTTTCCGTCAAGACCATTTAAGGTCTTTTATTCAGAAGTTATTCACCGTCGACGTATTTCCCTGCCAATTGTGGTTCGTTCGCCAGTGGAATACTCCAAATAGCGTCGGCAAAAAGCGCCGCGCATTGGCCCCGATACTTGCCCCTGCTACTTTCCCGCCAGATGCGCACAGCGGAATTTGATTTTCACCTGCCGTCCGAGTTGATTGCCCAGCAACCCACCCCACGGCGGGATGGTTCGCGCCTGTTAGTGCTTTTCCGCGACAATGGCCGACTTGAACACCGTAAATTCACTGATTTGCTTGAGTTTCTTCGCCCCGGTGACGTGCTGGTGCTCAATAATTCACGCGTCATCCCGGCGCGGTTGCGCGGGACGAATGCCAAGACGGGCGGTGCGTTTGAGATCCTGCTCTTGGAAGAAAACGTCGTCAACGACTGGTGGGCCATGCTCAAGCCGGGCAAACGCGCCCGTGTGGGATCGAATATCATCATTAAGTTTCCCCACAACGCCCCAGACTCCATCACCGCCGCCGTCGTTGAAACCAACGCTGAAGGTCACCGCCGTTTGCGTTTCGAGGGGACGGACAATATTCTCGACGCACTCGATTCAATTGGCGAAGTGCCGCTGCCGCCCTACATCCGACGCGATCCCGAAGCCCCGGTCATGGAAGATCGCACGCGTTACCAAACCGTTTTCGCCCGGCCGCCCGGCTCCGTCGCCGCGCCGACAGCGGGATTACATTTCACTCCTGAACTGATGGATGCGATCCGGGCCCACGGTGTGGAAATCCAGTTCGTTACCCTGCATGTCGGTCTCGGGACGTTCGCGCCGGTGAAATCTGAAACGCTTGACGCGCATGTGATGCACGAGGAGCGATACGAAATCAGCGAAGCTACGGCTCAGGCCGTGAACATGGCCAAAGCCGATGGCCACCGCGTCGTCGCCGTTGGCACCACCAGCGTGCGCGTGCTGGAAAGCGCCGCGGCATTAGGTGAAGGAAGAATCAGCGCCGGCGGTGGACGCACGAAGATTTTCATTCATCCGCCGCGAGGTTTTGCAATCGTGGATGCGTTGTTGACGAACTTCCATCTCCCCTGCTCCACTCTGCTCATGCTGGTGAGCGCATTTGCCGCGCCCGGGAATATCTCAGGACGTGAAATGATTTTATCCGCCTACGCCGAAGCCATTCACGAACGCTACCGCTTTTTCAGTTACGGCGACGCAATGCTGATTGCATGAACTTGAAACGTAGAACTCGGAACGCGGACCGCCCCTTTGTGCTGGTGAACATGGCGATGAGCGCCGACGGAAAAATCGCGACGGCAAATCGTGCCGTGTCTTCCTTCGGCAGCGCGCGCGACCACGAGAACCTGCTGAAGCTTCGAGCCACGGCGGACGCGGTGATGTGCGGCGCACGAACGGCAGGCTTGAATGACATCAATCTGGGGCCGGGTGGAAAGAGATTCCAACGTCTGCGGGTGAAACGCGGTCTCACAGAATTCAATCTGCGAATCCTCGTAAGTGGCAGCGGAACGATTGATCCCGACGCAGAAGTCTTCAAACACGGCTTCTCGCCAATCATCGTTTTGACCACCGAACGGATGTCCGATAAAGCCCGTCGGCAGTTGCTGGCGCGGGCAAACGAAGTAATCGTTTGCGGCCGGCGTGAGATTGATTTTCCCGCCGCGCTTCATTGGCTAAGGAAGGAACGCAAAGTGAAGCGTCTGCTGTGCGAGGGCGGCGGTGAGCTAAACGACGCCCTGTTCCGCGCCGGACTGGTGGATGAATTACATCTGACCGTCTGTCCAAAAATTTTCGGCGGACGCACCGCACCAACCATCGCCGATGGTTTGGGCTTCCCCAGTCTCGCGGAAGCCGCGCAGTTTCAGCTTAAATCTTCGCGCCGCGTGGGCGATGAAATGTTTCTGGTATTCGAGCGGCGGCGCGGCGCGCGTTGATGATGAACCACGGACTTCAAGTTTTTCCCGTGTCGCGTGCGGCCCGCGACGTCAACCGCTTCTTGCAGGTCAGCTACAACATTTATCGGAACGATCCACACTGGGTGGCGCCGCTGCTGATAGACGCGCGCAAGGTGTTGTCCGATGCAAATCCGTTTTTCCAGCACGCCGAGATGCAACTTTGGATCGCCAATTGCAACGGCCGCGACGTGGGGCGAATCGCCGGGATCCTGGATCAAAACCATCATCAAGTGCATGCGGACCACGCCGCGTACTTCGGCTTCTTCGAGTGTGAAGAGGACACAGAACCGAGCCGGCAATTGTTCACCGCGGCGTTGAACTGGGCGAGAGAACGGGGAGCGCTACGCATGCTCGGACCCATGAACCCGACGACCAACGACGAATGTGGACTGCTGGTCGAGGGCTTCGATTCGTCGCCGCAATTCATGATGACCTACAATCCGCGCTATTACGCGGATTTGATCGCAGCGGAGGGTTTTGTGAAAGCCAAGAACCTGTTTGCCTTTCATATTGATGTGGCGCACTGCCCGCTCGAACGCCTGCAACGCATCGCCAGCCAAACGCGCCGGAGAAATCCGGAATTAAGTTTCCGGGCCGTCCGCCGACAGACGCTGGCAGCCGACCTGGACAAGCTCAAAGAGATTTACAATTCCGCCTGGCGCAAGAACTGGGGCTTCGTCCCGCTGACGGGAGCGGAGATTGATTTTCTCGCCGCGCGACTGAAACCGTTGTTGCAGGAGGGCCTCGTCTGGATTGCGGATGCGCCAAACGAGGCGGTGGGATTCATGCTCTGCCTGCCGGACTACAATGAGGCGCTGAAGCCGCTCAACGGGCGGCTATGGACAACCAAAGTTTTGCAGCTCCTGCCTTACGCGCTTGGGCGCAAGGTGCCAGCCCGCTGCCGCGTGATCACCTTGGGCGTCAAGGAGGCGTACCGCAATCGCGGCGTGGAAGCGGTAATGCTCGCTGAGGGACTTACTGTCGGGAGGCGACTCGGCATCAAGGAAGCCGAAGCCTCATGGGTCTTGGAGGACAATCTGCCGATGCGGCGATTACTCGAACCCTTTGGCGGAAAAATCTACAAGACCTACCGGCTTTACGAGCGCGATTTGAAGGCCACTAATGCTTCGGCCCATGGCTGACGGGAGCGGTTCGCTTCCCAGCAAGATTTGAGGTTTAACCTCGGGGTTGGTTCGTCTCCTGGCCACTGTCGCCATACTTTCGATAAAGCCAATTTCCCAACGGCACCAACACCGCAGCAACCGCAATTCCCGCCACCACATCCACCACGTAATGGTAACGACTATAAACCGTCGAAACACACAGCAGGATGGCCACGACTAAATGCACATAACGCACCCGGCGCAGATACCGGAACGAAAAGAATAACGTGCATAACGCCACCGCCACATGGCTGCTTGGAAACGCCGCTCCCGTCGCCTCGAAGCGATCGTAGATCCAGCCCATGAGCTGAAAGAACACCGCGTCTTGAACCGATGCTGGCACTTCCGTGCTGACGAAAGGTATGACGTCGGACGGCAGCGGCTCCTCCACCAAGCCACGATAAACAATCCGTGGCCCCACCACCGGCACGAAGATATAAATCGTGTAACACACGTAGAACACGAAGGACACGACGGAAACAAAATGCGCAAACTGCCGCCGGTCGCGACACAGCAAGACCATCCCGACGCCTCCAATCATAATGTAGTACGAGAAGTAAGCCGCGTAGAGTAATTCAGCCAGCCAGCGGGAGGGAAATCGTTGCATCAAGTCCAACCCCGGCTGCATCCCAAACAATCGCGGCTCCAGTCTCAGGAAATGCTCATCCAGGTAACCGACATGGAACATCTGATTCAACAACTCCGTTTCCCGATAGAAGGCCGTGTAGAGGAGGATCGGATAGAAGTGCCTTAGAAAGTTCAGCAGCCGGTTCTGCGGATACCCCGCAGACGCGTGGACCAGCAGATGAATTAAACCAAACACGATCACGTGCGCCGCAATCACCCACGGCCACGCCGCCAGGCGCGCATCGTGAAACACCAGAACGAGCAGCGCCACGAACGCGATATAACCCTGGGTGGCGTAATCGACGAACTTGTAATGATTCATGCCGGGGCCAACCCCAATGTTTCCATCGGCGCGCATCAGCGTCTATCTGCGGTTAATGAAGAACTTGAAACTCACGAAATACAACGCTGCCACGCGGCTGGCTGTGCAGAGATTATGTTGATCAAGCGTATCTTGCCGCCGATTCCCATCGGGACGATGCCTCGATTGTCCAACGTTCTCATTATTCCTTCCTGTCCCGCGTTTCCACCCAGCGTGCCATCAACCACAGAAGGTCTGCCAGCCGGTTCAAGTAGATGATGACCTCGGAATTCTGGAGCTGATCCGCCTCCTGCAAAGCGCAGACGCGGCGCTCGGCGCGACGGCAAACGGTGCGCGCAACATCCAGCGCGGCCGAGTTCGTGGTCGCTCCCGGCGTCGCCCAGCCTTTGAAGGAAACACTCTGCGCTTCGATTTCCTTCACTACCGCATCGAGCTTGTGGGTCAACTGGGACGTAACAAGCGTGTAGCCGTCCTTCACGTAGCGCGGTAAATCTTCCACCGCCGTGGCGAGTTCACCCATGAGCGTGACGAGGTCTTTTTGAAAGATCGCCAGATTCTCGCGGATGAAGTCCTGCTCCGCCGTGGCGCGAGCCAGACCGAGCGCGGCGTTCAGTTCATCCACGCAACCGTAAGCCTCTACACGGGGATGACACTTGGAAACGCGCCGGCCATACATGAGGGCGGTCATTCCCTTGTCGCCGGTTTTGGTAACGATGCTCATTGCCGTTCCTCTTAATCGTAATTTTCTTCTTAATCTCGATCTCCTGTCGCCTCGGAGCGACGATCAAGATTAAGCAGATGATTACGATTGAGAAAAAAGCCTCGCGGTGCAAGCGGGTTAACAGTTGATTTCACGGCCAAAGCTTCGTTCAATTCGGCAGGGTTTTAAGAAATGAACATTCACGAATACCAGGCAAAGCAACTTTTGGCTCAATACGGCGTCAACGTACCGCAAGGCGATGTTTGCGAAACGCCGGAACAAGCCCGGGCCGTCGCGGAAAAAATCATCGCCGGCGGCGCGAAGCTCGTCGTGGTGAAATCGCAGATCCACGCCGGTGGCCGCGGCAAGGGCACGTTCAAGAGCGGCTTCCAGGGCGGCGTCAAGTTGTGCAAAAGCGCCGAGGATGTTTTCGAGAAGGCCAGGGCCATGCTCGGCAACGTGCTCGTCACGAAGCAAACGGGACCGGACGGACGGCTCGTGAGCAAGTTGCTTGTCACCGCCGCATACGACATCAAGCAAGAGCTGTATCTCGCCGTGTTGCTTGACCGCGGCACGTCGCGCCCGCTCATCATGGCAAGCACTGAGGGCGGCATGGACATCGAGGAAGTTGCCGAGAAACATCCCGAGAAGATCGTCAAGGAATGGATTGATCCGGCGGTAGGCATCATGCCGTATCAGGCGCGCAAGATCGCGGCGGCACTCCAGCTCAAGGGCGATGCTTTCAGCAGCGGCGTGAAGCTTTTGCTGGGCGTTTACAAAACCTGGTGGGAATGCGATGCCTCGATGGTGGAGATTAATCCGCTCTGCATTGTGGTTGGCCCGGATGGCAAGGACACGGTTTGCGCCGTGGACGCGAAGATCGGTCTCGACGACAACGCGCTCTATCGCCACAAGAACATTCAGGAGATGCGCGACCTGGCTGAAGAAGCGCCGCTGGAAATCGAGGCCAGCAAATTTAATCTCAATTACATCAAGCTCGACGGCAGCATCGCGTGCCTCGTCAATGGTGCGGGCCTCGCGATGGCGACGATGGACATCATCCAGCATTTCGGCGGAATGCCCGCGAACTTTCTCGACGTGGGCGGCGGCGCGAGCAAGGAGCAGGTCACGGCAGCGTTCAAGATCATCCTGCAAGACCCGAACGTGAAGGGCATTCTCGTGAACATTTTCGGCGGCATCATGGATTGCAACGTCATCGCCACCGGCATCGTCGCGGCGGTCAAGGAAACGCATTTGAGTCTGCCGCTGGTCGTGCGGCTCGAAGGCAATAATGTTCTCGCTGGCAAGCAGACACTGGCTGAATCCGGCCTCACGCTGATTACGGGCGATTCCATGGCCGATGCGGCGCAGAAGGTGGTAAAGGCTGTTGGCAAATAGCCTGACTTGCCGCAGCCGATGTCGCGCAATGGCAAGGACAGGCCCATGGGCAATCAGGTTGGCCACAACCTGGAGCCGTATCGCCGCCTGGTGGAGTTACAGAAACAGATGATTGAACTGGCACAACAACACGAACTAGCACGCCGGGAATGCGAGGCCTTGCGTGCGCAGATCACGAATGAAGTCGTCGGGAGCCTGCGTGACAAACGGATCTTGAACCGTCAACTACGTGCGGCCGTGTCGCGCCTGAACTGGTTCAATCGCAAGGAATCTTTACCATGTTGAAAGTCACCGAAATTGCTTTCACCTGTTATCCCGTCACCGACATGGCGCGGGCACGAAAGTTTTATGAAGGCGTGCTGGGCTTGAAGCCAACAATGATCGTTGGCGAGCCCGGCGGGATGCAATGGACGGAGTACGACATCGGCCACGGCACACTCTCCCTCGGCGCCGGCGCACCGGATTGGAAACCGACGCCGACGGGTTGTTCGGTTGGTTTGGAAATGGAAGACTTCGATGCCGCCATCGCACATCTCAAAGCCAACGGCGTAAAGTTCAAGATGGAAGCCTTCCCCACGCCCGTCTGCACCATGGCGTTCATTTACGACACCGAGGGCAATTTGATTTGCATCCACAAGCGGCACGCTGGTCATCACTGATTTCTTAACATGGCTATTCTAGTTAAACCCAACACCAAAGTTCTCATCCAAGGCATCACCGGCAGCTTCGGCGCACGGCATGCCCAACTCTCCATTGATTACGGCTCGCAAATCATCGCCGGCGTCACGCCCGGCAAGGGCGGACAGTTCTTTGAACACGGCGGGAAGAAGGTGCCGATCTTTGACACTGTGGCCGAGGCAGCGAAACAAACCGGCGCGACGGCCAGCGCGGTGTTCGTTCCCCCGCCCTTCGCCGCGGACGCGATTCTTGAAGGCGTGGATGCCGGCCTCGATCTCGTCGTCGCCATCACCGAGGGAATTCCGGTCAACGACATGGTGAAAGTGAAGCGGGCAATGGAAGGCAAAAGCACGCGACTCATCGGCCCGAACTGCCCGGGCATTGTTACACCCGGCGAAGGGAAGGATTCCTCCGGCGGTTGCCGCATCGGCATCTCGCCCGGTTACATTCACAAGAAGGGCAACATCGGCGTGGTGTCGCGCAGCGGCACGCTGACCTACGAAGCCGTGTGGCAACTGACCTCCCGCGGTGTCGGCCAGTCCACCTGTGTCGGCATCGGCGGCGATCCGGTCAACGGCACATCGCATCTCGATGTGATCAAGCTGTTCAACGATGACCCGGAAACGACCGGCATCATCATGATTGGCGAGATTGGCGGTTCTGCCGAAGAAGAAGCCGCCGAGTGGATTGCCAAGCATTGCAAGAAACCGGTGGCCGGATTCATCGCAGGCACCACGGCACCGCCCGGACGGCGCATGGGTCATGCGGGCGCAATAGTCAGCGGTGGTAAAGGCACCGCGGAAGCCAAGATCGCCGCGTTCAAAACCGCCGGCATCGGAGTGGCCGTCACGCCGAGCGACATGGCGGACACGTTGTTGAAGATGATGTGAAGCATGACGCGTGAGATGTGCTGCGTGTTGACCACCGCGCGCCGCTGATCCGTTCTCACGAATCACGTCTCACGCATCACGTTCGATGGGCCTGATTCATTTCATTCTCGAACTTGCCGCGTTGTTGCTGTGGCTAAACTGGCGGGCCAAGCCCTACGACGCCCTGGCCACGGCCACACCCGCAACCCTGGTGGGAACGTTGCGTCGTGCGGAATCCCGACCGGTGAGGCGCTGGTATTTTCTCGCGGCACTCCTCGGCTTGTTGCTGCTGCGTGCAGCACTCTACCGCGCCCTGGGGCCGGCGCTGAACTGGACCGCCCAGTTGAATCTGGGAGCCACGAGCCTGGCTTTCAAAAGCGACCTGTTCGAGCGCATGCTGCTGTTCTCCGCGTTAAGCTTTGTGCTGTGCCTGGCAGTTTTCTTCTGCTGGCTGCTCCTACTGTCAGTTCTCGGCCGGGGCGGGAGTGAAAGCGTTTCCGTAGTCCGGCTGGCCCGGGCACAACTCGGATTCGTGGACGCCTGGCCGGTCTGGGTGAAAATCTCCCTGCCCTTCTTCCTGGGTTTGGTCGGTTGGTGGGCGCTCAGTTGGCCCTTCGTAGTTTGGGGATTGATACCGGCACCGGGTTCGGAAATGACACGATTGGTTCAGGCCGCACTGGTTGGGCTAGGCAGCTACCTTGCCTGGAAATATCTCGTGCTCGCACTGCTCGGATTGCACCTGTTACACAACCACATTTATTTCGGCCCGCATCCGCTGTGGAATTTTGTGGATCACGCCGCCAGGCTTTTGCTGGCACCGTTGCGATTTCTTCCGCTCCGCCTGGCCCGGGTGGATTTGGCGCCGGCCGTGGGGATTGGTCTCGTCCTGCTGTTCACGCATGGCGCGGAACACGGCCTGCGACCGCCAGTGAAATACGACGAGCAAGGCCGGCCCATGCCAGCGGCAGTTGATATTCCCGGGTTGGTGGACCTGTATCGCCGCGTCTCGCGTTGAGCGCGCAGCCCGGGTCACACCGCCTTTGGCAAACGCACCGTGATGGTCGTGCCTTCGCCTTTGCGGCTTTCTATCACCAGCGCGCCGCCGTGCAATTCGGTCAGACGCTTGGCGATGCTCAAGCCCAGGCCCAACCCCTGTTGTTCATGCATCTTGCGGTCGAACTGCATGTACGCGCCCACCTTGGTGATCTGGTCGGTGGAAAAACCGCGCCCCAGATCGTCAACCTTCAAGATGGTGGCCGCAGCATCCTGGGTGAATTCCACGAGCACCCGGCGGCCGGGTGAGGAAAACTTGAGCGCATTCTGCACCAATTCATCCACCACTTTGCCGAGATATTCCTCGGACATCGGCACCGCCTCTTCGCCCAGGGAAAATTGCAGGTCGCCATTGCGCCCCAGGAGTTCCGCCTGACGTTGGGCGTGTTCCCGAATTACGCGCGCGGGCGCGGTCGTGGTCTTGCTGCGCAACGCGCTGACTTTCGAGGGATCGGTGCGGAACAGTTCGAGCTGCGCGTAGATGAGAAAGTTTTCGACGAGCCGTTCCAGCCGCCGGCCGGATTCGACAATCACCTGCCCCATCTCGGCGATTTCGGCGGGCTGCAGCGCATCCGCGTCCATCTTGAAAATCTCGCCATAGGCAATGATGCCATTGAGCGGCGTGCGTAATTCATGAGGCAGCGCGATACTGATGGCATCGCGCAAATCCGCCAGCCGCCGCTCCGCCTCCTCACGCATGGCCTGGGCTTTCTTCAGGCGCGCTTCGACGGCAGCATACAGCGCATCAATGGTGAACGGCTTGGGAAGGTAATCGTCGGCGCCGAGTTCCATGCCGTGCCGCATGCCGGCATTGTCCGCCAGGCCGGTCATGAGGATAAACGGCACGGAGGCGGTGGTGGCGTCGTTACGCAGCGAGGACAGCGCCATGTAGCCGTCCATCTTCTCCATATTGACGTCGCAGAGGATTAAATCAGGCAGTTCCTTGCGCGCTTTATCGACGCCGATAACCCCGTTCTCCGCTTCGATGACTGAATAACCCCGCTGCCGCAGCGCGAGGTTGACCATTTCGCGCAACCACTCTTCGTCATCAATGACCAGGATTTTCTTCATCGAGCTGCAAGCCAGCGGATCACTCCGCCGGCTTCGTTGGCCCAGCGGCAACCTCGCGTTGATGCAGCGGCACGTAATGATTCAGCTCCCGCCCGGTATAGACCTGGCGCGGGCGGTAGATCCGCGACTTGGTGTCTTCGGCGATTTCCTTGTAGTTCGCGATCCATCCGGGCATGCGACCGATGGAGAAAATCACCGTGAACATTTCCACCGGAATTCCCAGCGCCCGCATGATGATGCCGCTGTAGAAATCCACGTTGGGATACAACTTGCGTTCGACGAAATACGGTTCCCGCATCGCGGCCTCTTCCAGCTTCTTCGCGATATCGAGGAGTGGATCCTTCACGTGCATCACGCTGAGAAGATTGTCACAGGCCTGCTTGATGATCTTGGCCCGCGGATCGTAATTCTTGTAAATGCGATGGCCGAAGCCCATCAAACGCTTGCCGCTCGTCTTGTCCTTGGCAGCGGTGATGAATTTCGATCCGTCATCGCCCGACCGGTGAATGTCCTCGAGCATCTCGACCACCGCTTGGTTCGCACCGCCATGCAATGGCCCCCACAACGCGCACACACCCGCCGCCGCGCAGGCGAACAGATTCGCCTGGCTCGACGCCACCATGCGCACAGTCGCCGTTGAGCAATTTTGCTCGTGATCGGCGTGCAACAAGAAAATCAAATCCAGAGCCCGGACCACTTCCGGTTTCAGTTCATAGTCCTCGTACGGCTGCGAGAACATCATGTGCAGGAAGTTCGCGGTGTACTTATAGGCGACCTTCGGATAAATAATCGGTAGTCCGCGCGATTTCCGGTAGGAGAACGCGGCAATCGTCCGCACCTGCGAGATCAATTGTGCAATATGCACGTCGAGGTTCGCGTCGCCGCCACCCTTCATCAGGCTCGGATCGAAACAACTCGACGCATTGATCATCGCAGAAAGAATTGCCATCGGATGCGCCGTGTACGGGAAGCCTACGAAGTGATGCTTCATGTCTTCGTGCAAATTCTGATGCTCGGTGAGCAGGTCGGAAAAGGCCTTCATCTCATTCCGATCCGGCAGATGCCCGTAGATGATCAGATACGCCGTTTCGACAAACGTGGATTTCTCCGCCAGCTCCTCAATCGGAATGCCGCGATACCGCAGAATCCCGCGTTCCCCGTCAATGAATGTGATCTTGCTGCGACACGACCCCGTGTTCGCATACCCATCGTCCAGGGTGATGTATCCGGTCTCATTGCGAAGATTCGAAACATCAATTGCCCGTTCGCCTTCCGTGCCCTCAATGACTGACACGGGGTAGGGTTTCCCATTTAATTCCAGCTTTGCCTCGTTGCTCATGTCCTGCGCTTGTTGAACGTTACACTCAATTTAACGAAGTCTGAGCACACGCTGAAATTTTGCAAGGCGGGAAAGCGGGGATATGGAAAAAACTCCAATCCTCCCCGCTCGCGAAAAGCCCGTGCGCCCGTTCCGAGCCGCAGCCAACGCCTCGGCGTTCAGCCAAACTTCCGCTGCAACCGGGCTTGGTCGCACGCCAAGCGTTGTGCCGCCGTCATGCCCGCGAAGTCCGGCGACCCATCGGCACGCTTCGGCCAGCCGGATTTCAATGTTTCACTAGCAACACCCTCTTCATCTGCGACCGTTTGACGACCAACTGTCATGGGATTGTTCTTCACTTCCACGGGGGCACGCCGTGCTGCGCTGCCGTCATAACTCATGGCCTGATCTGTCAGGTTCAAATCCTCGTCGAGCGCGCGATGCGGCTTGATGCCTTTGCCCTGCAACACGCCATGATACGCGCGCACCGCTTCTTCAGGCGAAATTCTGCCGTCGGTGATCAATCTCAGCATCTCGATGAACGCAATTTGATGTTCCGCGTTGTTGATCTTGCGACCAAACAGCGCCACCCGCGCACCGTACTTTTGCGCGTCGTGAATCAACCGAAACGCGTCGTATGTCGTGCCGGCACTGCCGCCGAGAATGCCCACTACAAGATTCGGATCATACTGCGCGAGTTCCTCCATCGCCTTTGGACCATGATAAACGATTTTCAGGAAAACCGGCCGCCCTGATTCAGGTACGCCGGCCAGCGTGCGAAGGATGTTATCGTTGACGAACTCGCCCAATTTCTCGGGCGGAATCCCGCTTGCCACATTCGGATCGAACACTTCGAGGAAATGCCGGAAGTTCTTTCGCTCGGCTTCTTCGCGAAATTCCTTGTACCAGAGCAACGCTTCACGATCTTGGTCCAACTCGTTGACGTAGGTGATCGAATAGAGTCCGAGATTCGCTCCGGAGAATTCTCCCTTGCCATCCCGCTCACACTCCACCTCTCCACATTGAATCTGATCGATGCTTGCCGACCGAAACGGCTGCGATGGTTCGCGCGTGTAACAACCATGCCGCACGGCCCAAACGTCCGTGGTGTCATTGGCTCGCGCCGCGGGCGTGACGTGCGAATTCTTGAACAGTCCTTCCTTGATCGCAAGTTGCTCATTGACGTAAGCGGACATCAACATGATGTCCACCAGGCCCTGATTGGTGATCTCCCGGATGATGTCGAGAAACTCCGGCAGGTTGCGATACCCGAACTCTTCACGCGACCAGACCTCCGGAGAAAACTGCGCCGGCTTCGCACCACGTCGGGCGAGATACCCGCGCGGCCCGGGCGCACGCACCCCAAACGCCATGTCCGCATCCTTGGCATCCGCGATGATGAACGCGCGCGAGGAGCGGTTGGCTTTGATCTCGGCAAGTTTTTGGTCGAGGGATTTCGTCATAGCTTCTCGCCAACCTCCTTCAGTGCTTTTGCCATCAGTTCAGCGGCGCAGCGGAAGTTTGTTTCCGCCATCAAACGGTCGAGTTCAGGTTTCAAGCGCGGCAGCAATCCTCGTCGCGTTGCTTGCACGAGAACCCCCAACGTTCCAGTCAGCTTCACGCCAAGTTTCTGCGCCGCCGCTCGGCCCTCCGCATCGTCAATGATCAGCAATGCCTGCAACCGAATCGCCAATGCTATGGCTTCCCGCTCGCCGTCATCGAGTTGCTTGAGCACTTCTTCGTTCGCGGATGCCGCGGCAGAATCGTCCACGCGCAGCCAGCCTTCCGACGCAGCCACGAGGAGGGATCGCCCTTCGATGAGTTCTTTACCTTCCACGGCTACTTCCCGCCAAACTGCGGGCGGGATGAAAACTTCGGAATACAGCGAGCGCAATAGTTCGAGCCGGTTAAGGCGCGCCAGATAGATGAGGGGAGACGAGTCAGCTACAACTGCGGGCATAAGCCAGGTCCTGCTCCAGCATCTCCTTTGTGTACGGCATCGGGACCTTGCGATCACGCAGCAGGTCCATGAACGCAATGCGCGTCATGCCACAAAACTTTCCGGCTTTGCCCGTGGACCACTTCCCCTCGCGATACATTTCGATGGCGAGCTCAGTCTTTGCGTTGCGCGCAATTTCCTCTTCGGTTTCGCCGAAGCTGCGCGCGAAGCCTTCAGGAATTTCAATGGTCACCGTGCTCATGCTGAAACCATATCACGTCCGCGCCATCAAATGGAAGCGGTGTTTCACTTCATCTGCGCCAGAATCTGATCGGTGATCGCCTGCACGGCTTTCTCCGCTTCCGGGTCGAAGCCCGCGCCTAACGATTCCTTCGGCGGCAAGGCGCAACTCACACCCGGACGCCACTCGTCGTTGTCGCAAAGTTCGCATTCCTTCAAACCATGACGCGGGTCAGGGATCCCGAGGTTTTGCTTGATCTTGAGTAAGTCTTGAAGCTGCGAGGGCGTCATGGTCTTGGCCGGCACTCCCAGTTGCGCCGTTACCAGCACTGTCCGGCAATATGCCTCCAGGATTTCCATCTTGAAGTAGGCGTCCTCGACGTTGTTGTGACTCCACGAAACGACGCCATGATTCGCCATCAAGATCGTGTTGTGCTTGTCCACCAGGTCCGCGACGAGCTTGCCCATCTCGGGCGAACCAGGCGTGCGGTATGGCGCGACCGCCACACTCGCGAAAACCTCATACTCGGGAATCATGCACGTCGGCGGCACGAGGCCGGCAACGGCGAAACCAGTGCTGTAAGGCGGATGACAATGACACGTCGCCACCGCCTTCGGCTGCCGTTTCATGATCTGCAAGTGCATCAGGATTTCGCTCGTGCGCTTCTTCGTGCCGGCAAGTTGATTGCCTTCGAAATCCACGAGGCACATATCCTCCGGCTTCATGAAGCCTTTGCTCACGAGCGTCGGCGTGCAAAGCGCGATGTCCTCGCCGACGCGAATCGCGATATTACCGCCGTTGCCGTCCACGTAAGCTCGTCCCCACAACCGCCGACCTACGTCACAAAGCTGCTCCTTCAAACCATGAGCGTAGGGTGAATTGAAAAATGCTTCCAACTCGGCCTTCGACGACTTTGACGTGACTGGTTTGGCAGGCGCGGCCACCAAGCCTTTCACCACAGATCCGTTCGCGCTCGCGCCAGGATTCGTTTCCTGATCTTGCAAAAACTCCCGCGCCGATGGCGTGAGAATGACGTCCGCCGGCAGACTATTCACACTCTGCCCATTGCGAACCATCTGCTCCAAATCTTTCAGACTGATGACATTTTTCATGATTCAAGTTTCAAAATCACTCAACCCTTCCACGGATTGAAAAACATTTCGTCCACGAGCGCGGCATTGATCGCGTCCACTGGCGTCGGCCCGTCAAAAGGCTGCGCGGCTTCGCGACCTTCCTCGTAACCGATCACGTCGCCCACACCGCCGCCGATGGCATCGTAAACCACCAGACTCGGATCCGTGCCCATGCCACGCGGCGCCTCAAGGCCCGCCGTGAACTGCTCGCGACTAAAGGGGCTAACTACAAGAAACCGCCCGCCTTCGAGCGTCTTCACTGTTTTGGCCAAGGTGACGCGACCGATGACTGTGCCGAGTTTCATACCCGCACCCCTGGTTCGTGTTCATCCACCACGCCAATGACCAGCCAGCGCACCGGACTTTTCTCGTCACCAACCGCTTTGCGCGATGACGCACCGTCCGACGAAATCACCACTTGCTGATGCATCCCCGCGCCGTGTGAATCAATCGCCACCTGCGGCGCGCCTTCGGCCTGACCATCCGCACCGATGGGCTGACAGATCACCAGTCGCCAACCGTCGAGACTCGGATGTTTCCGAGTCGCTACTATGTTGCCCTCGACGCGTGCCAACAGCATGACTCAATAAATTCTCAAATTGTCCACCATCACACAGCGACGGACGCGGCAGAACGTTTTCGGATTTGTCACGCCTTCGCCCGTCGGTGTGGCGATGGAGTAACTCAAATAACCTTCCCCGCCGAGACCGAGACCGGCCATGCTCGGACCGTTCTTGATGAACAAAGTCGTATCCAGTGCCCGCGCCATTGCGGTCATGTTCTCCACGTCGTGCGAATGGATGATGCTCGTGTGCTTGTAGCCATGTTCGGCTTCAAGCGAACGTTCAATGCCTTCCTCAACGCTCTTCACGCGCACGATGGGCAGCATCGGCATCATCTGTTCCTCTTCCACGAACGGATGTTTCGCGTCCGTCTCGGCAAAGAGCAATTGCGTGTCAGGCCGGATGTCCACGCCGGCTGCGTTCGCGAGCACCGAAGGATCTTTACCAATGAAATCTCTATTCACGCTCGCGTGGGCGCAACCACCGCCCTGCCCTTCCTTGAACGTGAACGCCGCCTTCGTGAGTCGTTCGAGCTGGTTCGGGTTCAACTTCACTCCACCGTTCTCGGACATGCGTTGCATCAATTTGTCCGCCACGCTGTCGAGCACGAACACTTCCTTCTCGCCGATGCAGAGCAGATTGTTGTCGAATGCCGCGCCGGAGATGATTGCCTTCGCCGCGCGCGTGGTGCAGCAGGTATCGTCCACGAACGCCGGCGGATTGCCTGGGCCGGCGCAAATGGCGCGCTTGCCGGTTTGCATCGCAGCCTTCACTACCATCGGTCCGCCGGTCACGAGCAACAACCGCACAACTTCGTGTTTACAAATCGCGTTGAATGAATCCAGTGTCGGTTTCTCCACCAGGCAAGCGATGTTCTCAATGCCGATCTCGCGATAAATCGCTTCGTTGTAAGCGCGCACGGCTACGGCGGCGCAGCGAGCGGCGCTCGGATGCGCGTTGAACACCACCGCGTTTCCGGCGGCACAGATGTTCACAATGTTGCCGCTCAGCGTGGGAATTGAATGCGTGCTCGGCGTCACCGCGCCAACGACTCCGAACGGCGTGTATTCCTCCAACGTGATGCCGTGATCGCCACTGCGTCCGTCGGGCCGCAACCAATCCACACCCGGCACGAGCTTGATGATTTGCAGCTTGGCAATCTTATGGTCGAGCCGACCAATCTTGGTTTCGTCGAGTTCAATCTTGCCCCAAGCTTCGGCGTTCTTCTCCGCCATCGCTTTGACGATGTCTTCAATCTTGCGCCGTGCCGCCATGCCTCCCCGCTGAAGCTGCAAGAATGATTCCTGCGCCGCAGCACAAGCTTCATTCGCATCAGCGAAAACGCCGAACTTGCCACGCAAAGCCGGAGCGGCGGTGGCTTTCTTCGCACTGCAACCGCACGAATCCGACTTCGGCGCTGCGCTCGGCGCGGGCGCGGGAGCTGGACGGGTTGTCGTTGTCGTCGCGCCACCGATGCGTCCCAGCACCTCGGCCACCACGTCACGGATCAAAGTTTCGTTCACTGCGCTCATACGATTGGTTCAGTTGCGACTAACTCGTCTTACCGCTATAGATTTGTTTTCCCAACACATCCACGACATCCACGATGCCGATGATGACGGCGTCCACCGGGGCGTCTTTCATGCCGGGAGCGAGCCGGGCGCTGCTGCCCTGGCAGAACATCACCATCTCGCCGATGCCCGCACCAAGACAGTCCACGGCCACGATGGTGTTCGCGCCAGGGCGGAACTTCGTGGGATCTTTTTCGTCCACGAGCTGCGGGCGGAGCAACAAAAGCTTGCGACCCGACATGTTCGGGTCTTTCTTCGTCGCGACCACCGAGCCTTCGACTTTGGCGAGAAACATAATTCAGATGTCAGAGTTCAGAAGCCAGAGGCCAGACGGAATTCAGCGTACTTGCCGACTTCCGACCTCTGACCGCCGACTTCTGGCTATTTCTTCTTCGGCAACACCGCTTCCACATCGCTGTGCGGACGGGCGATGACATGAACGCTGACCACTTCGCCTTTGATGGCTTTGATGGCCTGCGCGCCAGCGTCGGTGGCGGCTTTGACAGCGGCGACGTCGCCGACGACCACCGCGGTGACGAGGGCATTGCCGACCTGGGTCATCGGGCCGACGAGTTCCACGTTCGCGGCCTTGAGCATGGCGTCCGTCCCCTCGACGAGGGCGACGAGTCCGCGCGTTTCGATCATTCCAATTGCTTGAGCCATATAGTTAGTTCTTTGTTGATGGTTGAGAGTTGAGAGAGAGTGTTTGAACCGCAGATGAACGCGGATGACCGCAGATTTTCAGAACGGAGCGCGGGTCTGTGACCCGCAGCACTCCGTAACATAGCGGCACGCTGCGGCTCACAGAGCCGCGCTCCGGGAAAGCATTCGTGTCGATTCGTGTTCATTCGTAGTTAGTTCCGGGAATTTTCCAAAAGTCGTTTCGTTTCGCGGGCAACAACGAGTTCCTCGTTCGTCGGAATCACCATGAGTTTCACGCGGGAACTGGGTTTGCTGAGGACGGTTTCGGTAGCGCGGGTGCTGGCGTTGAGCACGGAATCCAATTCGATGCCGAGGCCTTCAAGCCCCGCGCAGATGCCACTGCGGATGGCGACGTCGTTCTCTCCAATACCGGCAGTGAAAACAATCGCGTCAGCGCCCCCCATCTCGAAGAAATAATTACCGATCCAATGCCGCGCGCTGGCGACGTAAACATCGAGGGCGAGTTTCGCTTTCGCATTCCCGTCAGCCACCGCCTTGTGAACGTCGCGGATGTCGTTCGACACGCCGCTGATTCCTTTCAGCCCTGATTCCTTCGTGAGCTGGCGTTGCGCTTCTTCTATCGTGATGCCGAGCGTTTTCACCGCATACGGAATCGCTTCGGCATCCAAGTCGCCGACCCGATTGTTCTGCGGCAAACCGGATTGCGGACTCATGCCCATGCTCGTGCCGATGGCCATGCCGTTGTTAATGCCTGTCACACTCGAACTACCGCCGAGGTGACACGAAATCACGCGGAGCGCGGGTTCGTTCGCAGGAGTCTTGCCGCCATCCACGTAGAGATTGCGGACGCGTTCCGCGACGTCGTTGCGCCCGAGCAATTCTGCCGAGCGTTCGGCGATGAACTTGTGGCTCGCGCCATGAAAACCCCAGCGGCGAATGCCGATGTCGCGCCAGGCATCCGGCACGGCGTAGCGCATCATGGCTTCGGGCGCGAACTGATAGAACGCGGTCTCGAACAATCCCACCAACGGCACACCGGGCATGCGCTTCCCAAACAGGCGGATGCCGGTGATGTAGGGCGGATTATGCGCGGGCGCGAGGCCGTTGTAAGCCTCCATTGCTCCGAGCACGCGTTCATCGAGTCGCACACAACCGCTGACGTTTTTCGCAACGACAGTTTTGAAACCCACCGCCGCCAACTCACTTTCGCTGGCGATCGCGCCAGCGTCCTTGAGTTGCGCGAGACAGTCCTCAATCGCCTTCGGATAATCAGCCACGCGCTCGAAGCCGCCTTTGTGCAAAAGGCGCTCGGCGTTGTTCGAGAAGTCGAACAACCGCCACTTGAGCGAGGTGCTACCGATGTTGGCGATGAGAATTTTCATCAATTCAGTCAGCGTTCACAAAACGTGGATGTCGTTGAGGCGCAAAACTCGTTCGCCGCCCTGCTTAACGATATCAATGATCGCGGTCACATCACTCCATTCGCCGTTGAGCGGTAAATCGAAATGCGCAACACCGCTGCCATCGTCGAACCACTCAATGTCCTCGTAATTTCCGCGACGATGATGCTCTACAGCTTCCGCTCTCGGTGTGACGCGAAATGTTTTTCCGTCTTTGCGAGGCTCGATAAAACCGTAATGACGCACGACCTGCCGCATCATGTCCGGCGTCCACGTATCATTTGGAAAACGAAACATCATTTCGTGCGCCTCCTCGTAGCGATCATCAACCAAGAGATCAATCCACCCTCGGATTGCGTCTCGGATTTCAGCGTCTGTCGCATCTTGAGAAAATCGGATCATGGGCGCAGCCCAGTTCCGGTGCTATTGCAACCATTTACCAAGAATCCCCAGATCGTCGTGCGGACGCGGGATCACCTGGACGGCGACGACCGAGCCAACTTGCGCGGCGGCGGCGGCCCCGGCATCGGTGGCGGCTTTGACGGCGGCGACGTCGCCCCGGAAAAATCCGGTAACGTAACCACTCCCGATTTTTTCCCAGCCGGTCATCGTGACGTTCGCGGCTTTGAGCGCGGCATCGCACGCTTCCATGAGCGCGCAAAGACCTTTGCATTCAATCATTCCAACTGCTTGCTGTGCCATAATAGTTATTCGTTCTTGGTTGAGAGTTGTTATTTCGCAGCGACGGTGTTTCCGAGGAAGGCTTTCAACAAGTCTTCATGCGGACGCGCGATGATGTGCGAGCTGACGAGTTCGCCGACTTTGGCCGCGGCTTTTGAACCGGCGTCCACGGCGGCTTTCACGCTGCCGACATCGCCCTGCGCGAGGACGGTGATGAGACCGCCGCCGATGGGGATGGTTTTGACCAACTTGACGTTGGCCGCTTTGACCATGGCATCACTGGCTTCCACACTGCCGATGTAGCCTTTGGTTTCGATCATTCCTAATGCTTCACTCATTTGTTTTCTCCTGTTTGGGTGTTAATTGTTTCGGTCGCGAAAATTATTTGACCAGTTCAACGGGCGTGTCGGGCTGGAGGTTGCACGCATTGCCTTCGTCGGTATCAATGTGGACTTCCAGTTTGAAACTCTTGTCCACGCGGGCCAACATCTTGTCGAGCGTGATGCCACAATCGCCACCGATCTTGAGCTTCATCATGTCGCCGTGCTTCACGCCGTAAAAATCTGCATCGGTCGGACTCAGGTGCGCATGACGCAACGCCCGGATAATACCATCGGGCATTTCAAAAAATCCGTTCGGGCCCATCAGCATGGCGCCGGGTGTTCCCTTGATGTCGCCGGATGCGCGCAACGGAATATCGAAACCGAGCGCGATGGCGTCGGTGTAAGCGAGTTCAACCTGATTCAGACTCCGGCACGGACCGAGGATACGGAGATTTGAAATCACGCGACTGCGCGGGCCGATGAGCGTTACGGTTTCCTTCGCGGCGAATTGGCCATCCTGATAAAGCCACTTGTGAACGGTAAGTTGATGTCCCTTGCCGAAAAGCGCTTCAACCGCTTCCGGCGTGAGATGGCAATGACGCGCACTGATATTCACGACCAGCGGATTCGGCGCGGACGCCGCGCGGGGCAGCGGTTTGCCGAGACGCGAATATACCGCCTGCCGAACCATATGTTCGACGACAGCTCTATGCGGAGCAGATGCAACGGTGGCCATAGCGCGAGAAGATTTGACCGTTTCGGAAGACAAGTCAACAAATATCTTGCAAAATCTTCCAACATCTATCAAAGTGTTGCTCGAATGACGGCAGAAGAGCGAAAACACCGGTTGGAAACCTATCTCCAACAGGTTGAATTTGCGTCGCTTGAAGACTTGGCTAAGCACGTCGGCTCGTCGGTTTCCACCGTCCGCCGCGATCTTACGGTTTTGGAGGCCTCAGGAAACTTGAAGCGTACGCACGGTGGGGCGCGCATCGTTACGCCGAAGTCCGACGAATTCACCTTCTCCGCGCGCGACACGCATCAACTCGATTCCAAGGAAGCCATCGGACGCGCCTGCGCCGAACTCATCCGCCCGAATCAAAGCGTGATCATTGACGCAGGCACGACGACCTTCCACGTCGCGAAATATCTCGAAGACAAGTCGCCGCAGATCGTGACCAATTCCCTGCCCGTCGCGAATCTCTATTCCTCCGCCGGCAAAGTGGAACTCGTCTTAAGCGGCGGTGTGATATATCCGCGTCTCGGTGTCCTCGTTGGTCCGCTCGCAGTCGAAGCCTTTTCAAAAATCCACGCCGACGTCGCCGTGATGAGTTCCGGCGGCATCACGATGGACGGCATCACCAATTCGCACGGCCTGCTGATTGACATCCAACTCGCGATGATGCGCGCCGCCGCGAAAGTCATCTTCTGCCTCGATCACACGAAGTTTGGCCGCCGCTCCGTTTCCCATCTTTGCGGACTGGATGAAATTGATGTCGTCGTCACTGACAGTCAGGCCCCGGCAGAACTGGTTGAGCAACTGCGAGCGCGGGACATCGAGGTGATCGTTGCGGCGAAATGACCTTGGTTTTCCACCACGAGTTTGCGGCAATTCCAGTCAAATCTCCGCCAATTTCTGCATCGGATTTTAATTTTCAAAAGCCGAGACACGGCGCGATACTCCCATCATGAAAATGGAATCCTCATTTCCAGATCGTTCCCCAATGACCACGCCCGCCTCACGCAGGTCGTTCATCAAGAATTCAACGCTTGCCGCCGCCGGTGCGGCGGTCGCCAGCAACTTTCCGTTCGTGCTCACCAGCCATGCCGCACCGGATGATCCGATCCGGATTGGTTTGGTCGGCTGCGGCGGACGCGGCAGCGGCGCGGTGCTCGACGCGCTGGGCGCGGAAACGAATGTGATTTACCCCAAGTCCGGCTATCACACGGAAGACATCAAGGAAGGCGCTACGCTGAAGCACAAGAATATCAGTGTCGTGGCGCTGGCTGACGCTTTTCCGGACCGCATCGAGAGTTGTCGCCGCAACCTCGGCAAGCTGGGACAGAACGTTCCTTCCGAGCATTGCTTTACGGGCTTTGACGCTTACAAGAAGGTCCTGGCAATACCCGAAGTTAATTACGTCATTCTCGCCACGCCGCCGCATTTCCGTCCGGTCCAGCTCAAGGCGGCTATCGAGGCGGGAAAGAATTGTTTCATCGAGAAGCCCTGCGCCGTGGACGCACCTGGTGTTCGCATGGTCATGGAAGCCGGCAAGCTGGCGAAAGAAAAGAATCTCGGCATCGTCTCCGGCACGCAGCGGCGTCACATGCGCGGTTACAATGAAACCATCAAGCGCATTCAGGACGGCGAGCTGGGCGAGTTGATGTACGGCACGTGCTATTGGAATGGCGGGGTGATCTGGACCATTGACCGCAAGCCCGAGATGTCGGACATGGAATGGCAGTTGCGCAACTGGGGTTATTTTACCTGGCTGGGGGGCGATCACATTGTCGAGCAGCATTTGCACAACCTCGACATTATGCGCTGGGTCATCGGACAAACGCCGGTGAAAGCGATGGCCTTGGGCGGTCGGCAGGCTCGCCCCAATCATCCCAACTATGGGCACATCTACGATCACTTCGCGGTGGAGTTCGAGTATGCGAATGGGATGAAGATGTTCAGCCAGTCACGCCAGATGGACAAGGTGGACAGCAAGGTGAGCGAATTCATCGCCGGCACGAAAGGCACGAGCGATTGCAAGAGCTACATCCGGCTGGCCGCTGGCGGCAACTGGCGTTTCCGTGAGCAAGAGGTGAATCCGTACCAGCAAGAGCATCAAGATTTGATCGCCAGCATCCGGGAGGGCAAGCCATTGAACGAAGCTCAACAGACTGCCGAAGCCACACTCATGGGCATCATGGGGCGAGAATCTGCCTACAGTGGTCAGTTCGTTGAGTGGGACCAAATCCTCAACTCCAACAAGCACCTCGGCCCGGAGAAGTATGAGTTTGGCGCATTGCCCTTCCCTGAGGTGGCGATTCCCGGTCAATATCAGCTCTGATCGAGCGACGCGGCAGAACACAGCCGCTAAGCATTAATCGGAAGCGCGACCTTCCGGTGGCGCCTTGCCCGTCTGCTTCGTCCACGTAAAAGC
>Ga0315910_10000681_pt1 | contig 32778 bp, 24 predicted proteins | sample EdamamesoilMG_FD_204470 | JGI IMG/M metagenome (GOLD analysis project Ga0315910, IMG submission 204470) | Garden soil microbial communities collected in Santa Monica, California, United States - Edamame soil | ecosystem: Environmental > Terrestrial > Soil > Garden | place: USA: California... | reverse complement strand
CCGCGCTGGGAAGCAGCGCGCGTGGCGGAGCCACGCCTCGGAATTGGCGAAGCCAATGACGAGATATGCTCTAGCCGCTGCCGCCGAGCTCCTCGTCGTCCACCGAGGCCGGGCCCGCGCTGCTCCGGCAATCGAGGCATAGGAGCGCGCGCGTGCCCTGCTTCAGGTGCGTGATGGCACCGCACGACTCGCAATGAAAATTCATCGTGTGCCCGTTCGCTTCGCGGACCACGTCCTCGCGCGTCACGATGCCGACGGGTTCACCGGCTCGCGTCACCAGCACCGAACCGACGACCTGGTCGCTCATGCAACGCACGGCGTCGCTCACCGACGCCGTGACGTCGAGCATGACCGGTGGTCGCCGCACCGCGCTCTTCACGGGGGCATCGAGCGCAATCTCCTCGAGGTCGCAGGTGCAGACGATCCCGAGGAGTCGCACGCCGTCGAAGAGCGGCACGTGGTGGACGCCGCGCACGGCGCACAGGTGAAGGGCGTCGATGGCCGATGTTTCACCGGTCATCTGCTGGAGAGGCGAGCGCATGATCGACTCGAGAGTTGGCTCGGACGGTGTCGGCATCGGCGTGCTCCTCGTTGGACGACCCGCGGCAAGGGCCACGGCACCTTCTCAGTCGAACACCGACCGCAAGTCGATATGACATCCGTCAGGTTTCGTCGCGCGCAACGTGGCGGAAAGGGACGCGAAACTAGTCCCGGCGGGCGAGGTCGAGCTTCTCGGCAGCTCGTCTCGTTCTCTAGTCGCTGAGCGGGCGACGGCCGGCCGCCACTTCGCGGGTGATCCAAGCGATGAGTACGGACCCCACGACGCTCGGCAAGAGCCAGACCCACCAGGAGCCAACGCCCGCGTTCACGACGAGGACCGCCGTGACCATTGCAATGTACGAGCCGCCCTGCCCGATCAGATGGAAGCGCAACCAGCCGTTGAACCGAAGGCGAGCAGCGAGGTAGCCGAGGAGAGCGAACGCGTACGATCCCGTCGCGATGGGCAGAAACCACCAGAGGCGTGCCCAGTCCATCAGCGCGAGCACCGCCGCTGACAGGAACAGCCCGACGTAGAGGCCATGGTAGACAGCGCCAATACGCGTGTGCAGGCCGCGCTTCTTTCGCGCGCGCATGGCGACGAGTCCGGCAACCATCGCCAAGGCGCCGCAGGCGATGTGGAGCGTCAGGATCAGCGTGTGCATCGCATCCATGAGGTTTCGGTGCCGTCAACGAAGCGGAAAGGTACTTGAAACTCGGGGCCGGAGTCGGCCGTCAATGCCCGATGGCGCGAAGCGAAAGCCACGCTGCGGCGATCAGCAGCGTGACGGCCGTCACCGGGACTCCGGTCCGCAGGTGCGTGCGAAAATCGATGGCGACGCCGAGCGGGCGCGCGGCGGTGACGACGATGATGTTGGCGATCGACCCGACCACGAAGAGGTTGCCCGCGAAAGTGCTCGAGAGGGCGAGCGTCGCCCCGGCCAGCGGATGGGTGGCGCTCGGCAAGAGCAGCATCGTTGCGGGAACGTTCGAGACCACGTTCGAAAGGAGCGAGCTCAACCCGAAGAGAACCAAGGGCTCGCTCGGATCGAATCCCCACGTTTTTAGCGCCTCGACGGCACGGGCCGTCGCGCCCGTGTGCGTGACGGCGTCGTTGACGATGAACAGCCCGACGAACAGCACGAGCAGCTGCCAGTCCACGAGCGACATCATTTCGCGTGAGGCCATCCGCCGCGAGAGCAGGAGGACGCCGGCGCAGACCAGGGCCACGCCCTCGCGCGGTAGGTTCTGGAACCACAGAAACGACACGATCAAGAGCGCCAGGACGAACAGCCCCTTGGCGCTCTGCCAGTGGTTGAAGGGCGGCGAATCGACCACGGGGATCGGGAGGTCCCGCTGCCAGCGGCCGCGAAACTGGCGAGCAATCACCGACCAGACCGCGGCGAGCCCGAGCAGCGACGGAACCCCCGCATCGAGCAGGTAACCGCCAAAGGGAAGCTTTAGCGCTTGACCGATCAGGATGTTCTGCGGATTGCCGATCAAGGTCGCCGCAGAGCCGACGTTCGATGCGCAGGCCAGCGCGAGCAGGAACGGGAGCGGGTCGAGCCGGCGGCGAGCGCAGCCCTCGACGAGCACCGGCGTCATCGCCAGGCACACGATGTCGTTGGTGAGGACGGCACTGAGCGCGCCCGCGACCCCCACCACGAGCGCGAGCAAGACCGGAGCCGAGACGGGGGCCACGACGAGCCGGCCGACGACCCGCGTGTAGAAGCCCGCGAGCCGGAACTGGGCCGAAACCACCATCATCGCGAACAAGAGGTACAGCGTCGGCATGTCGACCGCTGACCACGCCCGGCCCATCGGCGCGTCGCCGAGCGTGACGACCGCGATCGCGCCCAGCAGCGCGACGCCCGTCCGGTCGAGGGCGAGCCCGGGTATCTCGCCGAGCACCATGCCGAGGTAGACGAGCGCAAAGACGACGAGGACCGCGCTATCCATCCCGAGCGCGTCTGCAGAGCACAGCGAGCTCCGCTCGGTCAAGCCCACTGGCCGTCAAAGTCAACGACGAACGGACATGAGGTGTGGTTCCAGGCACAGCGGTGCTCGCCGTTCGCGGCGGAAGCACGGCGCAAATCTGCTCTTCGCGAATCGGAATATCGACGTTTGGGTACGTTCCCAAAATACCGAGCGCCGTCGAGGGGCGTTCGGGTGGGAGACTTCGTGAGACCACCTTATCGACAGCGGGCAGTTCTTTCGGCAGCCGGGCTCGCCCTGGCCCTGGCAGCTTGCACGCAGGCGGAAAGTCCGCCTCCTACCCCGAGTGCACAAGCAGGGACAGGCGCGGCTGGCCAAGGTGCGGGCGCGGCGGGCGGGGTCACGGGCGGAACGGCGGGCGCGAGCGCCGGCGGTGCGGGCCTTGGCGGCGGCGCCGGCGCACCGGGCGGCGCGGGGAGCGCGGGCGTCGGCGTCGGCATGGCCGGCACCGGGGCGATGGCGGGGAGTGGCGCCGGTGGAAGCGCGGGGGCGAGCGGTGCCGGCGGGCTTGCCAGCGGCGGGACGGCGGGTGCGGGCGCGGCGGGCGCCGCGGGCGGAGCGGGCGTCGGCACCGGCACGCTCACCCTCAGCGGCTTCATGGTCGAGCCGAACCCGAACATGACCATCTCCTGCTTCGTGTCGTGGACCACGGCGGAGCCGGCGAGCTCCGAAGTGGAGTTCGGCGAAGGCGGGTACCAGTTTCGGATCCGTCACGCCGAGCTCGTGACCGACCACCGTGTCTTGGTGATCGGCATGCACGCTCAGCAGGCCTATCAGATCAAAGCCGTCTCCTCGAACGCACAGGGCACGGGCAGTGCCGAGGGCATGTTCATGACCGGGATGCTCCCGGCGAACATCCCCACGCCGACCTTGAGCGTCGGTCAGCTCGCCGAAAGCCACGCCGGCTGGACGCTGACGAACATCCAGCCGGGCACGAGTGGGCCCGCCCGGATCGTCATGTACGACCACGAAGGGGTACCCGTCTGGTACTTCGTCCACGGCAGCGCGAACGACTCCCGGGGTGACGTTTCTTCCCAGCTTTTCCCGGACGGCGTGCTCGTCGGCCCGACCAGCGGGGTGCCGGCGCGCCTGGTCGATCTCTCGGGCGAGGTGACGTGGGAGGGGCCGGCGAACAGCCAGGCGACGCTCCAGTCGCACTTCGCGATGAGAACTTCGTCAGGCAACTTCATCTTGAACCGCGAGCTCGACAAGACCGTGATGAACGGTAATACGCGGATCGACGATCAGCGGCTCGAGGAGATCACGCCCGAGCTTGACGTGGTCTGGTCCTGGAACCTCTTCGACCAGGTGCCGCCTTCGGGGACGAAGGAAGAGCTCTGCCACGGGAACCACCTGCAGCTCGACGAGGCCGCGGGCATCGTCTACTACAATTGCCGGTGGGTCGGCCTGTTCAAGATCGAGCGGGCGTCGGGTAACATCCTCTGGCGCCTCGGCGGCACCTACGACGAGACGAGCCTTGGCCCGGGCGACTTCACGTTCAACCCGCCGGAGTCGCAGTTCAGCGACGCCCACGAGCCCGAGCTCCACGACGACGGCACGCTCATCCTCTACGACAACGGCGGCTACGCCATGGGCGGCGGCGGCCAGAACTACCACTCGCGCGTGCTCGAATATCAGCTCGATCAGACCGCGATGACGGCGACCAGGATCTGGGAGTTCCCCGGTGATTTTGCGGTGGACGCCTGGTACACGAACAACTGGTACACGCCCTTCTGGGGCGACGCGGACCCGCTCCCGAACGGCAATATCCTGATCACGGCGGGTGTCCGCTCGCAAAGCGCGTCCACGCGCATCTTCGAGGTCACGCGCGCTGGTGAGGTCGTTTGGGAGATCACGTTCCCAGCGGGTAGTGGGTCCTACAAAGCCGAGCGCCTGGCTCCGCCGCCTCTCGTGGAGCCGATCCCTTGATCCGCCGTGCAGCCTTGGCGCTGCTTCTCGTCCCGGCTGCGTGCTCCGACGGCGGGTCGTCGACTCCGGCGCCGAACGGCTCCGCGGGTGTGGGCGGCGGTGGCGCCGTCGCGGGCGTGCCGGGCGCTGGCACCGGTGGCGGAACGGCGGGCACCTCGCCGACCGCCGGCACGTCCGGCTCAGGTGTCGGCGGGAGCCAGAGCGGGGGCACGGCGGGCGGAAGCAGTGGCGGCACCGGTGGAGGCGGTGCCGGGGACGGAGGGAGCGGCGGCAGCGGTGGCAGCAGTGCGGCGGCCGGGGCGTCACCCGGCGGCGGCGCGGGTGCCGGCGCTTCGGGCGGTCTTGCGGGCGCGAGCGGCGCGGGTACGGGGGGCAGCGCGGGCGCGAGCGGCGCGGGTTCGAGCGGTATGGGCGGCACCGGCGCCGTGGGCACGCCGACCGAGGAAGCCCTCGAGGCGCTCCCCGCCGTGCGACAAGAGCACGCGGTCGTGGCGCTCGCCGGCGAGATCTACGTCATCGGGGGCTACGTCGCGAACGCGATCAGCACGTCGGTCATCGCCTACGACCCGGATGCGGACAGCTGGCGGGACGTGGCGGACTTTCCCGGTCCCGTTCAGCACCCGAACGCGGGCGTGGTCGGGGACAAGCTCTACGTCGCAGGCTGGTACATGACGACCGGCACCACGAGCACGAGCTCCCAGGTCTTCGAGTACGACCCGGTGGCGGACGACTGGGCGGAGGTGGCTCCGATGCCCGTCGACACCGGGCGCGCCGCGGGGTGCGTCGCCGTGGACGCCGGGCTGATGTACGTGTTCGGCGGCGCGTTCGACGGCACGAGCGTCGCCCACGCCGCCCGCTACGATCCGGCGGCCGACGAATGGGAGACGCTGCCCGACGTTCCCGCGCCGCGCGAGCACTGCGCGGCCGGCGCCATCAACGGCACGCTGTATCTAGCCGGCGGTCGCGTCGACGAGATCGTCAACATCGAGGCCGATGTCTGGGCTTTCGATCCGGTGGCCATGGAGTGGACGCCGAAAGCGCCCTTGCTCAAGCCGCGAGCGGGGCTCGCCGGGGCGGTGCTCGGCGGAAAGCTCTTCACCTTCGGCGGTGAGGGGAACCCGGACGGCCAGACCGGCATCTTCACCGACATCGACGTGTACGATCCGGTGGCAAACAGCTGGGAAGCCCTACCCCCCATGCTGGTACCGCGGCACGGGTTCGGGGCCGCCACGCTCGGCGATCGCATCTACCTCGCGGGCGGCGCGACGCGCGAGGGCGGCGCCGCGAGCGCGGAGAACAGCGTGTTCTACTTCGAGTAGAGACGGCCGAGGCGGCGTCAGGTTGCGATGGGGATGCGCGGCTCGCAGCCGGCGAGGATCTCGATCTCCGCGCCAATGTCGGTCGTGACCGTGGTGCACGCCGAGGGACAGAGGAAGATGCGGGTCGGGTTCGCCGGATCGTCGTAGTACCAGGCTTGCTGCGTGCCGCACTCCGCCAGGCTGCCGACGAGCCCGAGCTCGACCTCGACCCCGGTCCCGGCCGTGTAGTTCACGTTGATGAGGTGGGGATCGATGTCCATGCCCGACGTTGTGGCCGTCGGCACCTCGAAATCGCAGGTCAGCGCCATGCCCTTGATGGCGAGCAGCGCATCCAGCAATTCCTGCGTCGCCGTGCCGCCGTCGGAGACGAAGAACGCCTGATCCGTGCCGCCCGCCATAGCGATCTGATCGAGCTGCTGCTCGCTCGCGCCGGTGAGACCAACGGCGTAGGTAAGGACGTTGTTCGACGTGTACACGCCCTCGGCGATGGCGGCGATGTTGTTCGCGTTCGTGTCGCAGCCGAACGGTTGCCCGTCCGTGACGAGAACGATGACGGTCTGCTCTTCCGGATGCGCGGCCGAGTACGTCGTGGCCCACATGGCGGCGCCGCTCAGCGCAGCAAAGGTGGGGGTTGCCGGGTTCGGATCGGGGATGGCCGGTCCAGGCGGGACCGAAGCGGCCACCGCGGCCACGAGGGCCGCCTCGTGAGCGTCGACCGGCGCCGGGTCGGCGGTGAGGACCGCGAGATCGACGAGCGGCACCGCGCACACGGCGGCGTCGCAATTAGGCGTAACGGCTGCGAAGTCGTCGAAGCCGGTGCAGCCGGCGGTGTCATCCGGGAAGAACCTGAGCCCGACGTTGAGATCGGCCGCGGTCGCGTCCTGGAAGAACAGCGTGAGCGCTTGCGACGTGAGATCCCAACGGCTCGGCGAGACGCCGTCGGTGCAGGCGAGACTGTCCTGTTGCCCCATGGGTGGTGTCAAGGCGGGGTCCGCGCACTGGGTCATCGACCAGGAGCGGTCGAACATGATGAGCATCGACACCTTCTTCAGCATCGCGCTCGCCTCGCCCGTGCCGCAGGCGGCGTCAGGCGTCAGCGCCATCGTTCCCGCCGATCCCCCCATGAGCGTGGGATCGATGAACCCTCCGCCGGTCCCGAGGCCCCCGCCGGTCGAGCCGCCTGCGCTGGCGCCCGCCGTAGCGCTGCCCCCCATGCCGCCGTTGCCGGCCACCATCGGGACAGAGCCTCCGGAGCCGCCGCTGCCGTTCCGCCCGCCGCTCAGTGAGCCCGGGGCGAGCTCTCCGGTGTTCCCGGCGCTACAGGCATAAACGCCAATCGTGAGAGCGAGGATGGAAGAAACCGCGAGACGCGTAATGATTTTCTGGGTCACAGAGCACCTCGAACGAGGTCGGGAGGACAGAGGACACACCGCTACCGGCAGATGTACCTGTCGCCTGACAATGCCCGGAGCTGTCCAAATTCATCCAAATTCTTCCGAACTCGGATGATCATAGGTCAGGGTTGAATATTTCTTGGCGGAACAGAACCGCCGCGAGCCAAAGCGCATCTCACAACCTCGTGAGCGAAGCTGGTTATGAGATGTAGCCCGCGAGGCTTCAGTTCACGTCTACGTAGAAGTCGACGCTCTCGAGGTTCGTGATCGGGCCCTGCCAGATCTCGAACCCCACCGCGACCGAGTTGACGTGCGTCCCGGGCAGGCTGAGCCCGCGGGTTCCGGTATCTCGCACGAAGTCCATCACGTCGAACTCGAGCTCGGAAAGGTCGCTGCCCTCGGCTCGCACGTAGTTCCGGATCGGGAGATTGTTGACGGTTCCGCTCCACAGGTTCCAGGTGCCGGGGACGTTCGCCACGGTGATGCCCTGGTTCGCGCCGCTGGGCGACCCTGCGGGCTGGAAACCAGGCGGATCACGCAGCCAAACCATCAAGTAGCCCTGGAGCTGCGTGCCGTTGCCGATCCAGATGTCGTAGGCGGCGTTGTATGCGCCCGCATTGCCGTTGGCCGCCCAACGCCAGCCCGTCCGCAGCGACGTGAGGGAAGCAATGGTGGCGGGGAGGCCGCAGGCCGGCACCTGTTGGACCGAGTACTTGCCGCAGAAAACGCTCGGGTAGCTCGCCGGCTCACCGCCGCCTCCCGGGGAGCCGCTCATCGTTTCGACGATGAACGACGTGCCGTAATACGAAACGGTGTGGCTGCCGAAGCCGGGACCCCAGCCGTTGGTGATGAGGGTGTACGGAACGCCGTCACGCGTCACGTTGGCGGTGGCGTACTGCTCGCTCGAGCGGCCCATCGCGGTCATGACGCCGGAGCCGAGGGGCGAGTTGCCGGTTCCGCCGGTGCCGCCGGTCCCTCCCGTGCTTCCACCGGTTCCGCCGGTGGCTCCACCGGTTCCGCCGGCGCCCCCCGTGCTTCCCCCCGTGCCCCCGGAGCTACCGCCCTTCCCGCCGGTGCTCCCCCCGGTGCCCCCGGTGCCCCCGGTGCCGCCCTTCCCGCTCGTGCCGCCCGCTCCGGACGAGCTCCCCTCGTCGTCGGGCGCGCTCTCCCCACCCGAGCAGGCGGCGAGTCCGGTGAGGACAGCGAGTGTCAGGACGAACGGCGCGGGCGTGGATCGCGATCGCGACAAGGAAGGCATCAGGAAACGGTTCCATGCGAAGCCGCCTCGCGCAAGCCAGAATTTGTCTGGAGCGCATAGATGCGCTCTAGCCCGGAGTTACGTTCGACAGCACGAACACGTAGTCCTGATAGTCGCCGTTTGCGGCTTCTTCGCCGCCGACCAGGTAGCTGTTCGGGATGACGTTGTTCCCGCTGTCGCGGAGCGTCCAGATCTTCACCCGGTGTGCGCCATCGAAGCCCTCGGCGTCCTCGCTACTCAGCGTACCGACACCGGCCGGCTCCATGAAGATGGCGAAGGGCGCGCTCCCCGGGTCGAACGTCGTCATGCCGCTCGCGAGCGGCGGCAGCAGCATCCGAGATTTGTCGTTGGTGTGAGCATCGTCCGCTTCGGCGAGCGTGCCGGCCGTCGTGCGCTGACCGGCGTTCCCCGGCGTGTGGTAGCCGAAGGGAACCTGGCCCGGCGGCGAGAAGCGGCCGATCGGAAGCATGGTCACCGGCATGCCCGTCACCGCCTTGGTGAAGGCCGGCGCCGCGACCTCGTCCGTCCCTGCTTCGACCCCGGGGAGCGTGCCGGGATTCGGGTTCGCGTCGTTGCGGATCGATGCCGGAATGTTCGAGCGCCAGGCCGGAAAGGCGTCGAGGATCTGGCCGAACGTCGGCTCGAGCTCGACGTACGTCAGGACGAGCGCGTAGAGGCGCACGCTCGGGGCCGACGCGGTGCCGGCGGTCGCGGTGAGCGATGCCTCGAGCACGGTGGCGCCGTCGTCCTGCGCGGGGGCCGCGCCGAGCGCCGCGTTGTCCGTCACGAGGCGGAGCGTCACCTCGAGATCGGCGCCTGCCGCCACGTCGGCGGGGAAGCTTGCCGGCTCGACGATTTCGAAGAATTCCGCGTCCGTTCCGGCGAGTGCGACGGTGACGCTCGCCGTGCTCTCCGAGCCGTTGTGGACCTGGAACACGGCGCTCGGACCCTGGCTCGGGCCGCTCGTTCGGTTGCTCGGTACGCTCCCGGTGTAGTAGCGGACGCCGGTCCAGAGCTCTTCGCTCGGGGTGATCGCGAGGCCACCGCTCGCGCTGCCTGCTGCTCCGCCGGCGCTTGCTCCCGCGCCCGCCGCACTCCCCGCCGCACCGGCGTTGCCCGCGCCGCCGCTCCCGGCGGGAGCACCCGCGTTACCGGCGGGGCTGCCTGCCGAGCCCCCCACGCCGCCCGTTGCACCACCGGTACCGACGCCGCCGGTGCCGCCCACACCCGCTGAGCTTCCGGCGCTGCCCGCGCCCCCGGAGGGCGTGCCGCCCGTTCCTCCCTTGCCCGTGCCGGCGGCACCGCCGAGAGCGCCCGAACCCGCCCCGCCGACGCCTCCCGTCGCGCCAACGCTCCCGCCCGCGCCCGCTCCGCCGCTCGTCGCCGGACCGGCTGGCTCGGCGTTCTCTCCACAGGCGACGATGACGACGGACCCGAAGGCGATGAGAAGTCGGCGGGCATCCACGGTAAGGATCTTCATGAGCTCTCGTAGGGCTAGCGCACGCAGCGAGTTTGAAAGGGTGCGCTCACGAGGTCGTAGAGCGCCGCCCCGTAGTCGAACGAGACATACCAGGCGAGATCGGAGCTCCCGGCCCAGCTCGACGCGGTCCAGAAGGGAAGCGCGGGGGTCTCGGGAAACGTCACGCGATCGATCGCGGGGGCGCGGACGCTCTCGTCCACCAGCGTCTCGAGCTCCGGCATGGTCGGGAGCCGAAAGTCGTCGTGGCCGTCGAGCACGAGATCCGCGCAGTACTCGTCGGCATCGCCCTGGGTGAGGGGCGTGTCGGCCGTGCCGCGCTGCCAGGTGAGACCGGTGAAGGGGTCGCGCGCCGTGTCGGCGCGGCGGTCGTAGGCCGTGGCGCGGGGTCGCTCCCCGCCCGGTGAGCGCACGCAGCGGACACGGAGTGCGCTCGTCCGGTCCTCGAGATCGGGATACCCGAAGTAGAAGTACGCGTGGTATGCGCGGGTCGGATCGCCTGCGCTCGTCGACGAAGACCAGAACCAGTCCCCGGGTGTGCCGGGGAACGCGCTCACGTCGATCGACGGCTCGGCCCGCGAAAGCTCGAGCAGCGACACGAGCTCGATGCGGGTCGGCACGCGAAAACCACCCTCGCCGCCGAGCTCGAGCCCGGCGCAGTAGCTCGCCGCTTCGGTGAAGGTGAAGCTCTCGTCGGGGACGCCCTGTTGCCACTCGAGTCCCGTCACGAGATCGGTGACGACGCCCTCGCCTTCGGCGCCGCCGGCCGAGTAGTGCCGCTCGTTAGGCAGCCCGAGGCCGGGCGTGTTCGGCATCGGCCACGCAGCGAAGCCCCGGCCCGGCGCGAGCGGCAGGGTCTCGTTCGGTGGCGCTTCGTGCTCGGTGGCGCAGCCGGCGAGGGCGAGGAAAAGCGCCGCCCGAGCTCGGGTCAGAGAGTTTCTCCCGCTGCCGGCGTTCTCAGGCGGAACGCTTTCGTCTTGACGAGCGACACCAGAAAATCGCGGATCGAGTAGCCGACGGCCGTGCCGCTCGCGGCCTTGTAGGCGTTCTCGATCGAGCCGGAGTCGGACGCGCCTTCGAGCCGGCCCAGCATGTAGCGTGACCACTGGCGGGCCGTGCACCAGCGCACCTCCTCGCTTTCGCCGAGCGCGTGAACGAGCTCGTGCGCGTTCGTGAACTGGATCTCGACCCCGTTCGGCGTGACACCGCCGACGCCCACACCGCTCGGCAGGGCAAGGCCGGTCGCGTCGATCGGCTTGTTTTCCTCGGTCGTTCGGTAGCGGCCGACGGAATCGAAGTTCTCGAATGCGAAGCCCCAGGGGTCGAACAGCATGTGGCAACCGACGGCGCACGCGTTCTCGGAGTGGTCGGCGAAGCGCTCGCGGGTAGTCATCCCTGCTTCGGGCGGGCGCACTTCCGGAACGACGAGCGGGGGAGCCGGCACCTGGCCGCACAAGAGCTGGCGGTACACGACGAGCCCTCGATCGACCGGCGGCGCCGTGCCGTTCGTCCTGAGGAACGGGACCTGCATCAAGAGCCCCTCGCGCTGGGTCGGGTCGAGCTCGATGCGCGTGAAGGTCGTGCCGCTCACCGACGCCCCGTACTCGACGGCGGTGGTCCCGTTCGCGAACGTGTAGGGAGCCGTGAGGAGCGAGCGGAGCGAGCCGTCGCCCTCGAGCACGACGGAGCCGACGAAGAGCTCGAGCTCCTGCCCGAGGTCCAGGCCCAGGGTGGTACCGGGCAAGAGGTCGTCGAGGTTGTCGACGTGCAGCCACTGGCGGTGGAAGTTGAAGAGTGCGTTCTTCGCGCGCGTGGTGTCGGCGAGGAGGCGCGTCGCCTGGGCGGCGAGGCCCTCCGGTCTCGCGAGCTCACCCGACTCGGCCGCCGTGAGCAGGGCCGCGTCGGGCATCGTCTCCCACAGAAAATAGGAGAGGCGGGACGCGAGCTGGTACGACGTCAGGTTCACCAGCGCGGGGTCCGTGAGATCGAACACCTTGGGCTCGTCGGCGAGCTCCCAGTGGTAGAGGAAGTTCGGCGACTGCAGCATCTCCGAGACGAGGTGCGTCAGCGACTGGGTGAAGTCGAAGCCGAGATCACGGGCGACCTGGAACAGCGCGAGCAGGTCGGCGGACTCGCCGCTCGTCACCGGCCGGCGGTAGGCGCGCCGCCCGAATTCCGCCACGAAGCTCGTGGCGCAGGTCGTCTCGGCCGCGTCACCCGCCGGGGCCATGCAGGGCACGGTGATGCGGCCGGCGCTCATCGCGCTCGCCGCGAGGGCCGCCGCCTGCTCCATGTACATTTCCGCGTTCAGCTTGGCCACGTTGTTCGGGGCCTCGAAACCGCTGTTGCTCGGCCCGTCGGGCTCGAAGGCGGCGGCCGCGTTCGACGTTTCGCCGAGCAGATCGCGGATCGTGTTCGCGTACTCGCGGTGGGTGAGCCGCAGCATCGGCAAGAGGCCAGCGCTCTCCGCTGCCGGCGGCGTGTCCATCGGCGGTGGGTCGGTGATCGAGCCGCCAGTTCCGGCCAAGCCGGCTGCTCCTGCCGGCCCGCTGCCGCCTGCGCCGCCGGTGCCGCTGCCCGCGCCACCGCCTTGACCCGGCGGAACACCGGCCGTGCCTCCGGCGCCCCCGGTCATCGCGACGCTGCCGCCGCTGCCTGGCGCCGAACCGCCGTCAGCGCCGGTGGAGCCCGACATCTTCGCGGTGCAACCGAGCGCGAGCACGGCGAGTGTCGAGAGAGCGGAGAGGCGTGAGGGATGAATCTTCATGGCGTTCTCCCTCTAGCCGCGCAGGATCGCGAGCTCGCCGCCGTATTCCGTCTCGCCGAAGGTTTCGGTCGGCACGCCGAGCGCGTTCGCGATCGCGATCAGGATGCCGTTTTGAGCGGTGTTGTTCGGCAGCCTGATGCTTCGGCCCATCCCGAAATAGCCGCCGCAGGTGCCGGCCATGATCGCCGGCACGTTGTTGTATTCGTGCTGGCCGGTGCGCATGTTGTTCATGGCGATGAAGCTCGACGTATCGAGGATGCCGGCGGTCTTCATGGTGGTGACCGAGTACGCGACCTGCTCCTGGAACCAGGTGTCCATCGTGTCTTTCTCGGTGCCGTTGCGGTGCGCGATGGAGTGAAAACCGTTGACGTTGCCGGTGTTGCCGTCTTCGCCGCCGGGCCGGAAGCCGAGGTTGTAGAGGATGAGGTCGCTGTCACCCTGGTCGCCGAGCTGAAGCACGACGACGCGCGTCGCGTCGGCCGCCAGCGCCGCGACGCTGAGGTCGATCATCATCTTGGTCGTGGTGTGGAAGTTCTCGGTCGAGCCGGTGGCGACGCCCTGGGGCAGCATCGGCGGCTCGCCGGACGGCGGCATGGCCGGCGGCGCCTGCAGGCCCATCTCGATCTCACGAATCGACTGCAGGTGAGCGTCGATCCTCATGCCGTCCTCGGTGCCGACGCGACCCTTGAAGCGGTTGAGGTCCTTGATCACCGTGTCGAGAATGCTGACCTTGATCTGGCGATCTCGATCGGCCATCGGGTCCGGCATGCCGCCGGTGCCGCCGGTGCCGCCGCTGCCGCCCGGCTGATCCCCGAACAGCTGGGTGAAAACGCGGTACGGATCGGTCGTCGGCACGATGGCGTCGCCCGCACCGCGCCACGAAAGGCGCGCCGTGCTCTTCACCAGGATGCCGAGGTTCAGACTGGTGAGCCCGGTGTAGCCCATCGCCTTGAGCTCGGTGCCGATGTGCTGGTCGATCGAGAGAGCGCTCGCGACGTTGCCGGCGGTCGAGCTACCGAACGACTGGTAGAAGGCGCCGGTGAGCATGCCCTGGAAGCAGGCGTGCCCCGAGACTTCCCCGCCCGACGGGTTCGGTGACTCCCTGACGAACCGGTAGTTGATGTTGTCGATGAAGAGGAGGTCGTCGCGAAGCGGCTCGAGCGACGCCTGGAAGGGCGCGAGCGTGTACCCCGTGCCCTCGCCGGGCCACTTCGAGACCGAGCTCTTGCTGAGCATGCCGTCGGCCCAGACCAGGAAGAAAGCGCGCTTGACGGGCGGGACCTGGCCGTAGGCCTCCCGCTCGAGCTCGAGCTGCAGCAGGGGCAGGAGGGCGGGGCCGAGCCCCAGGGTTCGAAGCAGCGCGCGGCGCGAAAAACGGTCCGTCTTACTCATGGCCCACTCCAGGACTCTTCACTTGTTGCGTCGCGTCGGCCCCATCGGTCACTTCTGCCCCCGAGGACGTCGGATTCAGCTCATCGCTGGAGCGCCACTGGACGATTCCTGTTCGAGAGGAAGCGCGCGGCGCCTTGGCTCGCCACAGCCCAGTTCAGTGGACGCAGCGGGTGACAGCCGGAGTCGAGAGAGCGGCGTAGAGCGCGTAGCCGTCTGAAAACCGAACGAGCCATGCGCTCGCTGGGTTCCCGGACACCACGGAAGAGGTCCAGCCAAGGTCGGCCGGCGTGGCCGGGAACGCGGCTTGGTCGATGAGCGGACCCTCGGTCACGTCCTCGCGCACCAAGGTCTGCAGCTCTTTCATGCTCGGTAGGCGAAAGTCGCTCATCCCGGCGAGCTCGAGATCCGCGCAGTAGGCGTTGGCCTCGGAAAATTCCAAGGGCTCCGGGGCGACGGTCCGCTGCCAGCTGAGCTCGGTCGCGGGGTCATGGACGACGTCCGCGTCGGCAGTGAGCGGTCCGAGCGCGGAGCTCTCGGGGGCGACCGCCGTGCGAACGCATCGCACCCACTGCGCGTACACGGTGAGGTTCGCGGTCGTGTAGCCAAAGAAGAAATTGACGTGAAAGCGTTGCTCCGGGTCGCCGGGAACGCTCGATGCGCTCCAGAAAGCCTCGCTGTTTTCGTTCGGGAACGCACTCGGGTCGAGGGCCGGTCCAGTCACGGAATCATCGACGATGGAGACGAGCTCGATCCGCGTCGGCAGGCGAAAATCATCGTGTCCCCCGAGCTCGAGTGCGGCGCAGTGCGCGAGCGCGTCCTCACCCACGAAGCCACCGCCCTCACCGGGCCCCGAGTCGGCGCTCCGTTGCCAGGAGAGGCCCGTCACCTGGTCGACCACGAGCTCCGGCGTGGCGGCTGCTTCGTAGCGCTGCGGATTTGGCAGGCCGGGCAGGGCGGGGTTCGGCATCCGCCAGAGCGCGCGGGTGCGGTCGAGCGCGCTCGCGCCAGGATCGGCTGCCGGCGGAGCCCCGTCGTCGGCCGAGCAACCGACGACGAAGGCGCCAACGAGGGCCGACGAGCGCAGCGAGCGCCGCTTCACGCCCGTGCTGTATCACACCGAATCGACCTCAGCGGTCGACGCGGTGGATCACGCGGAGTGCGTTCACCACCGGCTTCTCGTAGCCGTCCCGCGGGATCAGGCGCACGTCCATGCGCTGATCCGTCACCTCGACGAAGAACGTGTGCGGATCCGCAATCATCGGCCCGAGCTCGTAGTCCGTGTCGTGAGCGGGCAAAACCATCGTGTTCTCGATGATCACGTCGTAGAGCCGCCGGTTCTTCCTGAGGTCTTGGAATTCCGCGAACAGGAGGTCGACCTGATAGAGGCCGTTCGGCACGTTGTCGAAGCGGTACGCGTACGGATCGATGCGCTGATTGCGGTAGAGCGGCTGATCCACGGTCCCGGCGATGGTGCGCCGGGTCGAATCGGTCTTGCCCCGCTGGATGTAACCCCAGCTGCCTCTCGTGTGGAGCTGGTCGGCCGCCCAGAGCTCGCCTTCACCATCCGTGTAGGCGCTGCCGCCCGAGTTCACCGGCTGCAGGTAGTCGGTCACGACCAAGCTGACCGGAACCCTGATCAACGGCTCCCGCGCCGCCGTCGTCTGCACGAAGAGCGTGGCGAGGTACTGCCCCGGCTGGAGACCGGCCGTGTCGATGGTGACGTCGAGCGCGAGGCTGTCACCCTGACTGACGGTGCCGCTCGACGGATCGACGGTGAGCCACGGCACGTCGCTGAAGGCGGGCACGCCGCTCTCGATCAGCATCGCGTCGTTCAGAGCCTGCGAGACGGTCCAGAGGTTGCCCTCCGCGTCCATGTCGAGGCCGGCGCCCGCGAACCCGGGCGTCGGGTGGGACAGCGCCGATAGCGTCGTGCAGTCGTCGGGGTTGAGCTCGTAGATGGTGTCGCTCGGGCTGTTCGTCGCGGCCCAGACGACGTTCATGGCCTCGTTGTAGGCGAGCCCGGAGATCGAGCCGTCGGCCGGCGCGCAGGCGCTGATCACCTCGCCCGGCACGGCGTGCGAGAGCCCCGCCACGTGGTAGAGGACGCCCTGGTTCCAGCCGCCGATGTAGAAGGTGTCGTCGTCGGGTCGGTAGGCGAGACCACGCTGCGAGGTGGACGTCCACGGGAACGCCCCGACGATCGCTGCCTGCTCGGCGCCGGTAGCCGGATCCCAGCAGTGGATGCCGTTGTCACCTTCGACGTCGACCTGACAGACGAGGTTGCGACTCGAATCGTAGGCCATGTCGCCGATCGCAGGACCCGGACTCGGTGCGGCGAAAACCTGTCCCGTCGGCGCCCCGAGTGTCGAGAACTCGTGGTTGAAACGGTCGAAGAAGTCACCGAGCCAGACGTTGCCCGTGTAGCCGACGCCCCAGGCGATCGACATCCCGTCGGCCGGGAAGGAGAACAGCACGTCACCGGCGGCGGTCGGCGCGATCGCCTTCGGTGTCACGCCTTGCTCGAAGAGCTCGCGCGTCGTGGGGGCGCCCGGATCGACGTTGACGTTGCGGGCCAGCGTCCGCGTCGGGGTGATCGTCTGCAGCCTGCCTCCGCTTTCTTTCACCGCGAAATCGAAGCTCGCCGATCCGGTGTTCGAGAGCGTCAGCGTTCGCGTTCGCGTCTGGCCTGCCAGCGCGAGGACCTGGATCGTGGCGGGCGAAAGCTCGGCCCGCCCGGTCATCAGCGAAAAGTCTCGATCGAGGATGTCCCCGTCAGCGATGTCGAGCGCGACGCTCGCGCTCGCGTAGTTCGTTGCCGAGACCTGAAGCAGGTACGACCCGACGGGCACCTGGAGCTGATAGGCGCCGTCGACGTCGGTCGTCGTCTCGCGGACGAGCGTGCCGTTCTCGAACGCGGCCACCGTTGCGCCGGCGACGGGGCCTCCGTCGTTCTGGTTCGTGACCAGGCCGCGAACGAAGCCGGACGGCGGGAAGCTGTACTCGAACGCGAGGCCCGAGCGCAGCACGGGGCTGTCGAAGGAGTACTGATGACCGATGGTTCCGCTCTCGTCCTCGATGCCGACGCTGGCGTTGCCGCCGCGTTGCTGCGGATCGGGCTCGGCCGTGTGGTACTGGAGCTGGATCCTGCCGTCCTCGAACAGCACGGCTTCGAAGCGCAACGGAAGGCTCGTCCCGAGGGGCGAGACGTCGCGCCACTCGACCACGAAGCGTCGATCGGGCGCGCTGCCGACCAGCGCCGTGCTCACCGTTCCGGTCGCCCCGTCGACGATGAGATCGTCCCAGAACGCGAAGATCGAGGCGTTCGGTTCGAAGGGGCTCGGGATCTGCTCGTTGATGTAGTTCGGGAACGTCGGCACGAAGCTCAGCACGCCGTTGGTCGAGACTTCGACCTGCGAGTAGAGCTTGCCGTAGAACGGAAACTCGAAGGGCAGCGGGACGCTGGTGAGGTTGTCGTCACCCACCAGACCGAGCGGAGCGTCCGCGTCCACGAAGTCGAACGCCACCGGCGCGCAGCGGTACCCGAAGCCGTCGACCTTCTGGAGCAAGGTGAAATCGACGGTTTCGTCGCCGTCGACCGTGAGCGAGGTGCTCTGGGGGTCGAAGCAGCCCCCACCCGTGGCACTGAGCGTGTAGTCGCCCTCGGGGACTGCAGGGAACGTGTAGGTGCCGTCGGCGGCGGTGACCGCATCCGCAATCGGCGTTCCCTCGATCGAAAGGATGGTGTCCGCGAGCGGGTTGCCCTGGTCGTCGGTCACGATGCCCGAAACCGAGTGGGTGGGCGCCAGCGCGAGCGAGATGTCGGCGTTCGTGGTCTCGCCGTCGTTGATCAAAAGGCCGGTCAGGTTGCCGGCGAGGTAACCGAAGGCGGTGAATGCCGCGTCGTAGGTACCGACGGGAAGGGAGAGCGAGAAGGCACCGGCCGCGTTGGTTTGCACGCTACGGGTAATGTTCCCGTCCGTCGCGCTGACGAGCACGCCCGCGAGCGGAGCGCTGCTCTCGTCGGTGACGGTGCCCGCCAGCGTGCCGGTGGGGCCGCGTGGCGAGAGCTCGACGGCAGCGAACGCGTCGAGCCTGCCTTCGCCCCAGACGTTGTTGTTGCCGTTGGCGCCGTTACCGGCGCCGCCTTCGCCGCCGCTGTCACCGCCGCACGTGAGATCGTCCACGTCGACGGCGCTCTCGTTGAGGATCTGAATGGTGGCATCGATCTGACGATCGAGGGCCGGAGCGGCCGACCACATGAGCGCCACGGTGCCCGACAGGTGGGGCGCGGCCATCGAGGTCCCGTCGAAGAAGTCGTAGCTGTCGAACGGCACCGAGCTGCGGACGAAAACGCCCGGCGCGGTCACGTTCGGCTTGATCAGTCCGTTGAACAAGGACGGTCCGCGCAGCGAGAAATCCGCGATGTTGCCCGAAATGTCGTGCGCACCGACCGCGTACGATTCCGGGTAGTCGCCCGGGGACGAACCGCTCGCGCAGGGCGCGGGGGGGGCGAACGGCCAGTTGCCGATCGAGAAGGACGGGAAGATGCCGGCGGCCACCCAGGCCTGGACCACCGGACGGTAGAAGTCGTCACCGCCGCCGCCGCCCCACGAGTTGTTGACGATGTGGGGACGCAGATCGGGCCTCGGGTTCTGTCCGTTCTGGTCGGTCGGCGCGAGGATCCACTGTCCGGCGGCGAGCAGGGAGCTCAACGAGCATTGGAAGTCCTCGCACCCCTTTGCCGCGATCCACTTCGCGTGCGGCGCGACGCCGACCTGGTTTCCTGCGAGGTCGTCGCCGACCATCGTGCCCATCGTGTGGGTGCCGTGGGCCGCGTTGTCGCACGGCTCGGCCGGTGGGGGACCGCACACGCCCGCTGGATCGAAGAAGTTGTAGTTGTGGTCGAACGAGCCGCCGCCCACGTTGCCGCGGTACTGCCGGACGAGTGCCGGATGATTGTACTGCACGCCGGTGTCGATACTGGCGACGACGATCCCGTCACCGAAGGCACCGAACTGCTGCCACGCTTCGGGCGCACGAACGCTGTCGATGCCCCACTCCGTCGTCTGGACGCGCTGACCGGCGCTCTTTTTGGGCTTGGGAATGCTGTAGACCTGATCCGGCAGGACGCGCGCCACGTCGGGGCGCTGCTCGAGCGACTTGATCGTCGCATCGTCGGCGGTCACTCGCACGGCGTTCACGATCCAGAACGGCTGGTGCGCGATCTTCTTGGCCGTGAGATGCGAGCGCAGGTTCGCCTGCGACGCATTGGCAGTGGTGGTGAGCGAGCTGTAGACGTTCTTCCCGCGCATCTTCCAGTCGGAGGTGGCGGCGTAACCCGACAGGTTCGCTTGCTGCTTGAGGAGCAACCACACCGTGCGCTCGCCGGTTCCCACGGACGCGGTGAGCGAAGGGTCCCTCTTGGCCTTGGCTGCCGATGGCCCGCCCTCCTCGCCGAGCCCGATACTGTGCTCGCCCGGTTTGCCCTGCCCGCAGGCCACGAGCGCGAGCGACAAGACAACGAGCGCGAATCTCCGAAACCCGCGCGACCAGCGGCGCCGCCCCTCTGAAAGAAGACGAACCCCGCCCGAACCACCGAATCCCGCACGCATCGAACTCATGACAACACCTCGTGTCCGCCCACCGACTTCGATCGTCTTTTCGAACAGGCGCTAACGAAAGTAAATGAGTATTTCTCTCACTCACGAGCTTCGGAGATCCAGAGTGCGCCAGTACCCTTGCATGTCTGTCCGCCCTTGCATGCATGCAAGGAGCAAGATGCGTGGCGTGGCGTGTTCTCGTTTCGGATATCGAGGGTGGACGCGCGTCAGGTTCGATAGGTGACGTTCGGCGACGGCGCGTCGCGCTCGTTCGTTTCGTGAAACACGAGCAAGGCGGCATCGCTCGGCGCGGCCCAGCCGTCGCCGATCCGGACGAGATGGTGGCGAGGGCTCACGTACCAGAGGAGCTCGGTCACCGGCAGTGTGGACGCGACCCGACCCCGAGCGTCGGTCACCGCGACGACCAGGGTCTCCTGGTTGAGCAGGGCGAGATCGAGCACCACGGGCTCCTTCCTGGGGCCTAGCCAGGACGAGCCGTTCACGAGCGACGCCGTCCCGAACGCCGACTGCCACGAGGGCGGTGCCTCGGCGTAGGCGATCCAAGCCGCACCACCGGCTTCCTTGGCAGGGCGGTCGAGTTTTTCGGCCGGAATCGCCGATTCAGAGCGCCATACCTGCCCGCCGTCGTCCGCGACGCGCGACTCGATCTCGATCAGAGCACCTTCCGCGCGATCCCGCTGTCTCACGGAAAGGGCAATCGCGAGCGTCGGTCCGGAGACCATCAGTCGGCCGCCCCGGGCCGCCGGAATGTCCAGTGCCGAGACCGGAATCCTGAGCCGCTGCGTGGTGTCGTCGACGGACGGTGGCGACAGCCACTTCGGTGGCGGTACGGGCTTCTTGTAAGGCACGTGAAGGATCTCGGGTCCACGCTGCGTCGGCGTCTTCTGCGCGAGGTAGCGCGACCAGAGCAAGAGGCCGATCCCGACGAAGCCGAGCCACTTGAGGGGCGTGAACAGCGCGAGGAGGATGCAGGCGCTGCCGATCGCGTTCGGCAAGTCCTGCGGCAGTCGCCGGCGAGCGCTCTGATACGCCGCCCAGGCGGTTTGCGCGAACAGCAACAGGACGACGAGCAGAACGACGTAACGCAACGAGCCCAGATAGCACGGCCCCCCGCCGGACCTGGGCGGCTACCGGGGTGGCCTAGAGCCCGCTCGATTTCCTGCTGTCGTCGGTGGCGGCGCGCGGCAGGTGAATGCCGCACTCGGAGTGGACACCGAGGCGCCTACCCGAACGCGGGTCCTCGCCTTCGACCGTCGGCGACGTGGAGTGCACGTCACCGATCGAGCGGTACCCCCGGCGGTAGAGCGGGTGGTACGGCAGGTCGTTCGTCCTCATGTAGTGATACGCCTTCTCCTCGTCCCAGCCGAGGATCGGGTGCACCTTGAAGATGCCGTCCTGAAGCTCCACGGGACGGAGCTTGGAGCGAAACGACGTCTGCTTCTTGCGGAGCCCGGCGAGCCATGCTCTGGGCGCGAGCTCGCGCAGGGCGCGATCCATCGGCTCGACCTTGTTGATCTGGTGATACCGCTGGACGTCCGCGGCGTCGCCTTCCCACAGCTTGCCGTAGAGCGCCTCCTGGCGCGCCGGCGAGATCGCGGGTGAGTAGACGTGGAGATTGAGGTCGAAGCGCTGCGCGAGCTCTTCCGCGAAGCGATAGGTCTCCGGGAACAGGTATCCGGTGTCGAGGAAGACGACCGGGATCCTCGGCATCACCCGTGTCGCGAGGTGCAGCATCAACGCCGACTCGGCCCCAAAGCTCGAGGTGAGCACCAGCTCCTCGCCGAAGGTGTCCCTCGCCCAACAAAGCACGGCCTCCGGCGACGCGTCCGCGAGCTCCGCGTTCACGGCGTCGAGGTCGATGAGCTCAGTGAGCGGTTCGACGAGCCTCAGGTTCTGGGCCATGAGGACCAATCTGGAGCGCCGCCCCCCATCAGTCAAGCAATTCAGTAGGGAAAGAAGTATTCCCTATGAATTATGCCAATAAATTGTTTACTATTAAGATAAAGAATGCGCTCTAGCGCCGGCTCGGCGGACCGAGGACGTCGTGGTCCAGCTCTTCGGCCTGGGCGCGCATGCGCTCGAAGAGAGCGGCGCCGGCCGCCGGGTCGCGCCCGTCGTTCGCCCACGCCGAGGCCTCGCCGTGCAACGTGGTCAGGCTCTCGCGACGGTCCTCGTCGAGGGCGCGACGATCCAACAACGCGATGGCGAGCTCGCACTCGGCCACCTCGAGCGCCCAGCCGATCTCGAGCGGCGTTTGGACCGCCATCGAGCGGACGAGGCGAACGAAGGTTGCTGCGGGGTGCTTGGACCCGCTCGAAGCCGTGCGTGGCACGAAGCCGGAGGGGCGAGCGATGGCGTCCTCGACCAGGCTGCGAACGACCAAGCAGAGCGCTCGGTAGAGTGCGCGTCGCCCTCGCACCAAAAGGGGGAGCGCTTCGTCCGGATTCCATCCATTCGCAGCGATCTGACCCTGCGCCTCGCTGACCAGCGCTCGCGCCGCGAAGCACTGCCCGGCGACCTGATCGCCGGCGCTCTGCACGTCCACCGCGCGGATCTGCAGGTTCGCCTGACGCCCCATCTCGCGTAGCGTGTTCCTCGCCGTTTCGATCTCCTTCACCGACGATTCCCGGGAAAGGGTGACGGCCGCCACCTGGGCGCGGAGGTCGGCAAGCGCGGTGCGCGCGCCCTCGGACGCGCCGAGGACGGCGCTGCTGGAGGTGCGAACCGGGGACACGCTGGCACGGTTGCAAGCAGTGCGCCACCCTCGAGGGTGTGTGGTTTCAGCGAGTTACCGCGACGGCGACCCCAAGTTGAGACAAACATCGTTCATCGCTGTCCCGGGGAGAGAAACCCCCGACGGGGGCGGCACGCCCTGGGCTCGAGCCCATCCCCGGGGTCACCCGACCTTCTTCAGCCAGATCTCGGTCTCGCGCTCGACCGTCTCCCACTCCGGGTTTCGCTCCGGATCCCGGAGCCCGACGCAGAGCGCGCGGAAGTCGTCGGCGAGCTCGGGCTCGAACTCGAAGTAGGTGAGAAAGTCCCAGCCGGCGCCCGGCAGGCTGCGCCCGTGGTAAAGCTTGCGGAACAAGCGCGGAGCGTAGGGGCGCCCGACGGTGACATGACCGTCGCTCTTTCCCGCGCCGCGGAACAGGTGATCGCGCTCGTCGTGAGCGAGCCCCCACCACGAGCTCTGTCTCGAGATCGGGATCATGACCGCGTGCGCAGTGGGACTGCCGGTCGGGGCGGGTGAAGCGAGCTCGGCCCGCTCTGCTGCGCGCGTGTAGGCGAGGGGCGCGGTCACGCCGACGAGATCTCCCGTTCCCGCTGGCACGCCGAGCGTCGACTCGATGCGCGTCAGCATGGCTCCCGCTTCGATCCCGAGGAGCGGCGCGCCCCGGACGGTCGTCGTCTGCTCCACGCGGTACCGATCGACGCGCTCGCCGTCGCCAGCCGCAGCAACGGAGCCGGCGGTGAAGCGAACCCAGGTTGGCGGCGGGGCGGCGGCGTTTTGCATGTGACGAGCAGACGCCGGCGCAGGTTTCATCGGCATTTCGGCCGCGAGACAGCGGCGCTCGGCGGGCGCGCCGTACACTTCGTCAGCGCCGCGCGGCGCGTTTTCGACCGCGCGCGTGCTCCTTGGCGAGCGCGGCCATGAAGTCGTCGAAGTCGACCTGCATCGTGTGCCGGCGCGAGCCCACGTAGCGGCCGCGGACCGTGGCGCGCTCGGCGTCGGCATCGGCGCGCATCGTCGCACTCGGCGGCGTCCGGTACCGCCCGACGAGGTGATCCGCAATCAGCTTCGACTGCGCCTCGGCGATGGGCATGATGGCGCCGAGTGGCTGCGCGAGACCGACGAAGTAGAGCCCGGCGATCTCCGGGTGGAAGGTGCGAAAATAGAGGGGGAGCTCGTTGCCGGGGGCGGCGACGAACGCCGGGTCGAAGAACGGGAACGTGACCCGGTACCCGGTCGCGTAGACGATCGCGTCGGCGCGCTCCCGGCTGCCGTCGGTGAACGTCACCTCGCTGCCGGAGAGCCGCGCGATCGCCGGCCGGTGCGTGATGCGGCCCGCCTTCATCAACGGGAAGAGGTCGCTCGAGAGGGTGGGGTGGGCCCCGCCGATCAGGTGGTCCGGCCGCGGCAGTCCCACGCTTTCGGGGCTGCCGAGCACCACGCGGTAGAGCAGCGCGCCGAGCGCCTGCCGCAGCCGAACGGGCAGGAAAAGGGGGATCAGGCCGAGCTGATCGAGCGGGCGTCCGAAGACGTGCTTCGGCAGCACCCAGGCGCCGCGTCGTGTCGAAAGCACGACCCGGGCCGCCGCTCCCGGCACCGCGAGCTCGCACGCGATGTCGACGGCGCTGTTGCCGAAGCCGACCACGATGACGCGCTTGTCGACCAGGTCCACCGGTTCCCGCGGATCGACGTAGGCGGAGGAGTGCATCGTGATCCCGTCGAACCGCCCTTCGAACGGCGGATCCGGCCACGCAGGGTCCCAGTGGTGCCCGTTCGCCACCACGACCGCGGCGTAGTGGCGCCGCTCTCCGTCATGCGTCTCGACGTCGAAACCGCCGCCCGCCGCCGGGACCACTCGTTGTACGCGCACGCCGTAGCGGATGTGCGCGTGCAGACCAAAATGGTCGGCATAGGCCGCAAAGTAGGCCGCGATATCGGCATGACCGGGGTAGTCCGGGAGCTCGCGCGGCATCGGAAAATCGCTGAACTGCATGCGATCGCGCGACGTATTGATGGCGAGCGATCGGTACGCTGCACTTTTCCCGTTCTGGTTCTTGAACACCCACAGCCCGCCCGCTCGATCGCTTTCCTCGTAGGCGTCCACCGGGATGCCGGCTTCGAGCAACGCTTTCACGGCGGTGAGCCCCGAGGACCCCGCTCCGATCACGCAGGCGTTGACGGCAGCGTCGGCCACGGCGTCAGCGACCGAACGTCCAGCCGGCGTTGAACGTGGCACCGACATCGGTGCGATCGTGGCCGGCGAGCGGCAGACGCACCGCCAGCTCGAGGCGAAGCGGAGCGATCGGGAACACGCGAACGCCGAGCAACGGTTCGAAGCTCTCGAACGTCGCGTCGTCACCGCCGCGAAAGCGCAGCGAGAAGCCGGCATTCGCCTGCAGCCAACGAAACGGCGTGTACGAAGCTTCAGCGCGGAGGAGCGGCCCGAAGCTCGCGTGAACGGTGCCCGAGCCGTCGGTGAGGAGCAGCGGGAAGCTCATGCCCGAGAGGATTTCCAGCCGTTCGAGCGCGCTGACGGCGACGGTGAAGCCGTGGTCGAAACCGTATCGTACGGCATTCTCGTAGATCGTTTCGGTGGGGAGGAGCGTCCGTGCGAAGGGTGCGAAACGAGCTCGCTTGGAGAAGGGTAGGCTCACGTGCACGCCGATCGCCGACGCGCCGATGTCGACCGACGAGGCGTCCACCGTCGCGTTCGCGACGTAAAAATAGCTCGGACCCGGAAGCCAGGCCGAGACCCACACCCGGTCGCCGAAGGCGTAGCGCGCTCGCACGGCGGCTCCCGCGCCGATCGAGCCGTAGAATTCGTCGGTCGCCACCAGGATGGCCGCATCGCCCTGGAGGGCGATGCTCGTCGCCGCGCACGCTTCCGGCAGCGACCCGAAGCCGGCAGGCCCGAAGCCGATCCGCGCCGGCGCCGACGGATCGCGTGCCTCCGGCTCGCAGAGCGCCCGCGCTTTCGCGGCGACGAGAAAGCTCGCAAGGGCCAGCGCTGCCGCAGTCGCTCTCATCGCTGCCTTTGCCCGCGGAAGCCGTCGCCGTCGCGGTCGATGAAGAAGGGGTTCGCAAACGCGAGCGGGAGAACACCCGGCGCGATGCTCTGGACGAAGAAGCGCCGATCCTCGCGCGGGACGCGGCCCGGTTCTTCGAAGCGCCCGGCGCCGTCGGCGGAGTCGACGCGGCCGTTGTCGTCGTTGTCCGTCGTGTCGACGAGGCCGTCGCCGTCGAGGTCCGCGGTCAAGGGGAGCGCCATCCCGGCCTCGACGACGACGAAGTAGTCGCCCTCCACGTCCGCCGAAAGGTCCGACAGCAAGAGCTCGGCGGTCAGGCGCGACGTGCCCGTGGTACCGAGCGGGTCGTCCGGAGCCGTGTCGACCGCGAGCGTTTCGGCGAGGACGCCGTTCACGAACACCCGTGCTTCGTCGACGGGGATCCACGGCGCGGCGGCGACCTCGATCCGGAGCACCGCGCCCGCCGCAGGGCTTCTCGGCGTGAGTGAGGGAGGCTCGCAGTCACCGCCTCCCTCATCGAGGCACACTTCGAGAACCGGACCGTTGGTGCCGAAGCTCCGACCGGATCGGACCGCGTCGTCGAAGCGCTCCTGGTCGAAATCCGCGAGCATGCCCTGGCCGAGGACGACGTTGCGCGGGTAGCCGAGCACCTCGATCGCGAGCGTGTGAGAGTCGCTGTTTGCGGTTCCGGCGCGGACGATGCCCTGATTCAGCAAGGAGAACCAGGCCGTGCGGTAGTGATGAAAACGGCGGACCGACCCTCCGTTCATCACTTCCTGGACGTCGAAATCGAGATTCGAGGTCCCGCCGCGCGTCTTCCGCGCGAGCTCGCCCTCGGGGGTTCCGTTCGGGCTCGGCGGGACGTTCTTCCGCGGGTCGTAGTCGACGGCGCTCAGGTAGCCTTGGTCACGACCGAACGTATCGTCCGCGTAGGGGTGGTTCATCTGGGCGACGCCGGTCCCGACCGAGAGCGCCCGCAGACGCTCGAATAGCGCGCCGGGTTCCAGCCGCTCGTCGTTCGGCGCCCCACGGCGGGGAGCGAGCGCGTCGTGGGTCAGAGGCCAGAAGTTGTAGTGGCCGATCACCTTCGGGACTTCGGAGCCCGGTGGCCGGTAGAACAGGATGTGCCCGGTGGTCTCGACCCCGGCGACGACTCTCACGCGGTCCTCCGCGCCGAGGGTGCGGATCGCGTCGGCATAGTCCGAAACGACGTCGTGGTCGGTCGCGACGATCACGGCCACGTCGGAGGCCAGGAACGAGAGTGCGCGATCGCGGTCCGGGAGGCTCGAATCGAAGCTCGCCGCGCCGTGGACGTGAAGGTCGGCCGAGAGCGCGCCCCGGGGCACGAGGTCGAGCGCATTCAGCCGAAAATCCAGGGGTACGTTGTCGCCCGCGGCCAGCGTGATCCGCCGTTCGGCGAGCGAGAAAAACGGGCCGTGCGTCGCGAGGGCGATGTAGTCGCCTGCCGGCACCGAGAACGTGGCGTGGCCGCTGTCGTCGATCAGCACGCGGTTGCAGGCGGGCGCGGCGCCGTGCGGTGGACCCAAAAACGGCGCGCAGTGAGGCTCACGTTGCTGGCCGAAGATGGAACCCGTGTGGTCGTCGGCGGTGTCCGCGTCCGCGGGGACGAGCACGAGCTCGGCGTTGAGCGGCTGGTCTCCAACACCGGTGACGGACGCCGTGACCGACGCCCAGGCGGGGACCACGATCTCGCCCGTGGAGTGCGTCGCCGGGTCGACCGGCGTCGGGTCGAGGGTCTCGCCGAACAGCGAGACGAGCGCCTCGTAGCGGCGGCCTTCCGGCACGCGCACCGCAAAGCTGCCGTCGGCGGCGGGTGCCGCCGTCGCGACGACCGCGCCGACGCCCGAGGGCGAGACACCGGCGTCGGCGTCGCGGAAGAGCACCGTCACCCGTTCGGCGTCGCCGCCCGCCGGCCGTCCGAACTCGTCGGCGATCGAGCCGGACACCGTGACCGTCGCTTCGCCGTAGAGCTTCGCCCGCACGCTCGCGGCAACCTCGATGGCTCCCTGGTGGCCGGGCCCCGCCGCGACCCCGATGAAGCGTTCGAAGGCGGCGCTGTCGCCGGGCATCACGATCCGGCGTTCGGCGCCGACCGCCGACACGGTGTCGCTGTGGAAGCCGCTGAGCAGGCTCCCGTCGCAGCGAACGAGCGAAAGCGCCGCGTCGTTCGTTCCCGGTGCCGCCGCCGTCATGAAGCGCGTGCTCACGAACGAATCGCCGAGCGTGGCGATGTCGACGTCCGGGTGGGAAAACCCGAGATCCTGACCCGGCGTGAACGGTAAGAGCCCGCGGTCGCCCCAGAAGAAGGCGTCGGCGGGGAACAAGGTCAGCGGGTCGCGGCCGCCGTGGTGAAACTCGGTGCGCACGCGGAGCCCCGGCTCGCACGGCCTGATCTCGTAGCGCGTGACCACGCTGAACTCGGGTCGGATGTCGAGCACGCCGCGGTACACGAGCGAAATGCTTTGGGGGCGCTGATCGTCGATCTCGACGGTCACGTAGCGAACGGCGTCGTCGGGCAGAATCCCGACCGCCTGATACGCGAGGTTGAGCGCGTCGGAGCCGCCCTCCGCCGGAACGAGATCGATCAGTGAACCGCCGCTCGGCGCGAGCAGGTGGGGGGCATCGAGCGCATCGAACACCGCGCGGACGCGCGCGTTCGAAAGCACCAGGTCGCCGTCGGCGAAAAGGGCATGGGGCCCCTCGACGGGCGCGGTGTCGCTGCTCACCCACGCGACGTCGAGCGCGGCCTCGTCGCACTGGAACGACAGGCCCTCGCAGGCGCTCTTCGGCTTGCAGTGACCGTCATCCCCGCCGAGGCACCCTTCGGGCGCGGAGCAACCCGAGGTCCAGAGCGTCGTCCAGAGCATCGGAACGAGCATCGGAACGAGCAGGAAGCCCTTCCCGTGGTGCATTCCGACCGGCGGCACGGCCGAGCCATAGCACGGACTCTTGCCAGTTCAGTAAGAGAGGCGGTGCGACATTCCCACACAAACCCGCCGACAGGCACCCGAGCTGGCTCGCGGCCGACGCGCGCCTCGGCTAGTCTCCTAGACACCGATGCCTCGCATCCTGATCGTCGAGGACTCAGCGAGCACGCGGGCCTTCGTCAGGACCACGCTCGAGTCGGAGTCAGGGGTCGCCGCCGTCGAAGTCAGCGAGGCGGCGAGCGGCTTCGATGCGTTGCGGCTGCTGCCCCGTGGTCCGTACGACCTCGTGATCACCGACATCAACATGCCCGACATCAACGGGCTCGAGCTCGTGCAGTTCATGCGAAAGAGCGAGCAGCACAAGAAGACTCCGATCCTGCTGATCTCGACGCAGTCGTCGGAACGCGATCGGCAGCGGGGCCTGAAGCTCGGGGCCGACGGGTACCTGGCGAAGCCGTTCGGCTCCGCGGCGCTGATGAACGACGTGGCGCGGCTCCTGGCCGGGAGGGGCACCGAGCGCGATGGCTGATCCGATCGACAAGGCTCGGGACGAGTTCCTGTCCGAAGCGCAGGAAATCGTCGAGACGCTGTCGCGCAACCTGCTCGATCTCGACACCTCGGTGCGTGCGGGCAGTGCCGATCCGGCGCTCGTCAACGAAGCGTTTCGCGCGGTCCACACGCTGAAGGGCCTCGCTGGACTGTTCGGGGCCGGCCGTCTCGGTCACCTCTCCCACCGTCTCGAGGACCTGCTCGACGACCTCCGTCTCGGGCGCATGGTGCTCGCCCCCGAGGTCCTGGACGTGCTGTTCTCCGCGGTGGACGCCTACGCGCGGCTGCTCGCGATGGCGCGTCAGGGCTCGGATGAGGCCATTCCCGCCGTCGAGGACCTGCTCGCGCGGCTCGATTCGCTCGCGCAGCATGCTCCCGGCAAGAGCTCGCCGAACTCCGACTACGATCTCGATCCGGGCCTGCTCGCCGTGCTCACCGAGTACGAGGAGCACCGGCTGCGCGCGAACCTCGAGCAGAAGCTCGGGCTCTACCGGCTGCGGGTCGAGTTCGATCTCGCCACCATCGACAAGGCGCTGGAGGACCTGAAGGAGCGCGCCAAGCGTCACGGCGAGATCATCACCTACTTGCCTGCGGGCGAAGCCACCAGCCCCGACGCCATCGAGCTCGATCTCCTGATGGCGTCGCGCGACGATTTGGCGACCCTGATCGGCTCGCTCGGTGCCGACAACGTGGTGATCGAGGAACTGCCTCGACGGCGTTCGGTCGCGAGCATGACGCCGAAAGGCCCCGCCGGGGTCGTCGCCCAGCAGCAGGGCGTCGAATCGGCGGTGCCCGTGCGTGCCGGCGACGCCGGCCTGGATCAGGGGCCGAGTCTGCGCTCGCTCACGCAGACGGTGCGCGTCGACATCCGCAAGCTCGACAACTTGATGAACGTGGTCGGCGAGCTGGCGATCGTGCGCGGGACCCTGGCGCGTCTGGCCGAGCGCCTGCGCGCCGAGGGTGAGCGGCGCGTGGCTGCCGACCTCTTGCGCTTGCACCGGAGCTTCGACCGCCGGCTGGCCGAGATGCAGGCGGGCATCCTCGAAGTGCGCATGGTGCCGCTCGGTCAAGTGTTCGAGCGGCTCGCCCGCGTGGTGCGTCAGATCGGGCGCGAGATGGAGAAGGACATTCGCCTCGTCATCACCGGGGCCGAGACCGAGATCGACAAGCTGATCGTGGAGGAGCTCAGCGATCCGCTGATGCACATGATCCGCAACGCCATCGACCACGGGATCGAAGCCGCCGCACGGCGGCTCGAGGTCGGCAAGCCGATCGCGGGGACGATTGCCCTCAACGCGTATCAGAAGGGCAACCACGTGATGATCGAGGTGGAAGACGACGGGCGCGGCATCGACGGCGACGCCGTCGTCGACAAAGCCGTGCGCCTCGGCAAGATCAGCGCCGAGGACGCCAAGGAGCTCGGGCGCGAAGAGGTCCTCGCTCTCGTTTTCCTGCCCGGGCTCTCCACACGCGGCACCGTCGACGACGTGAGCGGACGCGGCGTGGGGATGGACATCGTCAAGACCAACATCGGGCGCCTGGGCGGCATCATCGACGTCCAGAGCGAGTCCGGCATCGGCACCAAGATGACGATCACGCTGCCGATCACGCTGGCGATCGTCAGCGCGTTGATGGTCGACGTGGCCGGTCACACCTTCGCCATCCCGCTGTCGACCGTGTCGGAGGCGCTGTCTCTCGACGCCGGCGGGACACGCCTGCTCGACGGGCGCGAGGTCATCACGCTGCGCGGCACGACGCTGCCGCTTTGCCGCCTGGAGCGGGTGCTCAAGCTCACGCGACCGGCGGGGCAGCCCGCCGTCCACCGGAGCTACGTCGTGGTGGTATCGCTCGGCAATCGCCGCCTCGGGCTCGTCCTCGATCACCTCGTCGGCCAGCAGGACATCGTGATCAAGCCGCTCGGGCGCTCGCTTGCCAGCGTGCGTGGTTTCGCCGGCGCCACCGAGCTCGGCGATCAGCGCGTGGGGCTCGTGATCGACGCGGCCGCCATCGTCGACGAGGTGCTCACCCACACCGACCATCGGGAGGCACCGCCGGTCCATGGCTGACCTCGTCAGGACGGGACCCGAACGGCTGGCTCGTCGTGGCGCGAGCCGCGGCCCCGTGCGCGAGTTCCTGACGTTCGCGCTCGGCCCCGATCTCTTTGGCGTCGAGCTGGCTCGGATCAAGGAGATCTTGATCCCCCCTCCCATCACCGGCGTGCCCCGCGCGCCGGCCGACGTGCTCGGCGTGTGCAGCGTACGGGGCTTGCTCGTCACCGTCGTCGACCTGAAGGCTCGTCTACGCCTCGCCGATCGCGCCCGCTCCCGCCGTTCGCGCATCCTGCTCGCCATCGCTCCGGACGGTGAGGCCGTCGGGCTCGTCGTCGACGAGGTGAGGCAGGTGGTGCGACTGACCGAAGAGGACATGGAGCTCGCCTCGGCCGGCCTCGGCGGTGAGGTGAGCGAGTTCGTCCTCGGCGTCGGGCGCCCGCAGGGGGATTTCATCGTGCTGCTCGATCTCGGAGCGGTGGTCGCGAACTAGGGTGAGCATGGCAGCGACCAAACAGCGTCCCGATCCACGAAAGAGCCTGGTCGGTTTCACGGTCGGAGAGGTTCGGTACGCGGTGCCGATCGGCGACGTGCAAGAAATCGTCACGCCGACGGCCCTGACGGAGTTGCCGCATGCTCCCGCGGCGATTGCCGGTGTGGCCGATCACCGTGAACAGGTGATCGCGATCCTCGATCTCAGGGTTCGATTCGGACTGCCGCGCTTGCGTGATCATCAGCGCTCGAAATGGATCCTGGTTCGCGTCGAAGACAAGACGATGGGGCTCGCGGTCGATCGCGTCACCGACGTGTTCGGTACCGGCGGCACCGAAATCCGCCCGGCGCCCACCCTCGGCGGCGGCCAGGATCTACGCTCGATCTTGGGTGTCACGACGCACGAGGGGAATCTCGTGTTCGTGCTGGACGTAGCGCGCTTTCACGACCTGGTGGCCGATCTCCCGATCGATGCGCGTCTCGGTACGGGGGAGGGCTGACCGGCGGTGTCCCTCGACGCCGAAGATCCGGAGGAGCGCCGACAGGCCGCAGCGGCTCTGCGCGAGGCCGATCCCGAGCACGCGGCGCCGGGCCTGATTCAGGCGCTCGGTGACGCCGATTGGCGCGTCCGCAAGGAGGCGGTGCTGGTGGCCGCGGCGCTTTCGCCCGCACCGGCCGTGCTTCGCGCGCTGGTCGGCGCGCTCGGTCCGTCGGACAACGTCGGTCTCCGCAACGCCGCCGTCGAAGCCCTCGCCTCGTTCGGCCCCGACGCCGTGGACGCCGTCGCCGCCATCCTGGCCGGCCTCGATGCGGACGGGCGAAAGCTCGCCGCGGAGGCGCTGTCGCGCACCGGCCAAGCGACGGCGGTCCCGGTGCTGCGTACGCTGCTCCGTGACGCCGACGTGAACGTGGCCGTCGCCGCGGTCGAGGCCCTTTCCGCGCTCGGAGCCGCCCGCGCCGAAGAGGTCGAGATCATCCTGCGTGCGTGCCTCGACGCGCAGAGCGGTTTCGTGCGCCTGGCCGCGCTGGACGGGCTCGGCATGCTCGGGGTGGTCTTGCCGTGGGAACGTCTCGATCGTCTGCGCGGCGATCCGCTCGTCGCGCCGGCCATCCTCGCGGCGATGGGGCGGAGTGGCGACGAACGGGCGGCCCCGCACCTGGTCGCGGCCATCGCGCGCGCCAACGGCGGCACGCTGCTCGAAGCGCTGCGCGCGTCGCTGGCGCTCGCGCGGAGCGGCAGCGCCCAGCTCCGAGCGTTGCAGAGTGCGGCGGGCGTTCTCGGCGCGACCGATCGA
>Ga0315910_10000680_pt1 | contig 32822 bp, 32 predicted proteins | sample EdamamesoilMG_FD_204470 | JGI IMG/M metagenome (GOLD analysis project Ga0315910, IMG submission 204470) | Garden soil microbial communities collected in Santa Monica, California, United States - Edamame soil | ecosystem: Environmental > Terrestrial > Soil > Garden | place: USA: California... | reverse complement strand
GCCTGGGCCTATGGACGGCCGATATGCGCGATGCCATCAAGCTCGCGGACGGCTCGATCCAGCAGCTTGAGCAGATCCCGCAGGAATTGCGGAACATCTACCGCACGGCCTGGGAACTGCCCATGCGCGCGCTCATTGATCTCGCGGCCGAACGCGGCGCCTATATCGACCAGAGCCAGTCGCTGAACCTGTTCATGGCCAACCCGAACATCGGGCAGCTCTCCAGCATGTACATGTACGCGTGGAAGAGGGGCCTCAAGACCACGTACTACCTGCGGTCGCGGCCCGCGACCCAGATCGCCAAGACGACGGTGGCCGGGCCAGCCAGGACCGGCGATGCAAACGGCATGGATGCCACACGCGACCTGGCCACCGTCGTCTGCTCGCTCGAGAACCCGGAAAGCTGCGAGGCCTGCCAGTGAACCTGCTGGATCCCGGCTTCGATCTCACGCTGCGGCCGATGCGCTATCCGCGCTTCTACGAGATGTACCGCGGCGCGATCAAGAACACCTGGACGGTGGAGGAGATCGACTTCCAGATCGACCTGGGACATCTGCGCCAGCGCATGACGCCGGCGGAGCGGCACCTGATCGAGCGGCTGGTGGCCTTCTTCGCCACTGGCGACAGCATCGTCGCCAACAACCTGGTGATCAGCCTGTACCGGCACATCAATGCGCCCGAGGCGCGCATGTACCTGTCGCGCCAGCTCTACGAGGAGGCGCTGCACATCCAGTTCTACCTCACGCTGCTGGACAACTACGTGCCCGACCAGGCGCGGCGCGCGCAGGCTTTCGCGGCCATCGAGAACATCCCTTCGATCCGCGCCAAGGCACTGTTCTGCCAGCGCTGGACCGACGAGGTGAACGCCCTGCGGAGCCTCGATACGCAGGCCGACATGCGCCGCTTCGTTCTGAATCTCACCGCATTCGCTGCCTGCATCGAGGGGCTGTTCTTCTTCGGCGCCTTTGCCTATGTGTATTTCCTTCGCTCGCGCGGGCTGCTGCCGGGTCTCGCCGCGGGCACCAGCTGGGTGTTCCGCGACGAAAGCGCGCACATGGCTTTCGCCTTCGAGGTGCTTCGCACCGTACGGCGCGAACAGCCGGAGCTGTTCGACGAGGAATGGGCCGGCGCGGTGCGCCAGATGATCGCCTCCGCGGTGGACTGCGAATCGCAGTTCGCGGACGACGTGCTCTCGGGTGGCGTCGTGGGCATGACCCGCAGCGAGATGCGCCAGTACCTGGAGTACGTCGCGGACCAGCGGCTGGCGCAGCTTTCGCTGCCCGCCCTGTACGGCGCCACCAACCCCTTTCATTTCATGGAGCTGCAGGACGTTCAGGAGCTGACCAACTTCTTCGAGCGGCGGGTTTCCGCCTACCAGGTGGCCGTGCAGGGCGAGGTAGCCTTCGACCAGGCGTTCTAGAAGAACCTGGCGGGCGCGGTAGTCACCGCCGCGCCCGTATATTTGCTAATACGAATCATTCTCATATACTGCGGGCACCCTTTCCACCCGCAGGCGGGCCGGTCCGGGCCCGAATGCCCGTGCGGCAGGCGTGGCGCGGCGAACCATTCATGTCAGAGAGATGGCGTCTTACACCCCGTCAACGGATGGCGTTCCACCGCACCATGCAGCAGTGGCACTGGATCAGTGCCGCGCTGAGTCTTGCCGCGCTCCTGCTGTTCAGTTTCACCGGTGTGACACTGAACCATGCCGGCGCGATTGGCGCGAAGCCCGAGATCTCGACGGGCACGGGCCAGTTGCCGACCGGGCTGCTGCGCTCCCTCGCCGAGGATGCGCGCGAAGAGGGCAACTACCCGTTGCCCGCGGAGCTGGGCCGCTGGATCGAGTCGCAGCTTCGCGTGGATGTGTCGGGGCGCGATGCCGAATGGTCGGACGAAGAGATCTACGTCTCGGCACCTGGCCCGGGGCGCGATGCCTGGGTGAGCATCGATCGCAGCAGCGGTGCCGCGAAGTACGAGGTCACCTCGCGCGGCTGGCTCGCCTACCTGAACGACCTGCACAAGGGCCGCAACACCGGCACGGTGTGGAAGCTGTTCATCGACGTGGTGGCCATTGCCTGCCTGGTATTCGCACTCACGGGCATCGGCCTGCTCTGGATGGCCGCGAAGCAGCGGCGCAGCACCTGGCCCACGGTGGGCGCGGGCATCGGCCTGCTCGTGCTGCTCGCGATCCTTTTTGCGCATTGAACGAATACGGATGCTGAACATGAAGTACGCAGTGACGACGAGACAGTGGCTGGCGGCAGCGATGCTCGCAGCAACGGGTGCGACAGCAACCGCGGCCGAGATGACGGTGACCATCAACATCCCGCGGCTGGATGTCGCCGAGTACCACCGGCCGTACCTTGCGGCGTGGATCGAGCGCGCGGACCAGAGCGTCGCGGCCAACCTCGCCGTCTGGTACGAGGTCAAGAACACGAAGGAAGGCACCAAGTGGCTGGCGGACCTGCGCCAGTGGTGGCGGCGCAGCGGCCGTGATCAGGCGTTGCCCATCGATGGCGTCACTGGCGCCACCCGACCCGCGGGCCAGCACATCCTCAAGTTCGATTCGAAGCAGGCGCCCCTATCGTCGCTGGCGCCGGGCAGCTATTCGCTGGTCGTCGAGGCCGTGCGCGAAGTGGGCGGGCGCGAGGTGGTGAAGGTGCCCTTCACCTGGCCCGCCGCCGCGGCCGCCAATGCGTCCGCCAGCGGCAAGACCGAGCTTGGCGCGATTTCCCTTTCCCTGATTCCCTGATTTTCTGGGCTGAATTTCCTGGAGGTTGCCATGAACGCAATGAAGACCGGAGTGAGTGTCCTCGCGCTGCTGGCGCTGTCCACCGCGGCGCAGGCGCACAAGGCCTGGCTGCTGCCGTCGCAGACCGTGCTGTCCAGCGAAGGCGGCTGGATCACCGTGGACGGCGCGGTGTCGAATGATCTTTTCTACTTCAACCACAACCCGCTGCGCCTGGATGGCCTGAGCATTCGCGCGCCGGATGGCTCGAAGATCGAGCCGCAGAACGTGGCCACGGGCAAGTACCGCACCACCTTCGACGTGCAGCTGCAGAAGGCCGGCACCTACCGCCTCGCACTGTCGGGCGACAACGCCAACGCGCGCTATGAGCTGAACGGCGAGCAGAAGCGCGCACGCGGCACTGCCGCGACCATCGCGGGGGAGATCCCCGCGGGCGCGAAGAACGTCGAGATCACCTACACCTCGCGCACCGTGGAGAGCTTCGTCACCGTGGGCAAGCCCAGTGATGTGTCCTCGGTGCAGGGCAGGGGCCTGGAGCTGGTCGCAGTCACGCACCCCAACGACCTGTATTCGGGCGAGGCGGCCACCTTCCGCTTCCTTCTCGACGGCAAGCCGGCCAGTGGTGTGCCGGTGGAGATCGTCGCGGGCGGCAGCCGCTATCGCGACGCGCAGGGCGAGATCAAGGTGAAGACCGATGCGAAGGGTGAGATCAAGGTGACCTGGCCCGCCGCGGGCATGTACTGGCTCGAAGCCGTGAGTGAAGGCACCGCGGCGCAGGGCGGCAAGCGCTCGGCCACCTACGTCGGCACCTTCGAAGTCCTGAATCAGTAAGTTGATCCGGCGCAGGCAGGCATTGCTTGCGCTGGGTGCAGCCTGCCTGGCCGCCGCCATGGCCGCAGGCCTTGAAGCCTGCGGCCACGCCCGCAGCGAGACGCTGCTCACGGGTGAAACCATGGGCAGCGTGTGGACGGTGAAGATCACCGGCGCGCTGCCGCGGCCCGCCAGCGAAGTGCGCGCGGCCATCCAGTCCCGTTTCGATGCCGTCGATGCCGCGCTCAGCACCTGGCGAGCGGATTCTGCACTGAGCCGCTTCAATGCCCACGCCGGCGATGACTGGCAGCAGGTCGATCCGGAATTCGCAGCGGTGCTCGAATACGCACTGCAGCTTGCTGCACAGAGCAACGGGGCCTACGACGTCACGCTGGGCCCGGTGGTGGACCTGTGGGGATTCGGCCCCGCGCCTCGGCGCCAAAGCGCGCCCTCTGCCACGGAGATCGAAGCCGCACTGCAACGCACCGGCTGGCAAAAGATCCAGGTGGACAGGGCGGGGCAGCGCGCACGCAGGCCGCAGGGGTTGCGCGTGGATTTCTCATCGCTTGGCAAAGGCCGGGGCGTGGATCGGGTGGCCGAATACCTGCTGTCGCAGGGCATGAGGGATTTCCTCATCGACCTGTCCGGAAAGCTGCGCGCCAGCGGCGCCAACGCGGCGGGCGCGCGCTGGCGCGTCGCCGTCGAACAGCCCGGTGCGGATGACCCGCGCGGCCTGCCCCGAACCGTCAGCGAGCCTGTGCCGCTCGCGGATGAAGCCATCGCCTCGGCTGGCACCTACCGGCGCTACTTCGAGGCCGAGGGGCGGCACTACTCGCATCTGATCGACGCACACACCGGCCGTCCCATCACGCACGGCACGCAGTCATCCACCGTCATCGCCGCCGAGTCCATGCACGCAGATGCATTGGCCACCATGCTGATCCTGATGCCGCCGGACGCGGCGCTGCAGCTCGCTGATGCCCAGGAACTGGCCGCACTGCTGCTGGTACAGACCGCAGACGGAATCGAAGCCCGGGAGACAAGGGCCTGGCGCGAACGCGCCTCGAAGTAGTGGGCCGCCGGAAGCTGCTCACCCGACGTGAGTCCAGAACACTTCGAAACTTCGGGGGTCTCTTGAGCTGGAGCTCACGTCGGGCAAGCAAACGTATCTTGCGAATGAGAATTATTCGCATATACTGACCGAAGTCAAGGGACTTCTACGCAAGGGAGCCACCGTCATGCGCAGGCATTCACTGGCCATCGGGTTCCTGGGGTTCCTTGCCGCAGGTCTGTGCACAGCGCAGACACCGGCCCCCGCATCGAGCCCGCCGAAGACGGTCTCTTCCCGCTACACCTTTTCATGGCCAGTCGGACCTGAGGCGCCGGCGCCTCGCGGCGGTACCACCCGGGGCGTACCCGTCGAGCTGGACAGACAGCCGTCCGCCGAATGGCAGGCGCTGCAGCAGCCCGGTCTCTCCTCGCAGGAGCGCGACCGTCGCGCCATCCTCGCGATGGCTGGTGGCTACCGCGTGAACTTCGACTTCCTCGAAGTAGCCAGCTTCGTGAATGACGGAGCACGCGCGCAGCCTTACCAGTCCTGGGGCACCGAGCGCGTGTTCGTCGATCGCAATGAACCTGGCTATGTGAGCCTGGTGCACATACTCGACATGCGCGTGCTGGGCGCCGATGGCAAGCCTGGTGAATCGATGGTCACCAAGCACTGGCGCCAGGACTGGCGCTACGAACCAGCACAGGTGGTGGAGTATCAGGCGGGCAACCGCTGGACGCGCAGGGATCTGGGCGCCGCGGAACGCCGCGGCCAGTGGTCGCAGACGGTGTACCAGGTGGATGAAGCGCCGCGCTATGGATCGCTGGGGCGCTGGGAACACAATGCGGCATTCTCGACATGGATCAGCGGCGACACCGCGCGGCCACTGCCGCGACGCGAATGGAGCGTGCGCAAGGACTACGACGTCCTGCGCGGCACCAATCGTCACACCGTCACGCCCACGGGCTGGCTGCAGGAAGAGAACAACCTCAAGGGCGCCACCGGCGCTGCGCTGCCCATGGTGGGGCGCGAGTACGGCGTGGCGCGATACGAGCGACTGAAGGATGCGGACTTCTCTGGCGCACAGGCCTACTACGACTCCACGCGCGTCTACTGGGACAGGGTGCTGGATGTCTGGGCCGCCCTGTGGCGGGAACACAGCGTCATTACGCTGACCGCGAACAGTGACCAGTCCGGCGCCTTCGCCGGATTGTTCGAGCTGGCCGATGATTTTGCGCACGGCAGGCTCACGGCTGATGCCGCGGTGCCGAAGATCCGCGACGCCATCACGAAGCAGATGGCCCCACCGGCGTCTGGCCAGCCCACCCAACCGGGAGCAGCTCGATGATGGATCCCAGCCGCCAGTTCGAGATCCGTCAGGAAGCGCGCTTCGTGCTGTGGGCGCTGCGTTGTGCAGTGGCGCAGGAGCGCGGCGATGTCGCCGCGGCGGGAGAGCTGCAGCGGGGCTTCGAACTGGCTGACGTGATCGAGACTTCGACTCCGTTCCGCCAGCTGGCCGTGGCGCTGTGCTCCGTGGACTGGCCGGCCACGGTATGGCACGACCCGCAGTGCTGCTGCGTGTCGTACGAAGAGCTTTTCATGCTGCAGGCGCTGGCCGATGCCTGCGAGCGCCAGCACATTGGCGATGGCAGTCCCAGCGCCTGGTGGCGCGTGCTGGTGCCGCAGACCCGCGTCGCGACGGTGGATGTGGCCGCGCGGTGCTGGTTGCGTGCGCTGCACGCGGCGGGCGTGAGCTTTCCGCATCCACGCGAGCTGATCGAAAGCCTGGGACAGCTGGAGCAGCTGGCTGCTCCGGCGCGGCCCGTGCGGCTGAATTAGGCCCTGGGCACCTGTCTGCCGCTTATCAGCGCGCCTGCAACGTGCGGCGACGCAGGTATGCCTCCGCCACCAGCAGGTTGGGAACCCAGCAGAGGAAGGAAATGGCGCGGTAGCCGTCTTCGAACGCGATGGGCAGCGCGCTGGACAGGGCGATGGCCACGGGCAGGTACATCCGCAACGTGACCGCGGCAAAGGTGAGCGCGAAGGAGCGGATCATCCAGGCGCGATGTTCAACGAAGCGGCGATTGGTGGCCGTCCACAGGGCCATCAGGGTGGTGTACACCCAGGCGATGGCCAGCAGTCCAAATCCCGCAGTCGATATCAGGCCTGTGGACGCACCCAGTGCGAGAACGAATCCCGACAGTCCAGCCGCCACGCAGGCGGCCACGTAGAGGCGACCGGCCCAGCGGTGCAGGCGTGGGATCCTGGTGCGAAGCGGCCGCCAGAACTGGAATGGTCCGATCAGGAGGGCAAGAGAGGCGGTGCCCACATGCATCAGCAGCCAGGGATTCCGCAGAGCATTCGTGGCCACCACTTCCGGAACCGGGCCGATGCCCAACAGGTAGCGCCAGGCGGTGGCGGCCACGCCTGCGCTCAGCAATCCCCCCAGAATCCACAGTCCACGCAGGGATTTCGGGGGCGATGCAATGTCTTCCCTGGCCAGCGGGCGAGTCGCGATAGTGTGCGAGAGTTCCATCTTCCGATCTCCTCCATGTATATGTTATAGACTATAACATCAAGAAGCCATGCGCAAGCCTCCCCGAAAACGCCCGGATTCCTATCACCACGGTGACCTGCGTGAAGCGCTCATCGCAGCGGCGCTGTCTGCCGTGGAGCAGAAGGGACCGGATGTCCTGAGCATGGCCTCATTGGCGAAGATGCTGGGGGTGTCACAGCCCGCGCCCTACCGTCACTTTCCGGACCGGGATGCGCTGCTCGCGGCCGTGGCGACAAGGGGCTTCCGCGAGTTCGCCGCGACACTGCAGGCGGCCGCGGAAGCAGGCCCGAAGCGCACGCTGCTATCCCGCATGGGGCATGCATACATCGCATTCGGCACGCAGCGGCCGGGCATCTACCGACTCATGTTCGCCTCACCCGTCCTCACCAGTGCCTCGCCGGATGACGAGCTGCAGCGCGCGGCCCAGCACAGCTTCGAGCTGCTGGTGGCCGCGGTCGGAGACTGTCCGCCGCGTGACCGGCAGCGACGTGCATTGCAGATCTGGGTCGCGCTTCACGGCGTGGTGATGCTGTTCAACCAGAATCTGCTGCGCGAAGGAGGGCTGACTCCCATCAGCATCTCCGAACTGGTGGATTCCATCCTGGCGGAAAACGGGAAGTCATAGTGTCGAGGCGACAGGGCATCGCGAACTGGACGCTGGCCTTCCTGCTGCTGGTGGCCGCGTGCTGGAACGCGGCGTGGCCGGCCACCGCCGGCGAGGGCGTCCTGGCCGGCAAAGTCACGCGTGTGATCGACGGAGATACCGTGGACGTGCTGCTCTCCAGCGGCCGCATCCGTGTGAGGCTGCATGGCATCGATGCGCCCGAGGGCGATCAGCCCGGCGGCGCCGAGGCCACGCAGTGGTTACGCCAGCGGCTGCTGGATCGTGAGGTGCTGCTGCAGCCGGTCTCGCAGGACCGCTATGAGCGAATGGTGGCGATCGTCAGGGCCGGGGAATCCGTGATCAACGACGATCTGGTGCGCGCAGGGCACGCCTGGGCGTACCGGCACTACCTGCGAAAGGCAGACCGGCACCTGTGCGAGAAGGAATTCAGCGCCCGCCGCCAATCGCTGGGTCTCTGGGCTGCACCGCCGGCCCGCGCGCCGTGGGAATACCGCAGCACGCGCGGCCGGGGACCCTTCACGGACTACGCGCGGCAGTCGGCTGACGACTGCCGGCGCGCCTCCTGAAGGATTACTTCGCCGGCTTGCGGAACTTGAACACCGACTGGTCGGTGGTGCCGCGCTTGCCCTGGGTGAACGGGCCCCAGGTGTGGTCATCGGCGGGATTCGCCAGCAGCTTGCTTTCCTCGACCAGCTCGAAGCCGGCCGCGGTGATCTCCTGCTTGATCACCTTCGGATCGATCCGGTGCAGCTTCTCGGTGTCGCGCGTGCCCGAGTCGGGTGCCGCGTTGTGGTCGATGACGAAGAACACGCCACCCGGCTTCAGAGCCTTCAGGATCTTCGCGTTCAGCGCGGCCGTGTCGATCTTGTTCAGCGGCAGGTCGTGGTAGTACAGCACGTTGAACACCACGTCGAGATTCTGCGGCAGCTCGGCGGTGTTGTAGTCGTCCACCGTGTAGCGCGCATTGGGGTGCTTGGCCACGAACTCGCGGCTGGCCGCGCCGGCGCGTGCTTCGGTGTAGGGCAGGTCGAGCATGTACACGATGCCCTTCTCGCCCACGATGCTCGACAGCAGCGTCGTGAAGTACTGGCCGAAGGAGGCGAACTCCAGCACGCGGTCGCCCGGCTTCACGCCCGACAGCGCCAGCAGCTCTGCCGGCTTGCGGTCGGCATCGCGCGCCGTCATCGCGGGCGTGCGATCCGGCGACTGGATGGCCGCGCTCACATACGCGGGCACGCCGGCAGGAATGGAATAGGGCTTGGGCGGCGCCGCGGGCGCTGCGGGTTCGGCGGCGAAGCTGGCGGATGCGGCCAGGCTGCAGGCAAGGAGCAAGGAAGCGCCAAGGTGGCGCAGGCTGGCAGTACGCATGTCCGGATTCCCCCAGGTAATTGAACGAAGACTGGAACGCGGATTATCCGGCCAGTTGCCGGATCGGGGAAGCGGTGGCTAGAACACCGTCGCCGCGTCGAATACCGGACCATCCACGCAGACCCGCTCCATGGCGGGTCCATCGGGAGTCTTCACTTCGACCACGCAGCCGGCGCAGCCACCCACCGCACAGGCCATGTATTCCTCCAGCGAAACCTGGCAGGGCAGTGCGAACTCGCGCGCCAGCGCGGCCACCGCCTTCAGCATGGGCGTCGGTCCGCAGGCGAACACTTCAACCTCGGCCAGCGCCCCGGCGTTGAGCTGTGCCAGCCAGAGGCGCGCCAGATCGGTCACGTAGCCGTCATGGCAGCCCGGGAACCCCGACTTGCTGGTGAGCCGACTGGGCACGCCCCAGCTTTCGAGCAGCGGCATGCTGGCGATCACGCCATCAGGCATGCCGGGCACCACGATGGTGGAGGGCCGGGCGCGGAACGGGAATGGCAGTTCGGAGCCCAGGATGGCCAGCGGCCGGAATCCTTCGGCCTCGCGCTCGCGCATCGTCTCGGCCAGGAACACCATGGGCGGGATGCCCACGCCGCCGCCGATCAACAGCGCGCGCGGCCGCTCCGGATGCGGCTCGAAACCATGGCCAATGGGCCCCAGCAGATTCACCGTATCGCCGGCGCGGCGCGAGGCCAGGTGGTGCAGGCCGTGGCCATGCACCTTGAACAGCAGCTCGATCCAGCCCGCTTCGCGCTCCACGCGCATGATGGACAGCGGCCGGCGCATGGGAATGGAGGGATCCACCGCCACATGCACGAAGCTGCCGGCGGTGGCACGCTTCGCGGTCTCCGGCGCGGCCAGGCGCAGCACATGCTGCCGGCCTGCGAAGTCCTCCCGAGCCAGCACGGCGGCGTCCTCGACGAAGATCGTGCCGCGGTGCGCGCGGCCCGTTGCGTAGGCCATGCTCAGCGCCCCCGCCGGGCGGCCAGCGGTGCGGCCAGCACTTCCAGCGAAGCCATGCGCACGGCGACGCCATTGGTCACCTGATCGCGGATCACCGACTGCGGACCATCGGCCACGGCGCTGTCGATCTCCACGCCGCGGTTCATGGGCTGCGGATGCATCACGATGGCGTCCGGTTTCGCGCCCGCGAGCCGCGCCGCGGTCAGGCCGAACTCGCGAAAGTATTCGTCGCCACTGGGAATCGCCGTGTCGGCGAAGCGCTCGCGCTGGATGCGCAGCATCATCACCACATCGCAGCCGGCGATGCCCTGCGCGAGGTCGGAGACGCGCGCGCAGCCGGCGAACTCCGCGGCTTCGGGCATCAGTGCCGACGGCGCCACGATGCGCAGATCCTTCGTGCCCAGGGTGCGGAAGGCCTGAAAGGCCGAGCGCGCGACGCGCGAGTGACGGATGTCGCCCACGATCGCGATGGACAGTCCGTCGCAGCGCCCCTTGCGCTGCAGTACCGTCAGCGCGTCCAGCAATCCCTGCGTGGGATGCGACACATGCGCCTCGCCCGCGGAAAGAACGCTCACATGCGGCGCGACATGTGCAGCCACCATGGCCGGCACGCCGGCCTCGGCATCGCGCAGCACGAACACATCGACGTGCAGCGCTTCCAGCGTGAAAACCGTGTCGAGCATGCTCTCGCCCTTCACGCGCGAGGACAGCTGCACTTCGAGATTCACCACTTCGGCGCCCAGGCGCTTGGCCGCCAGCTCGAAAGACACGCGCGTGCGCGTGGAAGGCTCGGTGAACATGTTGGCGACCGTCACGCCGGCCAGTGCAGTGGAGCGCGGCGCCGGTTCCCCCAGCCTGCGCACATGGTGCTGCGCGCGTTCCAGCAGCGACTCCAGTTCTCCGCGCGAGAGACCTTCCAGGGTCAGCAGGTGGCGGAGGCTCCCGTCGGGCCGGCGCTGTTGCGTCATTTCCATTCGTTCAGGTCCATTCGTTCAGGCCTGTTCATTTCAGGAAGGGCCCTGCGTTTCGTTGTTCGCCTCCAGCCAGCCCGCCAGCAGGATCGCCGCGGCCGCGCTGTCGATGTCCTCCTTCCTGACCGCGCGCCGCCGCTGGCCGCTGGCGCGTTGTTCGCGCAGCTGGCTGTGTGCGGCAGTGGAGCTGTACCTTTCGTCCGCGCGCTGCACCGGCAGGCCGAACCGCGCCGCGAGCTCTGCGGCGAAGGCATCGGCCTGTGGGGCAATCCGTCCGGGGGAACCATCGTCATTATACGGTGCGCCGACCACCAGCAGGTCAGGACCGAGCGTGCGGAGGGTCCGTTCGATGGCCGGCCAGTCCGGCGCCTCACGGTGGTGGGCAATGGTGGCGTGCGGTGCCGCGCTGGCGGTGAGCGTATCGCCCACCGCGACGCCGATGCGGCGCAGCCCGAAGTCGAACCCGACAACGATGCGGGCGCGGCTCACGGAGCGGGGATGGAGAAGTGGCGCGTGGCGCCGTCAGGCATGACCGGCGCGGTTGCTGACCGTGGTGACGTCCACACCCAGCGATTTCCAGGCTGCCTGCCAGCGCTCCTCGTACGGCAGCTCGAACAGCACGGCCTCGTCCAGCGGCAGCGTCAGCCAGGAATTGTCCTTCAGCTCCTGTTCGAGCTGGCCGGCACCCCACTGGGCGTAGCCCAGCGCGATGAAGGCCTTCTCCGGTCCTTCGCCGCGCGCCATCGCAGCCAGCACGTCGCGGCTGGTGGTCACCTGGATGGCTTCGGAGATCTTGTGGGTAGACTCCCAGCTACCACCGGGACGGTGCAGCACGAAGCCGCGGTCCTGGTGCACCGGGCCGCCGCGCAGCACGATCTGCCCGCCCACCTGCTCGTCGCGCGCCGGCAGGTTCATCTGCGTCAGCACTTCCGACAGTTTCATGGTGAGGGGCTTGTTCAGCACGATGCCCAGCGCACCCTTGTCGCTGTGCTCGCAGACCAGCGTAACCGTCTGCGTAAAGTGCGGATCGTCCAGTCCCGGCATGGCCACCAGGAACTGGTTGGTCAGATTGCCTGCCTTGCCCATGATTCCAAATATAGGGGCGGGTCGGGACACTCTCAAGGAACTGTTACCGAACCGGAGCCACCGCCCTCGAACTGCCATTCATACGCGAAGCGCAGCGAACGGTAGTCGCGCCCCAGGTCCGGCGGGAAAGGATCGAAGGGGCTGGCCAGCCGCAGGATGCCGAGCGCGGCCGCGTCGATTTCCGCGTGGCCACTGGAGCGCAGGATGCGGGCGTCGCGCAGCTTCCCGTCGCGCTGCAGCGTGACTTCCACGACCGGATTGCCTTTCATGCCTTGCCGCTGCGCGGCACTGGGGTAGTTGACGGTGCCCACTCTTTCCACGCGCCGCCGCCAGGAATCCAGGTACGGTGCCAGCCGGGAGGCGCGGGTGTCTGCACTGATATAGAGCTCATCTCGCGTGATGCCCCGCAGCACCAGTTCGTCGTCCCGGCTGCGCTGCGCCTCCGGCTGGGCCGCGGGCGCCGCCTGCGGCGGGGTCTCGGGCAGCGAGCGGATCTGGATGGAGGTGGATTCGCCGCCGTTGCTGGTCAACAACTGCTCAGCGTCTTCCTCCGGCTGAGGGGGAGGCGCCTGCTCCTGGGCGCCGGGCTGACCCTGCGAGGGCAGCCGGGCGGCGCGCCGCTCCTGGGTATTGCCCGAGCCCGACTGCGTACGCTGCGAGAGGTAGGTGGCGGTGGGGTTGTCCTTCTCCTCCGGCAGCTCCTCGGATACCAGCAGCACCTCCATTCCCCGGTCGCTCGAGTCGCCACCCTTGTCGGGTCCGGAGAAGGAGATGCCGAGGATGATCAGTCCATGAAGCAGTCCGGCCAGCACCAGCATGGTGGTGAGCCTGTCGCGGGTCTGCCGCCCTTCCATCCGGTCGGCACGGCGACGCGTCAGGCGTGTCGGTTCCGGCAGCGGTTCGGCCATGGAGGGCATGGTTGTTCCGTCAGTTCCCGCGGCGGGCCGCCAGGCGCTTCTCGATGGCTTCGATCAGCAGCGAGGCCAGGTCGGTGCCGAACTGCTTGTCGATCTCGCGCACGCCGGTGGGGCTGGTCACATTGATCTCGGTGACGCAGCCACCGATAACGTCCAGGCCCACGAACAGCATGCCCTTTTCCGCCAGCACCGGTCCGATGCCGGCGACGATTTCCCGGTCGCGGTCATTCAGGGGTCGGGCCACGCCTTTTGCGCCGGCAGCCAGGTTGCCGCGGTTGTCGGTGGCCGAGGGCATGCGCGCCAGCGCATACGGCGCCGGCTTGCCATCGATCACCAGCACTCGTGAGTCCCCGGTCTCGACGATCTGCGGCAGGTAGCGCTGCACGATGGCGAACTTCGAGCCGTACTCGGTCAGGGTCTCGAAAACCACCTGCAGGTTCTTGTCGTGGCGGTCAACGACGAAGATCGAGCGTCCGCCCATGCCATGCAGGGGCTTGACCACGATGCGCTGGTGTTCGACGGCGAAGGCGGCCATCGCCGCCATGTCGCGGGTCACCAGTGTGGGCGCGCAGAACTCCGGAAACCAGGCCGTGTAGACCTTCTCGTTCATGTCCCGCAGGCCCTGCGGGTTGTTCACCACCATCGCACCCGCGGCCTCGGCACGGTCGAGGATATAGGTGGTGTAGATGAACTCCATGTCGAAGGGCGGATCCTTGCGCATCAGGATGGCGTCGAACTCGCCCAGGGGCGTGTCCCGGGCCTCGCCCAGCTCGAACCAGCGCGCGGGATCGGCCTGGACGGTCAACGGACGTGCCCGGCCGCGCGCCACGCCGTCCCGGAGGTACAGGTCCGCCTGCGTCAGGTAGGTGAGCTGGTGCCCACGCCCCTGGGCGGCAAGCAGCATGGCCAGTGTGGTGTCCTTGGCGTACTTGATGTCCTCTATCGGGTCCATCACGACGGCCATCCTGAGGCTCAGTGACATATGCAATTCCGTAAAACGAGTACCAGGTCAACGAAGGATGTTAGCGCACTGTCAAAATCGGCCAATCCGATCGCAGGAACGCGCCGGGAACCTTAACGGTTTAAGGGCTGGCCGGCGTAGCGAGGGGTAGGCCGATATGTTAAAAGACCGAGGGTTCCACAGGCCATGAATACGGCCGGGAGTGCGATGACGGTGGGCGACGAGAACGCGAGCCTCAAGGGTCTGAAGGTACTCGTCATCGACGACAGCAAGACCATCCGGCGCACGGCGGAAACGCTGCTGGCGAAGGAAGGCTGCGAAGTGTTCACCGCCATCGATGGCTTCGATGCGTTGGCCAAGATCGCCGACCACAAGCCCGACATCGTCTTCGTCGACATCATGATGCCGCGCCTGGATGGCTACCAGACCTGCGCGCTCATCAAGCACAACAAGGTTTTCCGGACCATTCCGGTCATCATGCTTTCCTCCAAGGATGGCCTGTTCGATCGGGCGCGAGGCCGCATCGTCGGTTCCGAGCATTACCTCACCAAGCCGTTCACCAAGGAAGAACTGCTGGGTGCGATCGAGACCCACATCGGGAGATAGCAACGTGGCCCTGATACTCATCGTCGACGACTCGCCGACGGAAGTGCACGTGATGAAGAAGGCGCTGGAGAAGAGCGGCTACAAGACCGCGACGGCGTCAGATGGACAGGAAGGCGTGCGTCTCGCCAAGGAGATGCATCCGGACCTGATCTTCATGGACATCGTGATGCCTGGCATGAATGGCTACCAGGCCACGCGCGCCATCGTCAGCGATCCGGGCACCAAGTCGATACCCATCGTGATGGTCACCTCCAAGGGCCTCGAGACGGATCGCGTCTGGGGCCTGCGCCAGGGCGCCATCGACTACATGGTGAAGCCGGTATCTCCCGACCTGCTGGTGCAGAAAGCCCAAGCCACGCTCGCGGCATAGGAGCGCGGGTGGACAACAGTTCCCTCATCCGCTCGCTGCGAGACAAGCCCTACGACCTGCTTGTCGCACTTGATCGGCGCGGCCGGGCCGTGGCCGCCGCACCGGGCGAGAACGCGCGGGCCGACCGTGAGTGGGTGGGCGTGGCCTGGCGCATGGCGGGCGAGTCCTACCTGGTCGCACGCGAGGAAACCCGCGAAGTGCTGCCTTATCCCAACCAACTCACCCGCGTGCCGGGCGCCAAGGGATGGGTCAAGGGCCTGGCCAACGTGCGTGGCGCGCTGCTGCCGGTCATCGACCTGCGCGCCTTCCTCGGCAGTGGCTCCACGCCGCTGACCCGCAACACACGCCTGCTGGTCGTCAATCACCGCGACGTGCCGGCAGGGCTCATGGTCGATGAGGTGCTGGGCTTCCGGCGCTTCACCGACGGCGAATTCGGCGGCAATGCGCCGCCCACCATCGTGCGCTGCGAGCGCTATGTCGCAGGTGCGTTCCGCCGCGGGCCCGAAGCCTGGCCCGTGCTGAGCCTGCGCCTGCTGGTTGAAAACCCGGGATTCATCGATGCAGCAGCCTGACAATTCCAACGCCTCCCGCAGCCTGGTATTCATCACGCTGACGGCACTGGTGCTCTGTCTCGCGGCGGGCCTGGCGCTTTACTCCGGCAGCACCTTCGGTGTCGTGGCCGGCGTGCTGGCCCTGCTGGGTCTGATACCTCTGGGTCTGCTGTTCCTGTCGGTGCGCGCCTCGGCCGACGAGGCTGCCACGGCCCGCGTGTCCGTCGATGCGCAGCGGCAGGAAAACGAACGCAACCAGGGCGCCATCCTGCGCCTGCTCGATGAAATCGCCGGCCTGGGGCAGGGTGATCTCACCGCCACGGCCACCGTGACCGAGGACATCACCGGCGCCATCGCCGACTCCGTGAACATCGCCGTGGAATCGCTGCGCGGCCTGGTTACCACCATCAATGGTTCGTCCGCGCAGCTCGACGGAGCCGCCCGGCAGACGCAGGCGCTGGCACAGCACCTGGCCAAGTCCTCCAGCGCGCAGACCAGGCAGATCGCCGCGGCCACCGAATCCATCGGCGTGATGGCCGGCTCCATCGAGGAAGTTTCCGGCAACGCCGAACGCGCCGCCGACGTGGCGCGCCACTCGGTGGACATCGCGCACAAGGGTGGCGAGGCCGTGCGCCGCACCATCGACGGCATGAACGCCATCCGCGAGACCATCCAGGAGACCTCCAAGCGCATCAAGCGCCTGGGCGAGAGCTCGCAGGAGATCGGCAACATCGTCGAGCTGATCAACGACCTGGCCGAGCAGACGAACATCCTGGCGCTCAATGCCTCGATCCAGGCATCGATGGCAGGCGAGGCCGGTCGCGGTTTCGCGGTGGTGGCCGACGAGGTGCAGCGTCTGGCCGAACGCGCCACCAACGCCACCAAGCAGATCGATGCGCTGGTGCGCACGATTCAGGCGGATACCAACGGCGCCGTGGTTTCGATGGAACGCTCCACCGCGGACGTGGTGGGCGGCGCCACGCTGGCCGAAAACGCCGGCTCCGCGCTGGAAAAGATCGAGCAGGTGTCGAACCAGATCGCCAGCCTGGTGCAGAACATTTCCGCCAGCGCACGCAGCCAGTCGCAGTCCTCGCAGAGCGTGGCGCGCAACATGCAGGTGCTGCGCGAGATCAGCACGCAGACCGCCGAATCCACCAGCAGCACGTCAGAGGCCATCGCGAAACTGGCCCAGCTTTCGGCGGCGCTGCGCAAGTCCGTCTCCGGTTTCCGTCTGCCCGATGCCGCGCCCGCCAGCAGTGCCACGGGTCTGCATCGCGGGCCCATCGTGCCGGATCCGGAGGTGGCCACCACCGGCACCTTCCGCCGCGTGTCCGGAGACATGAATGGGTGAGCCGGCCGGCGAGCTGACGCCGCAGGTCGCCAGCCAGACGCTGGATGCGGTAGCCAGGGAAGTCTGCGCCTCGCTTGCCGAGGCGCGCACGGCGCTGGAAGCCTATGTGGAGCAGCCCGACAACGTCGGCCTGCTGCAGAAGAGCGTGGCCGAACTGGCCCAGGTGCAGGGCGTGCTGCGTGTCATGGAGATCCATGGCGCGGCGCTGCTGGCGGAAGAAATGCACCAGGTCTGCCACTACCTGGCGGCCACCGCGGCCGAGAAGAAGAACCAGGCCGAGGCGCTGGATGCGCTGATGCGCGCCATGGTGCAGCTGCCGGGCTACCTGGATCGCGTGCTCGCCGGCGGCCGCGACCTGGCGCTGGTGCTGCTGCCGCTGCTGAACGACATGCGCGCCGTGCGCGGCAGCCCGCTGCTGTCCGAAGGCACGCTGCTGTCGCTGAACCTGAAGTCCGACCAGCAGGCTGCGCCGCAGCCCACTGCGGATGATCCGAAGGGCACCACCTCGCAGCTGGCGCGCAAGGCGCGCGCGCGCTTCCAGATGGCGCTGATCGGCTGGATCCGCGGCGAGCGCATCGACCATCACCTCGAGAATCTCGCGGGCGTTGCCGCGCAGTTCGAGCGCATCGCCACCACGCAGCCGCTGTTCCAGCTCTGGTGGGTGGTGGGCGCGGTGATCGAGGCCCTGCGCGAGCGCGGCCTGGAAGGCAATGTCTCGATCAAGCGCCTGCTGGGCCTGGCCGATCGCGAGATCAAGCGGCTGTACGAGGAGGGCGAGCCGCAGTACGCGCAGCATCCGCCCGTCGAGCTGCTGAACAATCTTCTCTACTACGTGGCGCGCTCCGGCAGCACCGGGCCGCACGTCAGCGCGGTGCGCGCCTCGTTCCGTCTCGGCGAGCTGCTGCCCGTCGATGACAGCATCGAGCAGGAGCGCGAGAACCTCTCCGCGCCGTCGGTGAAGCTGATGCAGACCGTGGCCGTGGCGATCCGGGAGGATCTGGCCAAGGTCAAGGATGTGCTCGACATCTACGTGCGCCGTGGCGGCGCCGCGCCGGACGAACTGGCATCGCAGGTGGAGCTGCTGCGCAAGATCGGTGACACGCTGGGCGTGCTGGGACTGGGCGAGCAGCGTGCGAAGGTGCAGGGCGAGATCGCCCGCCTGGAAGGTCTTATCGCCGCGCGCGAGGCACCGGCCGAGTCGGCGCTGATCGACATCGCCGCCTCGCTGATACAGATCGAGGACCACCTCGACGACGAGCTGGTGGGCATGATCCTGCCGCGCCGCATGGGACGCGATGCGCCGACGCATGACGTGGATTTCCAGCAGGTGCAGTCCGCCGTGCTGCGCGAGTGCGTGGTCAACCTTGCGCGGGTGAAGGAATACATCGCGCAGAATGTGGTGGGCACGCTGGATGCGGCCGGCTTCGACAACTGGCAGGACCTGATGCGGGGCATCCAGGCCGGCCTGCTGATGCTGGGCAAGACGCGCGCCGTTCAGAACATCGAACGCGTGACCGAGCACCTGAAAAAGGTGATGCGGCAGGGTGGCTCCAGCCTCGCGACGCAGGCGCTGGAGCGGCTCGCCGATGCCATCGTCAGCATCGAGTACTACATGGACACGCTGCAGGCCGGGCGTTCCGATCCCTGGTACATGCTGGACAACGCTGAGGCAGCGCTTGAAGCCGTCGACCGGCAGCCGCTGCCCGAGGTGCCGACGGTGGCGCCCATCGGCGATACGCGCGTGCCCACGGGCACGCTCGTGCTGGACCGAGGCGCGCCGGGAGTGCCGGGTACCGCGCCAGTGCTCACGCAGCGCGCTGGTCCGATCCAGGGGGATACGGCAGATCCCGAACTCATTGCGCTGTTCCTCGAGGAAGCGCGCGAGGAGCAGGGGCGCATTGCCCGCTTCCTGCCCGAGTGGGACCAGGATCCCTCCCACGAAGAATCGCTGGTCAGTGCGCGACGTGCCTTCCACACGCTGAAGGGCAGCGGCCGCGTGGTGGGTGCCCTGGAACTGGCCGAGTTTGCCTGGTCAGTGGAGAACCTGCTGAACCGGCTGCTGGACAAGACCCTGACGCGCTCGCCGGCCATCCTCGGCGTGCTGCGTGAGGCGGTTGCCGTGCTGCCGCAACTGGTCCTGCATCTGGAGCAGAACATTCCGCCGCAGGCGGACATTGCCGCGCTCTGCGCACGCGCCAACGCGCTGGCAGCCGGCAAGATGCCCGGACAATCCGCCCCGGCGGAATCCACCCGCATTCAGGTGATGCCCGACGTGCCGGTGGTCGCGGCGGCCATGCACAGCGGCCCCGACAGCACTGCCAGCACGCAGCCCAACCAGGCACAGCCGCAGGCTGCGCGGGAAGAGGAAGAGCCCACGCTGCGCGACATCTATACCCGCGAGACGGACAGCCACGTGGCGACCGTGCGCGGCTGGCTGAGCAGGATGGCCGGCATGCCTGGCCCGCACGTGCTGCCCGAGCCCGTATATCGCGCCTGCCACACGCTGTCCGGCAGTTCGAAGATGGCGGAAGCCCGCCATGGTATCCGTCTCGCCGAGCCTCTGAACCACTGGCTGCGCAAGGCTTTCGACAGCGCGGTCGGGCTGAATGACGAGGACCTGTCGCTGCTCGAGGCCTGCATGGCGGCGATGGAAAACGTCAGCCGCCATCTGGATGAGGACACGGGCTTCTTCGTGGCCAATTCCACCCTGCTCGAGCGCATCGCGAAGGCCGACGCCGCGATGGACCGCCGCATCGCCACCGACGAGACCGGCAGCAACCATCAGGTCTCCACCATTGTCGATGCCCCGGCCGTGCAGGCCGCGGAAGCGCGGCGGGCGCCGGAGCCTGAGCCGGAGTCCGAGGTCATCGCTGCAGATTACGATCCGGAAATCGCCTCGGTGTTCAGCGAGGAAGCCACCGAGCTGCTGGAGGAATCACAATCCAGCTTCCAGGGCATCAGTCTGACAGAGCCGCGTCCCGAGGAGTTCGCGGCGCTGAAGCGTCCTCTGCATACGCTGAAGGGCGGAGCGCGCATGGCGGGCGTGATGGCCATGGGCGACCTCGCTCATGAGCTCGAATCTCTGATCATCGGCATCGAGCTGGGCAATGTGCAGCCCAGCCGCGAGGCCCGCGAGGCATTGCAGAGTTCACTGGACGAGCTGGCGCACATGCGCGACCTGCTGGCGCAGAGCCGCGGCATCGCGCCAGCTACGCGACTGCTGTCGCAGGTGCGCGCGCTGTACGGTGCCCCGGACCCGGTCGAAGCTCTCGCCGAAGCGCCCGCTGCCACTGTCGCTCGCGAGACCGTGCCTGTGCCGGAGCCACAGGTCGAAGCCCGGGCCGAGGATCCCGCCGAGGCTCCTGCAGAAGAAGACTACGCAGACGAATCCGGCATCGAAGTGCAGGAGTCCGAATTGCCGGATTCCTTCGTGGTGCCTTCGCCGGAGTCCGGGTCGCAGGTTGCAGAGCCCGAGATCCCATCGGAGCCGGCTTTCGCAAGCACGCCCGCGCCGCAGGCTCTCGATCCGCCGCGTCGTCCGGCCGCCTTCGACAGGCTCATGGCCTCCGTGGCCGTGCCGCCCGGACGCGAACCTTCTGTGCAGGCCGAACGCGCCGAGATGGCGCGCGTCGACGCCGAGCTGCTGAACCAGCTGCTGAACCAGGCGGGCGAAGTCAGCATCGCGCGCTCCCGTGTGGAGCAGCAGCTGGGCTCGGTGGAGTTCAACCTGGCCGAGCTGTCCCGAACGGTGACACGCCTCAAGGAGCAGCTCAGCAAGCTCGAGATCGAGACCGAGGCGCAGATCCTGCACCGCCACGAGACCGAGACGGGACCGCGTGCGGACTTCGATCCGCTGGAGCTGGACCGCTACTCGTCGATCCAGCAGTTCTCGCGCGCGCTGGCCGAGACGGCCAGCGACGTGGCCAGCATCCAGTCGCTGCTCGATACGCTGACTGGTGAGGCGCAGAACCTGCTGCTGCAGCAGGGCCGCACGATCACGGAAATGCAGAACGGGCTGATGCGCACGCGCATGGTCTCGTTCCAGCGCCATGTGCAGCGTCTGTCGCGCATCGTGCGCCAGACCGCCGCCGACACCGGCAAGCGCGCCGAACTGGTGGTCGAGGGTGCCTCCGGCGAACTGGACCGGCAGGTGCTGGAACGCATGCTGCCGCCGTTCGAGCACCTGCTGCGCAATGCCGTGGTGCACGGCATCGAGTCACCGGAGCAGCGCCAGGCCGCTGGCAAGCCCGAGACCGGCCAGATCCTGCTCAACCTGCGCCGCGAGGGCGCCGAAGTCATCGTCGATGTGCGTGACGATGGCGCGGGCATGAACATCTCCGCCATCCGCAGCAAGGCCATCTCGCTGGGGCTGATCCGCGAGGACCAGGCGCTGACGGATGAAGAAGCCATGCAGCTCATCCTGGAGCCCGGCTTCTCCACTGCCGAGAATCTCACGCAGGCCGCGGGCCGCGGCGTGGGCATGGACGTGGTCGCCACCGAGGTCAAGAAGCTCGGCGGCGCGCTGCACATGGAGACCGACCCGGGCAAGGGCTCGCGCTTCACCATCCGCCTGCCGTTCACGCTGGCCGTCAGCCATGCGCTGATCGTGCGCATCAGCGATGAGTTCTATGCGTTGCCGCTGCCAACGGTCGAAGGCGTGGTGCGCATCGCGCGCGAGGAAATCCAGCAGCACATGCTGAGCGAGACGCCCTCGTACCTGTACGGCGGCCACAAGTACCGCTTCCAGCACCTGGGCCATTTCGTGGGCATGGAACCCGGGCCCCTGCCCGAACAGGAGCCGACGCTGCCGGTGGTGCTGGTGCGCGCCGGCGAACTTTCCACGGGCCTGGTGGCGGAAGAGCTGATGGGCTCGCGCGAGATCGTCGTGAAGCCGGTGGGCCCGCAGATTGCCTCGATCCGCGGTGTTTCCGGCGCCACCATCCTGAGCGACGGCCGCATCGTGGTCATCCTCGACATCGGCGCGCTGGTCCGCGCCGGCTGGCGTGGCAAGGCGCAGGCACAGCCGGTGCCGCGCGAGCGGCTCGACCGGCGCATCGTGGCGCTGGTGGTCGACGACTCCATCACCGTGCGCCGCGTGACGCAGCGCCTGCTGGAACGCAATGGCATGCGCGTGCTGACGGCCCGTGACGGCGCCGATGCGCTGGCCGTGATGGAAGAAAACGTGCCGGACGTGGTGCTGCTCGACATCGAGATGCCGCGCATGGACGGCTATGAAGTGGCCGCGCACATGCGCTCGGACGACCGTCTGAAGCACGTGCCCATCATCATGATCACCTCTCGCGTGGGCGAGAAGCATCGCGCGCGTGCGCTGGAGCTGGGCGTCGATGAATACCTCGGCAAGCCCTACCAGGAAAGCCAGCTGCTCGAGGCCATCGCGCCGCTGGTGGGTGATGACGGCGAATCGCGTGTCGCGGGAGGCCGCTGATGTCGTCGCAGATGAATGAGCGTCCGGCGGAGATCTATGGGCTGGTGGTGCCCCTGGACAAGGAGCGGCTGCTGGTGCCGCGCGGCTGCGTCGCCGAAGTCATCGGCTACCAGACCCCGCAGGAGATGACCGGCGCGCCGCCCTGGCATCTGGGCGTGATCAACTGGAACGGCCGCAAGATTCCGATGGTGTCGTTCGAGGGTTGCTGCGGCTCCGACGTCGCCCCGCCTTCGCAGCGCTCGCGCGTGGTGGTGCTGATCGCGGTGTCCGAGGCCGTGGAAGCCGGACATATCGCCATCCTCTCGCAGGGGTCTCCGCAGCTGGTGCGCATCAGCCCCGATTTCGTGAAGCTCGACGCCACGCGCGGCTTCGGCGACGACAGCCCGGTGGTCTGCCAGCTTCAGCTACTGGATGGCAATCCGCTGGTGCCCGACCTGGATCGCCTCGAAGCCATGGTCGCGAAAGAGACCGTGGCGCTTCCCGGCGAGGGCTAGGCCAGCGCCGCGTAGTCGGTATAGCCCTTCGCGCCACCGGCGTAGAACGTCGCCGGGTCCGGTGTATTCAGCGCTGCACGCTTTGCGAAGCGGCGTGGCAGATCCGGATTCGCGATGAACAGCCGCCCGAAGGCCACGGCATCCGCCTCGCCCGCGCCCAGCAGGGCCGAGGCCGAATCGAAGTCCAGCGCCTCGTTCGCCACATAGGTGCCGCCGAACCATTGCTTGAGCTGCGGACCGATGCGGTCCGGACCCGGACGTTCGCGCGCCGCGATGAAGGCGATCCGCCTCCTTCCGAGCTCACGCGCCACATGGCCAAAGGTGGCGAGCCGGTCCGTGTCGCCCATGTCATGGGAATCGCCGCGCGGCGCCAGGTGCATGCCGACGCGTGATGCGCCCCATTCGCCGATCACGGCATCAGTCACCTCCAGCATGAGCCGCGCGCGGTTCTCGATGCTGCCGCCGTATTCATCGGTGCGGTGATTGCTGCGATCCTGCAGGAACTGGTCCAGCAGATAGCCATTGGCGCCGTGGATTTCCACGCCGTCGAAGCCCGCAGCCAGGGCGTTGCGTGCGCCGAGGCGGAACTGTTCGACCACGCCCCTGATCTCCGCGTGTCCGAGTGCGCGCGGTACCACGTACTGCGTCACCGGCCGCACCAGGCTCACGTGCCCGGCGGGCGCGATGGCGCTCGGTGCCACCGGCAACGCTCCTTCGAGAAACAGCGGATGCGAAACCCGGCCCACATGCCACAGCTGCAGAGAGATGCGTCCGCCCGCCTCATGGACGGCGCGGGTCACGCGCTTCCATCCCTCGACCTGCTCGGCGGACCAGATGCCGGGCGTATCGGCATAGCCCACACCCTGCGGCGTAACCACCGTCGCCTCCGTGAGGATCAGGCCGGCGCTGGCGCGCTGGCTGTAGTACTCCACCATCAGGTCGTTGGGCACACGCGTGCTGCCGGATCGCGCACGAGTCAGGGGCGCCATGAAGATGCGATTGGGAAGATCGAGATCGCCGAGGCGGATCGGCGTGAACAGATCGGGCATGGGAGACCTTTGGAATTCCTGGAGAGGAATTATCTGAGGTCACCGGCCAGTGATTGCAAGGTGGCCAGTGCCGCCAGTCCCGCGGTTTCGGTGCGCAGGACTCTGGGTCCCAGGCGGCAATTCGTGAAGCCGGCGGCGATGGCGGCAGCGGTTTCCGCCGCGTCAAAGCCACCTTCCGGGCCCACCAGCACGGCTACCCGCGCCGGAGCGCCGGCAACGAGCGTGGTCACCGCCCAGTCGACCAGGCTGCGCGCGCCATCATCCGGCGCGAGCATCAGCTTATGAGCAGTGGATACCGCCAATGACTGCTGGAAATCGCAGGCTGGTAACACCACGGGAACCGCGTTGCGCCCGCTCTGCTCGCAGGCGCTGATCACCACGGACTGCCAGTGCCGCTGTTTGGACTCGGCGTTGCGGGCATCCAGCCGCATCGTGCTGCGCGCCATCTGCACCGGAACGATGTCTGCAACACCCAGTTCCGTGGCCTTCTGCAGGATCAGGTCCATCTTCTCGCCACGCGCCAGACCCTGCAGCAGCGTGATGCGCAGCGGTGATTCGCGTTCCGCGGGATCGTGCGCGCCAACGCGGACGATCACATCGTTGCGGCGCATGGTCTCGATGGTCGCTTCGTACTCACCACCCGCGCCGTTGAAGAGTTTCAGGATCGCACCGGGACCGAGGCGCAGCACGCGCGAGACATGCTGTGCGGCGCCGTCCGGCAGCGCCAGCAGCGCGCCGGTCTGCAGTGGCGCATCGACATGCACGCGCGTCACGCGCATGTGGCCGCCTCGACCGCGGTGCCCGCCACGCGCGCCAGCAGGTCGATCTCGTCAGGAGTGATGACATAGGGAGGCATGAAATACAGCACATCCCCGATGGGGCGCAGCAGCACGCCGCGCTCCAGCGCATGACGGTAGGCTATGAGGCCGCGACGTTCGCGGAAGTCGTAGTGCTCACGCGTCACTTTGTCGCGCACCATCTCGATGGCCAGGATCATGCCTTGCTGGCGCACCTCGGCCACGTGCGGATGATCGGCCAGAGGTGCAGCCGCGCGGCCCATGTGCGCGGCCAGCGTCCGGTTGCGTTCGATCACCGGCTCGGCCGCGAAGATGCCCAGCGTGGCCCGGGCCGCCGCGCATGCCAGCGGATTGCCCGTGTAGCTGTGCGAGTGCAGGAAGGCATTGCGCCGAGCGTATTCGTCGTAGAACGCGGCATACACTTCCTCGCCGGTCAGCACGGCCGACAAGGGCAGGTAGCCGCCGGTGAGGCCTTTCGACAGGCACATGAAATCGGGTGCGATGCCGGCCTGCTCGCAGGCGAAGAGCGTGCCCGTACGGCCGAACCCGACGGCGATCTCGTCGGCGATGAGGTGTACGCCGAATTCGTCGCAGGCCTCGCGCAGCATCCGCAGGTACACGGGGTGGTACATGCGCATGCCGCCCGCGCATTGCACCAGCGGCTCGACGATCACGGCGGCGGCCTCGTGCGCATGCTGTTCCAGCAGCCGGCGCATGGGTTCGAACCGCCGGCGCGAGCAGCTCTCCCAGTCCTCATCCGGTTCGCGATCGAAGCAGTCGGGCGAGGGCGCCGTGATCACCTCCATCAGCAGCGGCGCGTAGATGTCCTTGTACAGCGCGACGTTGCCCACGGCGAGGGCGCCCAGCGTCTCGCCGTGATAGCTGTTGGCCAGCGTGATGAAACGCTGCTTCCGTGGCTGGCCGCGGTTGCGCCAGTAGTGGAAGCTCATCTTGACAGCGACTTCCACGGCCGCCGAGCCGTTGTCGGCGAGGAAGCAGCGCGTCAGGCCCTCGGGTGCCAGCCGCGTCAGCATTTCGGCCACCTCGATGGCGGGCTCGTGCGTGAAGCCGGCGAAGATCACATGCTCCAGGCGCTGCAGCTGCGCGGCAACCGCGGCGCCGATGACGGGATTGGCGTGGCCGAACAGGTTCACCCACCAGGAACTGACGGCGTCCAGGTAGCGCCGGCCATCGAAGCCTTCCAGCCACACACCCGATCCGCTGCGGATGGGGATCAGCGGGAGCTCCCGCTCGTGGTCCTTCATCTGCGTGCAGGGATGCCACAGGTGCGCCAGATCGCGGCTCACCAGAGCGGCGCTGTCATCGGGTTTCTTCATGCAGGCATAATGATGCAATACGCCGACCGTACCGGGGGGACTCATGAACCGTTCGATCCAGCTGATGGCGGGCACCGCCGTCATCGCCACCGTGGCCTCCGTCCTTGTTGCCTGCGGCAAGGCGCCAGCGCCTGTCCAGGCGGCGCCCCAGCCCACCGGCAAGGTGGACGCGGCCAGGCTGGCTGCCATCGCCAGCGAGCCGGGACAATGGCTCACGGGCGGACGTGACGCAGGCAAGACGCACTACTCTCCGCTGGACCTGATCAACGCGGACAATGTCTCGCGGCTGGGCTTCGCGTGGCAGCTGGAGACCGGCACCAATCGCGGCATGCAGGCCACACCCGTCATCGTCGACGGCGTCATGTACACCTCGGGGCCGGCTGGCCGCGTGTACGCGCTGGGAGCGGCCAGCGGCAAGCTGCTGTGGCAGTTCGAACCGCAGGTGGATTTCAAGAATGCACGCAGTGCCTGCTGCGATATCGTCAACCGCGGCGTGGCGGTGTGGCAGGGCAAGGTGTACGTCGGTGCCTTCGACGGCATCCTGTATGCGCTCGATGCGCGTGACGGCAAGGAGGTCTGGCGCGCCGATACCATCGTCGACCGGGGCCGCGCGTATTCGGTGACAGGTGCGCCGCAGGTGGCCGGCAAGGTAGTGGTGATCGGCAATGGCGGCGCAGAGTACGACTCGCGCGGCTATGTCACGGCCTATGACCTGGAAACGGGGAAGCAGGCCTGGCGCTTCTATACCGTGCCCGGCGATCCCTCGAAGCCCTTCGAGAACAGCGGCCTCGAAATGGCCGCGAAGACCTGGATCGGCTCCGACTGGCAGAGCGGTGGTGGCGGCAACGCCTGGGATGGCTTCAACTACGATCCGGAGCTGAACCTCGTCTATTTCGGCACGGCCAACGGCACGCCTTGGAACTGGGGACTGCGCAGCCCGGGCGGCGGCGACAACCTGTTCCTCGCTTCCATCATCGCGCTGAAGGCCGATACCGGCGAATACGCCTGGCACTACCAGCAGACCCCGGGCGAGCGCTGGGACTTCGACGCCACTCCGCACATCATGCTGGCGACGCTTCCGTGGGGCGGAGCCGAACGCAAGGTGCTGATGCAGGCCTCGAAGAACGGCTTTTTCTACATCCACGACCGCGCCACCGGTGAATTGCTGGCCGCGGACAAGTTCGCCGACGTCAACTGGGCCGATCACGTGGACCTGAAGACCGGCCGTCCGGTGGAGAACAAGAAGCTGGTCGACTACACCGACGGCAAACCCCGGCTGGTGTTCCCGTCGGGTGTGGGATCGCACAATTTCAATCCCATGTCGCTGAGCGCGAAGACGGGGCTGGTATACATCCCCACGTCGCACACCGGAGCCGTACTGACGGCGCTGCCGCCACGCACCGGTCCGCGCGTTCCGGGGCGCGGATACGCTGGTGTGCAGATCGGATTCGCCAACATGCTGGCCAATCCCGCCGCCTTGCCGCCCGCCATCCGCCCGCTGGCTGATCCGGCCTTCCTCAGGACACAGCCCACCATCGAGTTCAGCGGTCAGCTCAAGGCCTGGGATCCCGTGCAGCGCAAGGTGGTATGGACCGCGCCGCCGCGCTCCTTCGAGGACCATAGCGGCGTGCTGTCCACCGGCGGTGGCCTGGTGGTGCAGGGCGGTCTGGACGGCAAGCTGCGCGTGTACCGCGACACCGACGGCACGCTCCTGAAGGAAATCGACGTGGGTACGGCGATAGTGGCCGCGCCGGCCACGTACACCGTCGATGGCGTGCAGTACATCGCGGTGCCGGCAGGCAGCGGTGGTGGCGGATGGAACATCTGGTCACCGGCCAACGTGGCTTCGAAGAAGGGCAATGCCAACCGCATCCTTGCGTTCCGCCTGGATGGGGGCACGACGCCGGTGCCACCGGATCTGCCTGCGGTTGCGCCGATTCCGGAACCGCCCGCGCAGACGGGGACCGCTGCGGATATCGGCGCCGGTGCCGCGCTGTTCGGCGCCAACTGTGGCGGGTGCCACGCCAACATGCCGCGCGCGGCTGTTCCCGATCTGCGCCGCTCGTCCGCGGCCACCCACGCCGCATTCAATGACATCGTGCTGCGCGGCGCGCTGCAGCCGCGTGGCATGCCGCGCTGGGATGACCTGCTGTCCGAGAAGGATGCCGACCAGATCCATGCCTTCGTGATCTCGGTGGCGCGCAAGGCCTATGAGGATCAGCAGAAGAATGCGCCTGCCGCCAGTGCGCCCGCGTTGAAGGAAGGACACCTGTAGCGCGAGGAACGCCGGCTACACGGTACTTTGAGTAGCCGGCGTCATTCCTCCGGTGCCATCGCGGACCTGGCCGGGGGTGGCTTCAGAAAGGCACTTCCTGGCTTCGTGCTCGAGCAGCGCGATGGGCGGAATTGCGCCCAGATGGCGAAGTGTTCATCCAGGGCAATCTGGGGCGACACACAGGTCACGATCCGGTCTCCGATCCTGAATTTTGCCACCTTGTCTCCGTTGGGCAGCATGTAGAACGGAGGGGGCGAATCCTCTCCTTGCGGGAGTTCGAGGGGTGTCGGGTCCGAATCCAGCGATCGATAGCGGGCCGGCTCGTCGGCTTCCGCCAGTTTGCGTACCGAGCGTTCCATCTCGCGCTGCCAGTTGATCCGCGGCGCCGGTGCCGGAACCGTGATCGGCTCCGGCTCGATCTGGATCGCCGGTGGGGACTGCACCGTGGGCGGTGCCGGCGGATTGCGGACGCGCTGCGGCTTCGGCGCTGGTTCGGGTACCGCCGCGGGTGGGAGCATCGGCGTGATGGGCAATACGTATACCAGCTCGCCGACCGTGCTGCGCTCGGGCGAGAACCGCCGCTCCATCATCAACAGCAGGCCCACCACGACGACGTGGGCAAGAAACACCAGCAAGAGGGGTCCCGCGCGCATCCTTCGCCGCATGGCCCAGATTACCGTGTGCAGCGTCCAGACACGAAATAGCAGACTCCGTGCCTGGGGGTTGGTTCCGCCGGTGGAGTGCGATTGCTGCTACCGTTGCGCAGTGAGGAAAACGAATGGAACTTGAGATCAATGCCGCGACAGGGTTGTTGTCGGCGGTGCGGCAGGTGGCAAGCCCGCATTGTGACGTGAGGCCTGCGGGAACAACGCTGGATCTCATCGTCCTTCACGGCATCAGCCTGCCGCCAGGTGAGTTCGGCGGACCGTGGATCGACCGGCTGTTCACCGGCTCCCTTCCTCCCGGCGCGCATCCGTATTTCGCGCAGATCTGTGCGGCGCGGGTGTCGGCGCATGTTCTGGTGCGTCGTGGCGGCGAGGTGGTGCAGTACGTCCCCTTCGGTCTCAGGGCCTGGCATGCGGGCGTATCGCAATACCAGGGGCGCAGTGCCTGCAATGATTTTTCCGTGGGTATCGAATTCGAGGGCACGGATGAGTTGCGCTACGAGGATGCGCAGTACGACGCGGGCGGGGCCGTGCTGAGGGCGCTGCTGCGCACCTACCCCACACTGGACAGGCAGCGCATCGTTGCGCACAGCGAAATCGCACCGGGCCGCAAGACGGATCCGGGTGAGTCGTTCGACTGGGCTAGAATTCCCGCACTGCTGGAATAAGGAAGTACCGGGGGACAGTATGCGTAGCGCGATCCTGATTCGTGGCTTGTTTCTGCTTGTATTCACGGCTGCAAGTGCGGCGGCCGCGCAGCCCGGCAATGCCGCGCTGGACCAGTACCTCGAATCGCGTGTGCGCGATACGCACATTCCAGGCATGGTGGCCATGGTGGTGGACGCCAAAGGCGTGCGCTACACCGGCGCCTTCGGCCGCCAGAACGTCGCCGGCAATCTGCCGATGCAGGCCGACGCCATCTTCCGTATCGCGTCGATGACCAAGCCTGTCACTTCGCTGGCCGTGATGATGCTGGTGGAAGAGGGAAAGGTGAAACTCGACGATCCCATCGAGAAGTTCCTGCCCGAATACGCCAATCCGCGCGTGTTCGAGACCTTCTATCCGCTGGACCGCAGCTACACCACGCGCCCTGCGGCGCGCTCCATCAGCGTGCGGCACCTGCTGACGCATACCTCCGGACTGGGCTATCCCTTCGCCAGCCTGACGCTGGCGCAGCTGCAGGGAGAGGGCGCCAGCTCGCGTCCGCTGCCGAGCCCGTTGCCGCTGCTGCACGATCCGGGCGTCATGTGGAGCTATGGCGAGAGCACGCGCGTGCTGGGCCGCCTGGTGGAAAAGGTTTCGGGGCAGCCGCTGGAAACATTCATGCAGCAGCGCATCTTCCAGCCGCTGGGCATGGCCGAAACCTCGTACGCCGTGCCGACCGACAAGCTGGCGCGTGTCGCCACCGTGCACCGCTGGGTGGATGGCAAGCTGGTCGAAACGCCGAACGGCAACGAAGTGCGTTCGCCGGTGCAGGGCGATGGCGGATTGAATTCCACCGCCGCCGACTACGCGAAATTCATCGGCCTGTTCCTGCGCAAGGGCCGCACGGTTGACGGCAGGCAGCTGGTGAGCAGCCGCACCATTGAGGACATGGGCCGCAACCACACCGGCACTGTCCGCGTCCGGCTGCTCGACGCGGCTCTGCCGGCGCTCAGTGCCGCATTTCCCGTGGGCGCCGGGCGCGACAGTTTCGGACTGGGATTCCAGGTCACGGGCGCGCCGGCCGTGAAGGACATGCGTTCCCCCGGCAGCATGGCCTGGGCGGGGATCTTCAACACCGAGTTCTGGATCGACCCGCAGAAGGGCATCGGTGGCATCCTGCTGATGCAGTACCTCCCGTTCTACGACAAGGCGGCGATCGAGACGCTGCAGGGTTTCGAGCAGCGCGTGTACCAGTCGCTGTAGCCGCGACGCGGAAGGCAGTTGGTCGCGGCTAGAGCCGCGACGCTGAACGTAGCTGGTCGCGGCTAAAGCCGCGACCGGTCCCAAAGCACTTCAGCCCCGTTTTCATGGCGCGCGAGCACGCGCGCCATCACGAACAGCAGGTCCGACAGCCGGTTCAGGTAGATGAGTCCGGCGCCGCGGGTGCCGGTCTCGCGCGCCAGCGCCCAGCAGCGCCGTTCGGCTCGCCGTGCAGTGGCGCGCGCCACATGGCAGCGGCCAGTGGCCTCGCCCCCGCCGGGCAGGATGAATTCCTTCAGTGGCGGAAGGCTTTCGTTGAACTGACCAGCGAGCTCCTCGAGCGCCGCAATATGCGAATCGGCGATCGCGTTGTAGCCCGGCACGGCCAGCTCGCCACCCAGATCGAACAGGTCGTGCTGGATGCGCAGCAGGCAGTCGGTGATCTCCGCAGGAAGCGAGGGTGCTGCGCGCAGCAGGCCGATCCAGCTGTTCAATTCGTCGACGGCGCCGATGGCCTCGACGCGGGCGCTGTCCTTGGCGACGCGGCTGCCGTCGCCGAGCCCGGTGTTCCCGTCATCACCTGTGCGCGTGATGATCCTGCTGAGGCGGTGTCCCATGGATCCAGACTATCAGACCGCTTCGCCGGGCTGATACCTTATCCCCATGCACACACTACCGGCGGACGCCTCGCCTGAACTCGTGGCCGCCATGGCGGCGGCCGACGCCGCCGATGCCGTGATCGCGCCGCTGTTCAGAAGCAATCTCTCGGTGGAGCTGAAAGCCGATCGCACGCCAGTGACCGAGGCAGACCGCCGTGCCGAAGCCGCCATCCGCGGTGTGCTGGAGCAGCGATTCCCCTCGCATGGTTTCTACGGCGAAGAGGGTGGGCAGCGCGGCATGCAGGCGCGCGAGGTGTGGCTGGTCGATCCACTGGATGGCACCAAGTCCTTCGTGCGCGATACCCCCTTCTTCTCCACGCAGATCGCCCTGTTGCGCGATGGCGTGCCGGTGGTGGGCGTGTCCTCTGCCTGTGCCAGCGGTGAACGCGCCTGGGCGGAGAGCGGCAAGGGCGCCTGGCTGAATGGGGAGCGCATCCATGTCAGCGACCGCACCGCGCTGGCCGACGCCATCCTGTCGACCGGCAACCTCAAGTCGCTGGCCCGGCAGCAGGGCTGGGCGGACCTGGGCCGCCTGGTGGGTGAGGTCAACCGCGTGCGTGGCTATGGTGACTTCGTCCACTACCATCTGCTGGCGCGCGGCGCGCTGGACCTCGTGATTGAATCGGACGTGAACATCCTCGACATCGCCGCGCTGGTGGTCATCGTGCGGGAGGCGGGTGGAACGTTCACGGATCTCGCGGGCAGCGACATCGACCTCAACACCACCAGCGTGCTGGCGGGCAATGGCCCGCTGCACCAGCAGGTGCTGGACAGGATCCGCTTCGAGTAAGCGAATCCGGCCCCCGCGATCAGCGATTCAGCAGATTGGCGGGCGAGTACTGGTCAGTCAGCACGCGCGCGCCCGTATCCCAGTCGGGGCGGGTGCTGAACATCGGCAGCACCGACATCGCATCCACGCCGAAGCCGCGCAGCACCGGCGCGTATTCCTCGGCGCGGGTGCGCAGTTCCGCCTCGGTGGGCAGGCCGGCAGGCCGCGCGACGATCACCCGGTTCGCGGACTTCAGGTTGTAGAACGTGCCGAACACGTCGGCGTACGTCGTCGACTCGTGGTCGTAGAGGCGGCTGCTGGAGAAGGTGTTGCCCACCAGCACGCCCTGCGGTGACAGCAGCGACTTCACCTCGGTCAGGAATTCGCGTGTCAGCAGGTGCTCCGGGATGTACTCGTGGTCGAAGGCATCGAGCATGATGACGTCGTATTTCTCGCTGGTGCGCAGCGCGCGCTTCACGTAGACCCGGCC
>Ga0315910_10000679_pt1 | contig 32883 bp, 32 predicted proteins | sample EdamamesoilMG_FD_204470 | JGI IMG/M metagenome (GOLD analysis project Ga0315910, IMG submission 204470) | Garden soil microbial communities collected in Santa Monica, California, United States - Edamame soil | ecosystem: Environmental > Terrestrial > Soil > Garden | place: USA: California... | reverse complement strand
CGCTGAATCTGCAGCGATTCAGCGTGCGCGCGCGGTGGCACGCCGGTTGCTCTTGCCGGGGACAACCACCCACGGAGGTTCATTCATGACTACTTCACTCAGGTCCCCCATTCGCATCGTCTCCCAGCTCCTTTTCGTCTGCACTTCGCTCTCGCTTGCCGCATGCACGGAAGAAGTGATGGAAGCGACCGAAGCAGACGAGCTCGCCGAGACCCAAGAGGCCATTCTCAACTACCGCGGCACCGATCAGAGCGGCCGCAGCTTCGACGGCAAGGACCTCACCGACGCCGACTTCACCGGCGCGAACGTCAGCAACGCGACGTTTCGCGGTGTCACGGCCCCCGGCGTGCTCTTCTACGGGGCGACGGGGACCTGGGCGATCTTCGAGCCGAAGGGCAGCACGATCTCTCACCTCGAGGACGCGGACTTTTATGGTGCCACGTTCAACTACGCGGTCTTCACGAAGGCTCGCCTGGATGGCGCGAGGTTCTACGGCGCTACCATGGGCGGGGCGAAGTTCATCGACGCGCATCTCGAGGGAGCCAACCTCTATGGGGCCAATTTTTCCGGCGCCAAGCTCCACGGTGCTCAACTCGACGGCATCGACTGCCGCGGAGCGGACTTCGGCGGAGCGAACACGTACTGGGATAGTGCCTACAAGGGCGCGGACTTTCGAAACGCGAACTGCGAGAAAGCCGATTTCAGCGGCACGGCCCTGTTGAAGACGAACTTCACGAGTGCGAACCTGAAGGGCGCCAACTTCGGCAATGCGTACCTCCAGGGTGCGAACCTGACGAAGGCGAACGCATCGGGCGCCAACCTGTGCGGCGTCAAGATCGACTCGAACACGATCCTGACCGGCTTCATCCAGACGGGCGCCGCCTGCCCGATCGACATCGGCGGGTAGTCGCGCGACCCGCTCGCATCCCCGGGGCGCAGCCGAATTCGCGGCTGCGCCCCGTGCTTTTGTAGGCCCCTGTCGATTGGTCGACGGATCGGCATGGCCGCCGCACTAGACCAGTCATGCAACGGCTAATCATCGGGGGCCTGATGGCGCTCGCGGGTTGCGGTGGCGTGAGTGCCCCTGACGTGAGCGGGTCGCTGTCGGCGGCGGGTGCGTCGTCGGCGTCGAGCGCGTCGTCGGGCTCGGGCGCGTCTTCAGCCGTCGGCGGCTCCGGCTCGACCGCAGGGGTCGGCTCGACCGGCGGAGCCGGCGCGAGCGCGGGAGCGTCTGCTTCGACCACGGTTCCCATGCCGCAAGGTGGGGCGGGCGCGGCGGTGGACGAGGGCGAAGGCGGTGCCGGGGGCGAGGGCGTGGATCTCGCGCTCGGTGCGGGCGACCTCACGTTGCTCGTCGTGTTCGACCGGTCGGGCAGCATGGCGAGCCTGTGGGACGAGCGCACGAGGTGGCAGGTCGCCAACGAGGCCTTGATGAAAGCCATCGAGGGCGTCATCGACAACCTGACGCTCGGTGCGATCTTGTTCCCGGAGCCCGGGGAGTGCTCGGTGGCGGAGGTGTCCGCGGAAGACCAACTGGACTTCTTGCCAGGTCGGGAGTTCGCGAGTGCCTGGCAGGAGAGCGTGGCGCCTCGGGTTCCAGACGGCAGCACCCCGCTCGAGCTCTCGTTCCGGGCCGCCGATCAAGCCATTGCGCGCGCCGCCGAGCTTGGACTCCTGAGCGATCGCTTCCGCGTGGTGCTCGTCACGGATGGCGAGCCGACCTGCAATGACGACCCCCAGGTCATCACGAGTCTCGCCGCCGCCTGGAACGAGCGGGGCATCGAGACCTGCGTCATGGGCCTGCCCGGCTCGGCCGCGGCCCACGTGCTTCTCGACCAGATTGCGGCAGCGGGAGGAACCGAAAAGCATTTGTCCCTCGGCACGCCGTCCGAGCTCGATGACGGCCTCTACCAGGCGGCCCGCTAGCCCGTTGGCTGGACTTCACCGATTGGTGGAGTAGTTAGAAACGCGGAGCGCGTGGAGGCGCCCGCGGCATGTTGGCGAGTGAACGCTTCTTCTGCGGATGGGCGATGCTGGTGGCGTTCGCCGCGGCTGCCTGCGCGGGGAGGAGCGCGAAGCTCCCGAGCGAAGGGCCCGAAGCGACCGCGAGCGCCGGTACTGGCGGTGCGGGCGGGACGGGTGGTGGAAGCGGCGGCCAGACAGGCGGTAGCGCTGGCCGCTTTGGTGCCGGCAGCGGCGGTGGTGGCGGGGCAACGAGCGGCGGTACCGGTGGCGCGGTATCGGGCAGCGGCGGTAGTGGCGCGGCAACGAGCGGTGGTACCGGTGGTGAGGCGGGGAGAGGGCTCGAGATTTGCGGAACTGGTCAAGCGGCGTCGGCCACGGCACGCCATGCGCTCGTGGTGGCGGTCGATCGATCGGCCGTGATGGCGGAGAGCTGGGCAGACACCTCCCGAGTTCTGAGCGACCTCTTTGCCGACCCAGCGATGGATTACTACAGCGTCGCGCTGCGCTTGTTCCCGGATCCGCGGCCCGTTGCCGGGTGTGACGTAGAAAGCTGCAGTGTCGACGCGTGCGCTACGCCGCTCGTGCCAGCCGCCGAGCTCAGCGACCTTCCGGCGCCGGAGGATGCGCAGGAGCAGGCGTTGATCGATGCGCTGATGACGACGATGCCCTCGATGGACGTCGCGCCGCTCGGCGCAGCGGTCGAGGGCGCGCACCTCGAAGCCGAGCGCTTGTGGTCGATGGATTATCGCGTTTCCGTGGTGCTGGTGACCGCCGAGATCGGCAATGCTTGCGAACGGGATCTCGGCGCGCTCGTCGAGTATGCCTACGTCGAGTTCGGGACCACGACCTTCGTGCTCCGTCCCGCCTCGTCGGAAGCGCTGCCGGAGCTCGACGAGCTCGCCGCGCGGGGTGGGAGCGAGTTGTCGGCTCCGATCGGGCCGGGCGGGTACGAGAGCGACGAGCTGGTTGATGTTTTAGTTCCGATCGTCAGCTCGGCGCTGTCGTGCGAGTTCGGATTTCCGGACGTGTCCCCTGGCGAAGTGCCCGTCTTCGACGCCACGACGCTGACCGTGACCGTGGACGGTGCGACGTTCGTGGCCGAACGCGTGCAAAACGCGCGCGCGTGCGGGGAGAAGCTCGCCTGGTACTTCGACCGCGTCGAAATGCCCACGCGCTTGCTCATGTGCCCTTCGCTTTGCTTTGAGGTCACCAGCGGCTCGAGCGCCATCGTGGAGATTTCTGCGTGGTGCGACTAGAGCGCGTCTCATAGCCCTGCCGAGGAGGAGCGGAGCTCTAGCCACCCGCGAAGCGGGTGAGGGGGAGAAAAATGGCGGAGCATTTTTTGGGGGGGGGGGACGCCCCCGAGGACAGAGCTAGAGCCGCGCTGCGAAGCAGCGCGCGTGGCGAAGCCACGCCTCGGAACCGGCAACGCCGGTTACGAGAGATGCTCTAGAGCCTCCGCGAGATCAGACGCGGCTCATCGAAAACGCACTGCGGGGTGCGGCTCTACGGCAGGCGTGCCGGACGACGGTGCTGGCGCCGGCGCAGGCGGCGCAGGCGGCGCGGGTTTGGCACCCGACGCGGCGGCGGGCGCCGCGGACGACGGCGCCGGCACGGGGGGCCACTCGAGCACGGTCTCGTTGCCCGTCGCACGATCGACGATGACGGCGCGCCGGGCGCGCGTCGACGCCGGGACCATCACCTTCGCCTGCAGCACGCTGCCCGCGAACGTCGGCGGCTCGTGCAGTGGCCGGCGCTTGCCGGGCGTCGGGTCCTCGGCGGCGAGCAGCGGGAAGTCGAAGCGCACGCGCTCGATGAGCTCCTGACCGACCCAGAGCTCCAGCGCGAAGCGGCCCATCCGGCGCTCGGTCACGATCGCCTCGCGATACGTGACGGGTCGCACCGATTGCACGCGCACGCGGTAGTTCTCCCAGACCGCGTGGATCTCGTACTGCTTGGCCATCTTGAGTGGCTCTGGATCGGGAGGCGACGGTTTTGGTGGTGCGCTCGGTGGGGGAGGTGCCGGCTTCGCGCTCGACACGGGCGCGCCTTCGCCCTTGCCCTCGGCAACGTGCATCGGGAACGTGACACCCGGTGTCGCCTCGTTCGGCAGCGGCACGCGCGCGGGCGAGCACGCGACGGCGAGGAGGACGGCGAGGCGGCGGGCGCTCACGGTGAGCGTTCTACCCCATTGTCTCGGCGTCGAGGTCGCTCGCCCGCTCTTCGCAGTCGTCGTCGCCGCCGAGTGTCCGCCAGAGCGCGAGAAAATCCTCGGGCAGCGGCGCCCGGACGCGGATCGTGTCGCTCGGCGTGGTGAGCTCGACCCAGGCGGCGTGCAGGTACACCCGGTCGAGCCCGATCACGCGACCGTCCGCCAGACGCAGGCGTCGGGCACCCCCGTAGCTCGGGTCGCCGAGCAGCGGCACCCCGGCCTGCTCGGCGTGGGCTCGGAGCTGGTGCGTGCGGCCGGTCGCCGGGGTCAGCGCGAGGAACGCCGCTCGGACGGGCTGGTTGTCCGCCGTGGCGACGGCGAGTGTCGTCGCCGCAGCGACGGTCGCGTAGCGCGTCTCGGCGGGGCGCGCGTCCTTGCCACCGACGACCCATCGGCCGCGGGCGCCGCGCCCGATCGCGCCGAGCCACCGGCCTTCCGGCGGTGACGGCGCCGAGGCGGCGAGCGCGAGGTAGCGCCGGCGAAAGCGACCCTGGTCCCGCGCTTCCTCGACGACCTTCCGCGCCAGCGGCGTCGTCGCCACCGTGAGCACGCCACTCACGCCGACGTCGAGGCGCGACAGCGCGTGGAGCTCGTTCAGGGCGACACCGCGCGCGGCTGCCAGCTGGCCGACGACGCTCGCCGCCGTTCCGGCGTGGTCCGGCTCCGTCGCAACACCGGGCGGCTTCGAGACGAAGAGCAGCCCGTCGCGCTCGAGCAAGACCTCGACCGCGCCGTCGCTCGCCTCGCGTGCCGCAAAGACGTCGACGACGGAACCCGCGGGCACTCGCCCGGGCGCCGCCGCTCGTTCCGCACCGACGAAAACGCGCCCCTCGCCGAGCGCCTGCTCGACGGCGGGCCCGAGCCTCCGGCAGAGGTCCGCGAGATCGGTGTCGGGCCCCGCCGGCGCCACGAAACGCAAGACAGGGCGCTTCACGGCCGAGCCCCGAGGGCGCCGAGCATCAGGTCGTCGAGCTCTCCGGGACCTTGCCGGTCGCTCGGCGCACGAGCTCGATCAGCACCGGGTCGCTCGTGAGCTCCGAACGGAGCGTTTCCTTCACGAAAGCGAGCTGCTCGGCCGTGACGCGGCCGTCGAGGTGACGCGTCGCCTCGGCAACGCGGGCGTCGAGGTACTGGTCGAGCCCGATCTCGCCGCGCTCGAGGCGCCCGAGATCGGAAGCGACGGGCGCCGCCGTTTCGCCGACGCGGAACCCGCCGCCGGTCGACTCGGTCGGGAGCGAGCCCTCGGGCGCCGCGATGGGCGGCGCTTTGCCGATGCCGTCGATTCCCATGGCCGTGATCCTACGCCGTTCTCCGGGGCGCTGCTACCCGTCCGCCCGGCGGGACGGGCCGTGTCGTCAGCGGAAATTGCCGATCGCGTTCTTCATCGTCTCGTGCCGCGCGCGGAGCACGTTCGAGTACGCCGTGTACTGGCGGTTCTCGGCGCTGATGCGCTCTTGAAGCACGATGTAGTAGAGATTCTTGTCCGTGTTGTCGTCGAGCATCGTCTCGACCGCCGGACCTCCGGGCGTGCCGGCAGGCGCTGCGCCGCCCGCGATGGGCAGGCCTTGGGGCGTCCGCGAGAGCGGTACCGAACCGCCCGGTGCTTCGGGAATGGAGCCGCCCGTCGGACGGAACGCTGCGGCGAGGATCGGTCCGCCCGGTAGCCGGCGCACGGCGGCCTCGGCGCTCGTCACGACGGCGCTGGCGCCCGCTTGAAGGACGGCCTGGAACGGCCGGGTGGGCTGATCCGTGGTGCGGGATGCGGTGGGGCCTGCTGCCACGAGCGGCTTCGGCCCGCTGGGATCGATGCGAGTGGTCATGAAAAACCTCCTGATGAGGGAGGGTCGGCCACGCGCTCGGCCTGGTTGCGTCGTGGAGCCGAATTTCTAGAACTGGCCCTGAACCGAGAGCTGCCAGGGGTCGCCGTTCGCCGGCGGGATCACGCTCACCTCGACGTCCAAGAGGTCCGACCGCACGAGCTCCTCACGGCTGCTCATCGCGCCGGCGAGCATGACCAGGGCGCCGGCGAGCTGCCCGATACCGTCGACCGCGAGGAAGGTGATGATCTGCACCTCGCTCACGGCCTTCCTGACACAGCGCTTGGCCTCGGCGACCGTCGAGGTCCGACACTGCTCGTAGTTTCTGCCGCCGATGGCGCCCCAGGGGCCGATGATCGGCGCCGCGAGCCAGGCGGTTCCGTTCTCGAACCCTTTGGCGGCCGCAAACCCGACCGCGGTCGCGTAGGCGACACCGAACCCGATCAAGCCGCCCTTGATCAGCCCGGTGGCGGGACGCTTCACGATCTCGTACCCCGGCGGCACGGGGTAGCCGCGGTAGTACGGCAGCACGGCGGGGCGGGAGTCACCCGCCACGGGGGCCGCGGGCGCGGCAGCCGCGACGGGCGGCGGCGCCGCCACGGGTGCGAGCGGCCGGACCGGAGCCGGAGCGACGGGTGCGGGTGCCGGTGTCGGGACCGGACGCGCGGTTGCCACCGGAGGAGCGGGCGGTGCCACCGGCGGCGCCGGTGTCGGCGCCGGGGGCGTGGGGCGCGCGGGCTGGGCGGGTGCGTCTTCCGGGAAGCTCGCCGTGGTCTGGGCCGCGCAAGGCAGGGAGACGGCCACCAACCCGCCCGCCAGCCACCATCCCACCAGACGGTGAACCTTCAGCATGGACCTAAACTCTAGGACCTCGGGCGCGGAAAGCCAAGCGCGGCCGCTGTTCCCCGCAAGACGGGCGTCGTCGTACTAGATACCGAACCAGATCGAGGGATCGACGGTGTCTTTGCCGACGCGGATCTCGAAGTAGAGCCGGGGGCCTGTCCCGGTGTCGCCCACCGTGCCCAGGCGCGCGCCGGTGGCGAGCTCGGCCCCGACTTCCACGTCGATGGTGTCGAGATTGGCGCTCACCGTGTAGTGACGCCGGCCGTGATCGACGATGACCGTCTTCCCGTAATCCGCGTACGTATCGGCGAAGGCGACGCGACCCTTTGCCACGCCGCGCACGACCGTGCCGAGCGGCGCGCGCATCTCGAGCCCCGGGCCTTCGGAAGTGGTGCGGCGCGCTGCCAGGATCTCGGTCCGCCCGGCGATCGGAAACGGCAGCCGGCCACGGAGCGCGGCGAAGCCGTCGGCGGACACCGCCGGATCGTCGGGGCCGATCGCACCGTAGATCGCGGTGTGGTTGTCGCCCTCGAAGGCTTGCGCGAACGCCTGCTCGCGCTCTTCGGCCGAACGCAGCACGTCGGCGGCGCGCGAGAGCACGGCGTACTCCGTGTCGAGCGTGGCGGTGCGCTGGCTGAGCTCGTCGAGCTTCTTCGCGAGCGTCAGGCGCTCGGCGGCCAGGCGCTTGCCGAGCGCGAGGTCTTGCTCGAGCCCGCGGTGCAAGCGCTCGAGGCGTGCGGCGTGCTCGATCAAGGCGTCGAAACCCGCTCCGACCGGCAAGAGTCCCACCCGGGCGACCTCCACGTAGGCGCGCCCCCGCGCGAGCAGCCGCGCTTCGGCGAGCTTCGTCTCCTTGCCGATCGCATCGAGCCGAGACCGCACGGAGCGCTCCTCCGACACCACCGCGCGGCGGAGCTCCTCGAGGTCGCTCGCCGTCGGCGAGCTCAACCGTCGTTCGGGGGGTGCGGCGTGGGAGAGCGGCGCCGCGCCGGCGACGAGCGCCGCGACGAGCATCAGCGCGAAAGAACCGCGAGCCTTCATGTCGCGACGAACCGGCGCAGGCTGACGAACGCGGCGACCGCCCCGAGCGCCGAACCGAGGGCAATCGTCGCGACGACCAGCGGCCACGGCAGGAACGTGGGTGCAACCCCGAACAGGGCCACCAGACGCGCGTCGACGTTGCTGCTCACGACCAGGAAGAGCACGCCGAGCAGCGAAATGGCGAGCGTCGCTCCGACGCCTCCCTGGGCGGCGCCCTCGAGCACGAACGGCTGCCGGACGTACGAGTCCGTCGCGCCGACGAGCTTCAGCACCTCGACCTCGAGCTTCCGGCGCTGGAGCGAGAGGCGGATGGTCGAGGAGACGACGCTCACCACGGCCGCGAAGACGATGAGGGCAAGGAGGCCCGCTGCTGCGACACCGCCGCCGAGGAGCGACTCCAGGCGCTCCGTCCAACCGCTATACGTCTCGACGCTGGACACTGCCGGAAGCGAGCCGAGCTGGAGCGCGATCTGCGAAAGCCGCGCGGGGTCGACGTCCTTTCGCACCGACACCTCGAGCGACGCCGGGAAGGCGTCGGAAGGCAGAGCGTCGAGCACCGGATCCTTGCCGGCGCGGCCGATCTCGCGGCGGGCCTCTTCGCTCGTCACGTGGCGGACGGCGACCACGCCGTCTGCCGCGCGGAGCGCGCGCTCGATGGCGGTCACCTGCTCGGCCGTCGCGGTGCGCGTCAGGTACACCGAAGCGCGCCCGAGGCTCGCCCAGCGCGTCCGGAGCTCCGCCACGTTGACGACGGCGAGCAGCGTCGCCGCCAGGCAGATGAACGCCACGGCGACGGAGAAGATGCTGAGCACGTGCAGGCGAAGATCGTTCTTGGCGCCACGGAGGGCTCGTTGGACCGGACTCATGCGGCAAACCCTCGCTTGGTCGGATCGTTGAGCTCGGAAAGGCCCGCCTCGCCGTCGAGCCCTTCGGGTGCGTCGAACGCGCGGCCTTCGTCGAGCACGACGACACGGCGCGGTCGCACGTCGAGCAGTGTGCGATCGTGCGTCGCAAAGAGCACGGTGACGCCCGTCGCGTTGATGTCCTCGAGCAGGCCGAGGATGTCGAGCGCGAGCTGGGGGTCGAGGTTTCCGGTCGGCTCGTCGGCGAGGAGCAACGCCGGTTCGCTCACGACGGCGCGCGCGATGGCGACCCGCTGTTGCTCGCCGCCGGAGAGGAACCCCGCCGGTTCCGACCCACGCCCGGAAAGGCCCACGCGCTCGAGCGCGGCGCCGACGCGCTGGCGGATCGTTTTCGCCGGCAGCCCGAGCACCTCGAGCGGCATCGCGACGTTGTCGAGCACCGACCAGTTTTTCACCAGCCGAAAGTCCTGGAAGACGATGCCGATGTTCCGCCGGAGAAACGGGATCGAGCTCGGCGTGAGGCGCCCGATCTCGCGACCGAGGAACAGGATCCGTCCGGAGTCCACGGCCTCTTCGGCGAACAAGAGCCGGAGCAGCGTGCTCTTGCCGGCTCCCGAGGGCCCGGTGATGAAGACGAATTCACCACGGGCGATGTCGAGCGAAAGGCCCCTGAGCACTGGCGCGTCGGCGCGATACGCCTTGTGGACGCCCTCGAAGACGAGGACGGGGCGGTTGCTCGCTGCAGGGTCGAAGCGCGCTCCGGGCCTCAGCGCCGGTCGGAAGGCGCGTCTCGCGCTCGTCGCATCCATCCCCCGCGAGTACCAGGGCCCCCGATTTTCGACCAAGTTTTCGGGGTCTAACGCCCCGGGAAGCCCCTCAGCGAGCCCAGGGATCGACGATGACCGGATCGGTGAACATCGCCACCCGGCGCGGTGCCCAGGGGTCCACGATTTCGACGGCGACCTGGGCCCAATCCTCGTGCGCCGCCCGCGGGGGGGCCTCGCGTTCGCCCGGTTGAACGGTGCTCAGAGGCAAAGGAGCCACCGCAGCCGCCCGTGCCGGAGGCGCCGGCGGCGCCGGACCCACGGGAACCACGCTGGGCCGGAAGGGATCGACCAGCGCGTCACTCGCGACCGGGAGCCAGAGCTCTCGGGGCTGAGGCGGGGTCGGGGGCTCGGCCTTGGGGAGCGACTGCCTCGTGCTCGTGAGGCGGGCCCAAGGGTCCACGATCACGTCCGACTGGGCGAGCGCCAAGCCGCCAGCGCTGAGCGCACCGAGAACGACCAGGGAGAGCAGCCGTTTGGGCAGAACACCACTAATTTGAGGCTTGCCGGGCGGCTTCGCAAGTTCGCTCTCTCGCCCCCGCGCCGCCCGCCGATTTTGGCTCGACTCGGATACCCTCCTTCCGATGGCCGGGCTCAGGCTCCTTTTCTTCGGGCTGCCGCTCGCCCCCCACCTGCTCCTTCGCGACGGTCACGACGTCCGCCTGGCCGTTCTCTCGCCGGTCGACGCGCCGGGCCGGCGTCGGGTTCGGAAGGTGCTCGGCGAAGGGCGCGTGCTCGAGGCGAGGTGGCTCCCGGGGCGACTCGAGGCAGCCATCGAGCAAGCGCTCGGTGACGATGAAGTGGACCTCGTCGTGAGCTGGTTCTGGACGCGGCGCCTGCCTTCAAAGTGGCTCACCCGCGGGCGGCTCGGAGCGATCGGGGTCCATCCGTCGCTGCTCCCGCGGCATCGTGGGCCCAATCCCTACTTCTGGGCCATCGACGGCGGCGACGCGGAGTCGGGCGTCACCGTGCACGAGCTCACCGAGCGCTACGACGACGGCGCGATGCTCGCACGAGCGACGGTCCCGATCGGTGACCGCGACTCGTGGCAGCTTGCGCGCGCGCTGGATCGCCCGTCGCTCGCCTTGTTGCGCGAGACCATCCTCCGGATCTCACGCGGAAGCCCGCCGACGCCGGTCCCCCAGGACGAGGCGAGCGCGACCTGGGCGCCGGAGCCCGAGGGCGACGCGCTGCACGTGGACTTTCGGTGGCCGACGGAGCGGGTACTGCGACGCATGCGCGCGCTCTCACCAGCTCCGGGAGCGCTGCTCGACATCGAGGGACTCGAGCTCACGGTCCTTCGGGCGCGTCCGGCCGACGAGTTCCCCCTGGCCCTCGAGCCCGGCGAGGCGGCCGTGGTGGGCGACCCGCCAAAGCTCGTCATTCGCACCGGATCCGGCGCCATTGCACTCGAGCGCGCGACCCTCGACGAGGCCCCGGACGGCGAGGCGCCCCTGGACGGTCCGGCGCTCGGCCGGCTGGCGGCGGAGCACCTCGGGCGGGTTCGTCTGAAAGAGCCCGAGGGAAGGTGACGAGCCGAGGGGGACGGGTGTTAGACTGCCGCCGACCACTTCGAAGGGACGGACGACGATGGATCTCGTGACTTTGGCGAGGACGGCGCGTGAGAACCTCGGCCGCGGTTTGGGCGCGCTGCAGGCACCGGGGGTACCGCCGGCCATCTTGCAAGCTGCGGAGCCCCTCGCCCACGCGATGAGTGCTCTCCATCGCGTCGAAAGCACGGGCGGCGCGGCCGTGGGGGAAGCAGCGCCGGGCGCCCTCGCGGCACTGCGGCAAGCGCTGGCGCAGCTCCAGGGCACGCAGGTTCGCCACGCGGCGATCGATCAAGCGACCGAAGCGATCGCCGGAGCGCTCGGCCTCGTGCATCAGCTCACCGCGCTCGCCGGACAAGCGTCGATGGCGCCCTCTCCGCCGACCAAACCCTCGAGTCAGTATCAGTACCCGAACGAGCATCCCCCGCAGGTGGCGGTCGTCGGGCAGCAGCAGCCCCAGTGGCAGCAACCGCCGGCGAATCCGGTCGCCGCCACGCAGCTCGCCCCCGCGTGGGGCCAGCAAGCGGCCGCTCCGCCGCCGCAACAGTGGCAGCAACCGGCAGCCGCTCCTCCGCAGCAGCAGTGGGCACAGCCCGCACCTGCACCCGCGGCCGCAGCCGCAGCGCCGACCGGCAAGGTCATTCGCATCGAGGCCGAGCTCGGCGCGCACAGCACCACGAACTTCTACAAGGGTCTGAGCGGCAACGACGTCGTCGATTCCGGCGGGATCTTCGTCGCGACCTACAACCTTCCCCAGGTGGGACAGGACCTGTCGATCAAGGTGTCGATGCCGGGTGGCTACGAGTTCGAGGCCATGGGCGTCGTGCGCTGGACGCGGGATGCGCCGCTCTCGGGCGCGGATTCTCCGCCCGGCTTCGGTGCGCAGTTCACTCAGATTTCGCCCGAGGCACGTCAGCTCGTGTACCGCTACGTTCGCAACCGGGAGCCGCTCTTCCACGACGATCTTTGAGCGCCGCGGCGTCTCGCCTCGTCGCGCTCCTCGCGCTCGTCGCCTGCGTGCTGGTCTCGCCGCCCGCGCGCGCGGGTGATCCTTACGTTGCCTGGTCGACGCTCGAATCAGAGCACTTTCGCGTTCATTTCCACGCGGGCCTCGAGGCCATCGCGCAGAAGGTCGCGGTCGTCGCCGAGCGCGCCCACCAGCGGGTAACACCCGAGCTCGCGTTCAAGCCGTCGACGCGCACCGAGATCGTGCTCACCGACGACAGCGAGTACGCGAACGGTTTCGCTTCGCCGATCCCGTACCCCGCGGTCACCCTCTACGTGACGGCACCCGACGACATGTCGTCGCTCGGTGACTACGACGACTGGGTGACCGAGCTCGTCACGCACGAGTACACGCACATCATCCAGCTCAGCAACACGTCGGGTGCGCTCGGTGTCTACAACAGCGTGTTCGGGCCGACGTTCGCACCGAACCAGGAGCAGCCGCACTGGATCATCGAGGGGCTCGCGGTCGCGATGGAGACGGAGCACACGACCGGCGGGCGCCTACGCGGCAGCCAATTCGACATGTTCCTGCGCACGGACGTGCTCTCGGGCAGGGTCGCGCGCCTCGACGAGATCAGCCACACGCCGCGTCGCTTTCCCGGGGCGACGCTCTGGTACCTCTACGGCTCCAAGTTCGTCGCGTGGATTGCGAGCATCTACGGACCCGACGTGTACGCCGCCGTCGCCGCCGACTACGGCGCGCAGGTCATTCCCTGGGGCATCAATCGCGCGATCCGGCGCGCGACCGGGCGAACGTACGAGGACCTCTACACCGGGTTCGTGAAAGACATGGAGCGCGACTACCGGGCTCAAGCCGCCGCGGTCGAGAAGCGCGGCATCCGCGAGGGCAGGCGGCTCACATCGCATGGGTACAACGCGCTCGAGCCGCGCTTCTTGCCGCCGTCGTGCGGACTCGGCCGCGTGGTGTCGTACCTACGGGACGACGGCGACACGCTCGGCGGGATCTACACGGTGCCGATCGACGGTGCGCCCATCGACGGCCGCGATGAGCTCGTCGCGCGCTCGAGCGGGCGCAGTCACGCCTGGGGCCCGGATTGCTCCCTCGTGTTCGACGGCGTCCTGCCGTCGCGCCGTCGCTACTCGTTCAGCGACATCCTGCGCCTTCCGCCCGGCGAGCGCTCACCGGACGGGACCGAGCGAAACCGCGAGCGCCTGACGACCGGTCTCCGCGCGCGCGACGTCGACCTCTCCCCGAACGGGCAGTCGATCGTCTACACGACCAACGATCGCGGCACGACCACGCTGCGCATCGCGTCCATGACGGCCGATCACCGTCTGGTCGACGAGCGGCGCCTGGTTCCGGCAGGTCTCTTCGAGCAGGTCTACACGCCGCGCTTTTCGCCCGACGGCAGGCGCGTCGCCTACGGCACCTGGACGGCCGGCGGCTACCGCGACATCCGCATCGTCGACGTCGACACCGGTGCGCTCGTCGAGCTCTTTCACGATCGCGCCATCGACCAGCAGCCGGTCTGGTCCCCCGACGGGAAAACGCTCTATTTCACCTCCGATCGCACGGGGATCCCGAACATCTACGCCTGGAACGTGTCGACCGGCGCGCTCTTCCAGGTCACCAACGTCGTCACCGGAGCGTACATGCCGGCGCCGTCCCCGGACGGGAAGACGCTCGTCTACGTCGGCTTCACCAGCGACGGCTTCGACCTCTACGAGCTCGCGCTCGATCCAGCGCGGTTCCTCCCCGCCTTGCCCGCCGAGCGCGAACGCGGCCCGGTGGCTCCGGTGATGGAACGACGCTACCCGGTCGCGCCGTACCGCGCGGCTCCCACCTTGTGGCCGCGCGCCTTCGCGATCACGGTCGGCAGCGGCACGTTCGGGCCGACGGTGCGCGTCATCACCCGGGGCTCGGATGCGATCGCGCGCCATTCGTTCCTCATCGACGCGAGCATCCAGCCGGATGCCGGCCTGCTCGGTTCGATCGACTACTCGTACTCGCGCCTGCCCTTTGGCTTCGGAGCGTCGCTTTTTCGCAGCGCCGCCCTTCGTCAAGACTACCGCTTCAGCGAAACCGCACAGACCGTGATCGAGCATCAGGTCGGCGTGACGACCGGCGTCGACTACGGCCTGCCCGGTGCGTTCGAAGGGCAGAGCGTCGCGCTTTCCTACACGCTCGCCGAGTGGAACTACGACGAACCGGAGACGATCGTTCTCGACCCTAACTCCACGGTGCCGACCGTGCCTCCGACCGGCCTTCTTGGCACCGTGCGGCTCGCGTACGCCTTTTCCAACCTGAGCAGCACCGCGTACGCGATCAGCACGGAGCGCGGGATGGAGCTCTCCATCGCCGGTGACTTCGCCGATCCGGCGTGGGGCAGTGAAGACACGCTGACCGCCTTCTCGGGCCGGCTCCGTGGCTTCGTGCCGATGCCATGGCTCCGGCATCACGTGCTCGCGCTCGCCCTTTCCGGCGCCGCCGCCGTCGGCACCTACCCGCGCTTCAGCGCGTATGCCACCGGCGGCTACGCCGACGCCCCGCTCTTCGACGCGATGGTGAGCGGCATCCGCCAGAGCAGCTTCGTTCTCCGCGGCTACGAGCCCGGCCAATTCACCGGCTCGACCTACAACCTCCTCAACGTCGAGTACCGCTTCCCGATCGTCTACGTCGATCGCGGTGTGAGCACCCTGCCCGCGTTCCTCCGTACGCTGAGCGGCGCCGTCTTCTTCGACTGGGGCGGCGCCTACAACTCGATGAACCTCCGCCATCCGACCGAGGTCCTCCACGCGAGCGCCGGCGCCGAGCTCTGGGTCGACTTCATCCTCGGCTACTTCTCGTATTCGCAGCTCAAGCTCGGCTTCGCCCGCGGCTTCGACAACCCGGAGCCCGGCCTGCAGACGTACTTCGTGGCGGCGTCGGGGTTTTAGGGGCGGCTCAGCGCCGCCGCGATAGCTCGGCTTCGAGCTCCCGCACGCGGAGGAGCGCCTCCTCCTTGGCCGCGCGCTCGGCTTCCTTTTCAGCGCGCTCGACTTGCATGGCCTCTTCCGGAGTCGGCACGAGATCCTTGCCGTTGGGATCGCGCGCGAGGCGCAGCGTAAGACCGATCTCCGCGTCGTCTCGCACCGTCCAATAGAGATCGAGCGTGTCGCAGTGGAAGGCTTCTGGGGCTCGGAGGTCGCGCTCGACCAGATCGCCGCCGCGCAGATCGAACAGCCGCAATGGCGCTGTCGGGTGCTCCGCATCGAAGCGTGCGATCTCGGCGACACCTGCGCGCCGGTAGCGCTCGAGCTTTTGGCGCGCTTGCTGCTCCGGGCGGTCGTGCTCGCTCACGATTTCGACGGCGAGCTCGGGTGCACCGAGCTCCCAGGTTTTCCAGACGTCGAGCGATGCGGCTGGACTGCCACGCCGCACCGCCACGTCGGGGGCCAGGCACTGCTCGGGATCGGTGGGATCCCAGTAGACGAACTGGTCCGAGGACACCGTGGCGCGCCCCCGAAGCTCGAGCCGAATGCTCAGGTAGAGCGCCGTCCGGAGCTCCAGGTGCCGGAGCGTCTCAGGCACTGGCGCTTCCACCGGAAAGTGCCGAGGCTCGGGCGGCCGGAGGTAAGCGTGCTCGCGCTTCGCGGCGGTCATCGCGGCCTGCATTCTACTTCACGCCCGTCACAGCTTCGCGAGCACTTCGATGGTGCTGACGCCGGTCATCTCCGCCCGTACGATTGCCTCGACACGAGCTCGCGCAAGCGGGGGCGACAAGGCCGGCAAAGCCTGAAGCGTGACGGTCACGTTGGTGACGCTGTTTACCGTGCGAAAGCCGACGCGCGCATCCACGCCAAGCTCTCGCCGAATTCGTTCCTCGGTCTTGCCCGCGCCTGCGATGTTTTCTTTGAACCCGCAGCTGACGGGACTCGCGAGCAGGCCGAGCGCGACGATGGCGGAGCGGCGCGTCAGCTGCGCGCCGGATCTCACGCCGCGTGCGCCTTGGCGATTTCTGTGGCGGCCCACGCTTCGAGCTTGCGGGCGTCGGCGTTGAAGACGCGGATGCCTTCGGAGAGCTTGTCGGAGGCCATCGCGTCTTCGTTGTGTTGCCAGCGGAAGGCTTTTTCGTCGAGAGTGACGCGCGGGATCGATTCGGCTTTGGCCTTGGCGACGGTGAGCCGCGGGGTGACTTCGCCGGTGCCGGCGCTGAGCTTCTCGAGGAGATCGGGGCTGATGGTGAGGAGATCGCAGCCGGCGAGCTCGATGCATTGCTCGGCTTTGCGGAAGCTCGCGCCCATCACCTGCGTCTTGTAGTCGTAGTGCTTGTAGTAGTTGTAGATGCGCGCGACGCTGGCGACGCCGGGGTCTTCCTCGATCGGGATGTCGGCGACGTTCTTCGACTTCTTGTACCAGTCGTAGATGCGGCCGACGAAGGGCGAGATGAGCGTCACCTTCGCCTCGGCGCAGGCGACGGCCTGAGCGAAGCTGAAGAGCAGCGTGAGGTTACAGTGGATGCCCTCTTTCTCGAGTACCTCGGCGGCGCGGATGCCCTCCCAGGTGCTACCGAGCTTGATCAGCACGCGCTCGCGCTTCACGCCGGCTTTTTCGTAGAGGCCGATCAGCTCCTTCGCCTTGGCGATGCTCGCCTGCGTATCGAAGGAAAGCGTGGCGTCCACTTCGGTCGAGACGCGGCCGGGGATGATCTTCAGGATCTCGGTGCCGAAGTTGACGGCGAGCTTGTCCATGAACGCGCTCGTCACTCGGGCCTTGCCGCCGCCGACGTCCTTCGCGTGAGCGAGCGCCTCGTCGACCAGCGGCTTGTACTTCGGCATCTGCGCGGCCTTGGCGAGGAGCGACGGATTGGTCGTCGCGTCCTGCGGCTTGTACTTGCCGAGCGCTTCGATATCGCCGGTGTCGGCAACAACGGTGGTGACCTTCCGCAGGGACTCGAGCTGTGTCATGGGCGGATCCTGCGCCCCGGTGCCCGGCCGTGCAAGGCCTAACCGCCGCGATTTTTGCCTGAGCGAACGAGCAGGAGGATGAGGCCCGGAGCGCCGAGCGTTGCTGTCACGACGCCGACCGGCAGCTCGCGACCGGGGACTAGACTCCGCGCCACGGCGTCGCACGCCACGAGAAACCCGGCCCCTCCGATTAAGGACAGTGGGAGCAGACGTCCGAGCTGCGGTCCGGCGGCGAGCCGCACGAGGTGGGGCACGAGCAGACCGACGAACGCGATCGGGCCGCACCAGGCCACCGTGCCCGCTACCGCGAGTGAACCCAGACCGAGCACGAGCACGCGCAGGCGCATCACGTTGACGCCGCGGGCATGAGCGAGCTCGTCGCCGAACGAGAAGGTCTGCAGGGCGCGCGTGAGCAGGAGCAACCCGACCCAGACCGGAAGCAGGATCGGCAACAGCACGGCGACGCCCGTGTAACCGACCTGCGGCAGCTGGCCGAGGGACCAGCGCGCGGCGGCGACGAGCGCGCGGCTGTCGGCAATGTACTGAAGGCCCATCGACAGCGCTCCGGTGGCGACGCTGACGGCGATGCCCGCGAGCAGCACGTCGCCGATGCGGGCGCGGCCGCTTGCCGCGACGAGGAACACGACCAGGCTCGCGAGCAGCGCTCCGGCGAACGAGGCGGCGAACAGCGCCGGAAACGAGCCGAACGCGGGCACGTCGATGGCGAGTGCTGCGAGCGCGCCGAGGGTGGAGCCGGCGGTCGTGCCGACGGTGCTCTCGGTGGCGAGCGGATTCTGAAACAGCGTCTGAAAGCAGGCGCCGACGAGGGCGAGGGTGCCGCCCACGAGCGCGCCGACGATGACGCGGGGCACGCGGAGCTCCCACAGGATGAAGTCACCGCGTGCACCTTCGAGCGGCACACCGACGAGGAGCGCGGCCATGAGTAGCGCGACGGACGCGAGGATGACGACGGGCACGCGGCTGCTCATTTTTCGCCCTGCCCGAGTGCGCCGGGAAGCGGCGCGATCAAACGCCGGCCACGCGCTTCGAGCGCTTGCATCGGCACGCCGAACAACATTTCGAGCGTCGCGGGTAGATCCGCGGCGTCGTAGCGCGTCGTCGCGACGAGGACGCCCGCCTTGAGGCCGGCGATGCGTGGCACGGCGCGCACGTGGGCGAGCAGGTTCACGTCGTGCGTGACGCAGAGGACGGAAGTGCCGGCATCGAGGAGCGCGCCGAGGAGCGCGTAGGTTTCGGCCTGGAGCGCCGGATCGAGGTGGTTCGCGGGTTCGTCGAGCAGGAGCACGCGCGCTTCCTGGGCGAGCAGCGCGGCCATGGCGACGCGTTGTCGCTCACCGCCGGAAAGCTCGGCGAGCGGCTGGTCTGCGCGGTCGGCCATCCCGACACGTTCGAGACAACCGAGCGCTGCTTTACGGGCGTTTGCGGCGGTTTCGGTGAAACGGTAGCGGGCGGCCGTGACGGCTTCGAGCGCCGGGACCGGCTCGGCACGGAGCGGTTCCTGCGGTAGCCATCCGAGCTCGCGGGCGCGCTCGCGCGGCGTTAGCTCGGTGAGTGATTTGCCTTGGAGCCGCACGTCGCCGGACGTGATGCGGACGAGGCCGAGCGCCGCGCGAAGCAGCGTCGTCTTGCCGGCGCCGTTCGGCCCGACGAGGGCGAGGATCTCGCCGGGCTCGAGCGAAAGGGTGACGCGGTCGAGCAGTAGGCGCGTGCCGGCACGAACGGTGAGCTCGGACAGGACAAGCGCGTTCACGGCTGGGCCTTAGTCTGGAGCTCCGTCAACGCGGCTCGCAGCCGGTCGACGAGGGAGAGGATGCGCGGGCCGTGGACGTACGCTTCCGGGGCTTCGATGGCGATGAGAGCGTCGCGCTGGACCGCGCGAAGCGGCTTCATCGCTCTGTACCCGTCGAGCACGTTCGGCCCAGCTTTCCCCGGGAGAACCAGCATGATGATGGCATCCGGATCGAGAGCGATCAGGCGCTCGGGGGCAAGGCGCGGCAGGCCAGTCACGGCTTCGGGAACGGCATTCCGGGCTCCGGCGGCGCGGAGCGCAGCACCGTGCAGGGAGTTATCGCGAATGAACCAGATCTCTTCGAGTTTCCCCGGTTGATAGCCCATCACGAGCAGGACGCGCGGAGCGTTCGGTGGCGGAGCCACCGAAAGTCGATCGTTGAGCTTGGTCGCGAGCTCGTCCGCGCGAGCCGCGTGGTTCGTCAGCCGTCCGAGCTCGCGCGTGCTGGCGACGACCTCCTCCAAAGTGAGCCACGGCAGGAGGCGCGTCGTCGCGATTGCGTTGAGCTCTGCCGCGCGTGCGCTCGCGCCCGTCTCGCCGAAGATCAACGTGGGTGCGAGGGTCGAGAGGAGCTCGTAGTTCGGCGTGAGGTTCGTGCCGGCGCGGGGCAGCGCGAGCGCCTCGGGCGGATAGTCGCAGTAGTCGCTCCGCGCCACGAGCTCGCCGCCCGCGCCGATCGCGTAGAGCGTGTCGGTGATGCCGGGGGAGAGCGAGACCAGGCGCGCCCGGCCAGCGTCGGGCGGTGCGAACGACGGACTTTCGCGGCAGGCGAGCGCGACGAGCGCCAGCGCGGCGACGACGGCGCGGCGCCTCACGGCTCCTTCGGGCTCTTGGTGTTTCGCTCGTAGAGGATGCGCAGGCCTTCGAGCGTGAGATCCGGCTCGACGCTCTCGATCGCTTTGGAATGCTTCTTTACGACGGCGGCCATGCCGCCGGTGGCGATGACCTTGCAGGGGAAGCCGAGCTCGGCGACGAGCCGCTCGACCATGCCGTCGACCAGCGCGGCGCTGCCGTGGATCACGCCGGACTTCAAGCCGTCGGGCGTGTTGCGACCGAGCACGCGGGGCGGCTCGCTGATCTCGACCCGTGAGAGCTTGGCCGCCCGCGAAAGGAGCGCGTCGAGCGCGACGCGAATGCCCGGCACGATCACGCCGCCCAAGTACTCGCCTTTCGGCGACACCACGTTGAACGTGGTCGCCGTGCCGAAGTCGACGACGATGACGCCGCCCTGCACGCGTTCGAAAGCGGCGACGGCGTCCGCGATGCGGTCGGGCCCGACCTCGCGCGGACTGTCGTAGAGCACGGGCATTCCCGTTTTCAGGCCGGGGCCGACGATCAGCGGCTCGCGCTTGAACAGCCGCCGCACGATCGAAACGACACCTTCCGTCAGCTCGGGCACGACGCTGGCGAGGATCGCCATCGTGACGCTGTTCGGCGTGAGACCGCGCTGGGCGAGCGCACCGACGAGCAAGACGCCGTACTCGTCTTCCGTTCGATCCTGATCGGTGACGAGACGGATCTTGTGCTCGAGCTTGGTGCCGGAGAACAAGCCGAGCTTGATGTGCGTGTTACCGATGTCGATCGCGAGCAGCATCACGCGGGTCCGCGGGGGGCGAGGGCGCCGTCCGTTTCTAGCAGATCGGCGTAGCCTGCGGGTAACAGGCCCTGGGCGCGGAGCTCTCGCTCGGCGCGCCGGATCCAGCGTCGCGCGACGGGCGGTGCGCTCGCGAGCTCGGCCGACGAGATCTCGGGCAACGGTACGGTGGATTTGGTCGACCAGAAGAGCAGCGGGCGATTGCCCTGCTTGCGGGCTTCGGCCATGAACCCGGCGGCGGCCTTGGCGCTGTACGTGGTGTCGAGCTCGAACAGGCCGAGCTCGTGAAAGCGCGCGAGGGCATGGAGGCCCGAGCGGCTCGGGATGCCGTAACCCGGACCGAGCTCTCGCCCGTGGACGGTGAGGTGCGGGGCGAGGTCGGCCTTGGTGAGCGTGAGGCTCGGAGTGGCGGTGAGCTCGGCGAGCAAGCGCGAGGCGCGGGCGGCGAGGCCGAGGATCCGAAAGCGGCTCGTCACCGGCCAGGGCGTGACGCGGACGCTCAGCAGCATCGGTGGTGTGCGAAATCCGATGCCGAGGCGCGCCGCGTGCGTGAACCCGACGAGGAGGCCCGCCGAGGTGCACGTCGAGCCGACGCCGATCGCGACGACCGCGGGAGCTTCGAGCTCACCGCGGTCGACCTGGTGCGCGAGCTCGAGGGCTGCGGCGACGTAGCCGAGTGCGCCGAGCGGCGTCGCGCCGCCGGGGACCATCACGACGCGTGCGGCGCTTCGCGCGCGCCACATCGCGAACGGCAGGAGTACGATGTTGCGGAGCACGTCGAGCCGCGCCGCTCGTCCGAGCGTGACGCGAAAATTCTCGAGCGCGGCCCACGAGCGCGGCTGCGGAAAGAGGATCGCACCCGGCTCGAGGCCCGCCGAGGGCGCGTGGAGCACGGTCGCGACGGCGTGATTGGAGCCAAAGGCACCAGTGGCGAAGATCTCGCGCGCGCCGCGTGCCCGGGCGTCCGCGAAGAGGAGCTCGAGGGTCCGCACTTTGTTGCCGCCGTAGATCGGGCTCGAGAGGTCGTCGCGCTTCACGTAAAGCTGTCCGCGGCCGAGCTCGCGCTCGAGGGGCACGAGGCGCTCGATCGGCGTCGGAAACTGACCGAGCGAGACGTGGTCCAGGCGCCGCTCGAGCGCGGGAAAAACGGTGGCGAGCGGTGAAGGCAAAGCGTGATTCAGCGGGCGTGGAGGAAGTACGGCACGAACACGAAGCCGGCGACGACGACCGCGCCGATCGCGGCGAGCAGCACGGCCCCGGCGGCGATGTCTTTCGCAGCGCCGACGAGCGGATGGCGCTCGGGGACGGCGGCGTCGGCGAGACGCTCGAGGCTCGTGTTGACGGCTTCCGCAGCCCACACGAGCGCCACCGCGAGGGCGAGGAGCGCGCACTCGACGGACGAAGGGCGAACCCACGCGGCGAGCGCGATGACCACGAGCGTGGCAAGCGCGTGGATCCTCGCGTTCGGCTCGCCGAGCAGGCTCGCGATGCCTCGACCGGCATGCCGAAAGCTCGCGAGGCGCCTCGTCACGTAGCCCCGCCCTGGCTCGCTTGGGGTCATGCCCTTACTTACCGGCGGTGCTGACTTTTTGCACGATGTCGCCCTCGGCGAGCCGCTCCCAGCCCGGGCCCGCGCGGCCGATCAGCGCGTACTCGCCGTCGAGGTGCGGGTGGCGGCCGAGGGTGACGAAAAACTGGCTCGATCCGCTGTCTTTGCCGCCGAGCGCGATGCCGACGCTGCCCGGCTCGAACGGTGCCGGCGAGAGCTCGGAGCGGAGAGCGGGGCGCGAAGCGCCGCCGTAGCCGTCGCCGCCCGGATCGCCGAGCTGAACGACGAAGCCGTGGACGACGCGATGGACCACGATGCCGTTGTAGAAGCCGCTCCGGGCGAGCTCGGCGACGCGGGTTGCCGCGACGGGCGCAAGCGCCGGGTCGAGCTCGATCGTCAGCGGGCCGGCGTCGGTTTGGAATTGGAGCGTGAGTTTTCCGCGAAGCAAGCGCGACAGCTCGACTGGAGCGGCGCCCGGAGTCCACACATCGCACGTCCGGCCCGGAGTGCCGAGGAGTCCGAGCGCCTTCGCCGCGGCTTCGCGCAGCGCGGGGTTCTCGCTCTTGCACTCGGCTTCGAGTCGCGGTTTGGCGCCGAGCAGCTCGAGCGCACCCGCGGCGCTGATGAGCGCGCTTCGCACCTCGACGAGCGGGGATTGCTTCCAGTTGTCGAGCGCCGTGCCGAGCGCGCGGAGCACGCCGGGGTCCCACGCCTTCTGCCCGCCCTCGCGTGATGCGCGCTCGGGGTAGCTCGCGAGGATCTCGGCCGCGGTCGCCACGTCGCCCGGTGTTCGCGACGCCAGCGCGGTCGCCAGGCGTTCCGGTGCACTCGCGGCTTCGCCGTGACTCTTCAAGAGCTCGAGAGCGCGCTGGCGGACCACGGCATCGTCGGCGAGCGCGAGCTCGTTGAAGCGATGAAGCCGCGCGCCCTTCAGCGACCCGCGGCCGAGAACGGTGATGGCAGCCAGGCGTCCCTCGCGCCCGTTCGGATCCGGGTCGCAGCCCGCCAGGCGCTCGCTCTGGCTCCCGCCGCCCGCGAGGAGCTCCGCCGCCCGGCAGCGCAGCGCGACCTGACGGCGCCGGAGCGGAACCGAGTCGGTGACGGGAAGATCCGCCAGCCGTCCGAGCTCCTTTTCGGCACCGAACCCCGGTGGCTCGAGCGCGGCGAGCGCCGTCACGAGCACGCCGTAGCGATCACTGAGCAGACTTTCGGTCGAGGTTGACGCGGCATCGCGAAGCAGCGCGCCGACCGCGGCGCCGAGCGCTGCCTTGCCGGGCGCCCCGAGGCGTCCGAGCGCTCGCGCCGCGTCGGCTCGCTCCGCGGGCGAGAAGCCGCCGTCGGTCACGATCTTGCCGAGCTCGGTCGCTACCTCCGGGCCACCGTTGGCGAGCGCGCGGACGGCGAGCGAGCGAGCGACTCCCGGCGTCGCGAGCCGCGTGCGCACCACGTCGCGGAGCCGAGCGCGAACCGGCTCGGAAAGCTCGGTGAGCCGCGTGAAGGCCTGGAGCCCCGTCGGCGTCGGCTGAGCACCGGAGCTCACGTCGAGCAGGCCGACCAGGGAGCCGTCGTCGAGCCGCCCCGCCCGCGCGGCCATCACGCCCAGCCCGAGCGCGGCTTGCTCGGCGAGGGGCGGCTCAGCGCGGAGCCAGGCTTTGAGGCCCTTTTCGGCCTCGCTGCCACCGCAGCGCCCGTAGGCGAACGCGATCGCCTCGAGCGGGGAAAGGAGCGCGACGCCGGCCTTCGGCGCTGGCTTGGGCGCGGCGCTCGGTGCTTCGGCGAGCAGGAGCGACCCCGCGCGGGCACTGAGCGCGCGCACGACTTTCGTTTCGCGCCCCTTGCACGTCGCACCGAGTCCGAAGGCGGACCACGCCACCACCTCCGCGTCTTCGTCCCCCAAGCTACTCATCAAGAGCTCACCGGAGTGCGTGTCCGCGATGCGGGCAAGAGCACGAGCCGCCGCCCGCCGCACGTCGGTGCTCGGGTGAGAAAGATCGATGAGCGCGATCGACGACGAAGCGCGCTGATTCTCGAGAGAGAGAAGAGCGGCGCGTCGCGCGTCCGTGCTGGCCGCTCCGGGTCGATCAGCGGCGCTGCCGGTGGCGGACGCTTGAGGCGCTCCGCCGCCGCCACGGCGTCCACACGAAACGCCGAAGAGGAGCGCCAGCCCGACGAGGGCCGATCGCGACGCCCGCCGCTTCACCATGTGAGCATCACCGCGCGGTCGATCAGCCAGGAGACGCGCTCGCGCGCCCTACGCCAAGCCAGGCCCATGCCCCGAAGGTTGGGAGTCAGCGCCGGCACCGCTTCCGCGTCGACGCCCATGCGCCGAAAACAGGCGAGCGCGCGGGGCACATGCCAGTCCGAGGTCACGATGCCCACCGTCCTTGCGCCGAGCTTGGCGAGGAGCGCTGCCGAATACCGTGCATTGTCCCGCGTCGTCAGCGAGGCCCGCTCGAGGTGAAGCACGTGGTCGGGGACGCCCCTCGCGCGGAGCGCCGTGGCGAGGACGTCAGCTTCCACCTCGCCGCCCCAGCGCCGTCCACCGCTGACGAGGAGCAGCCGCCCGAGCCCGGCGTGATACGCCTCTGCCGCGTTCTGGGTCCGCCGTTCGGCGGCACCGGGCAACGGGCCCGGGCCAGTGCGGCAGCCGAGAAGCACCAGCGCGTCGAACATCCGCGCGACGATAGCGCGGTTCGAGCGCGCTGTAGCGGAGCGTCAGCGAGCGGGGCTCAGGCGCGCGAGCGCCCGCTCGACGAGCCAGGCCGGCCCGACGAGCAGGTGGAGCAGATTTCTGAGAAATGCCGGCGAGCGCTTTTCGTACACGGCGTGCCCGGCGAACTGCAGCGCCCAGCCACCGAAGAAGAGCACCGCACCGGCGATAGCGGGCAGCTCACGCCCGAGCGCGACGAGGGCGGCCATCAGCACGGAGGTGACGAGACCGAGCCCGCGCGCCGACACCAGGTAAAAGACGATGATCGCCCCGGACACGACTTCCGCCAGCGTCACGGTTGCCCCACCGATGCTCACCAGCGGAACCAGGCCGAGGAGTGTCGCCGCCCCCGCCACGATGCACGGGATGCCGATGACATGGCAGATCTCGTTGCCGAACGCGCGGTGAAACGTCCCGTATTCGTCCAGGCGGGCCTGCATGGAAGCGCTGGCGCCGAGCATCGTCCAGACCTAAGGATACGGCACTAGAGACAACCCATGCAACGCGTGCCGACCTGGAAGGTTCTGGACAACGGGCCCCTCGAGAAGCTCGAAGAAAACCTATGGGAGGTGTCGGGCAACCTCCCCAACATGCCGATGAACCGGCGCATGACGCTGGTCCGCCTCGCCGACGGGTCAATCGTCGTGCACAACGCCATCTGTCTGAACGAGGCCGAGCAGGCCGAGATCGATGCCTGGGGCACGGTGCGTTACATCATCGTACCGAGCGGCTTTCATCGCATCGATGCGCCGCGCTACGCCGCGCGCTACCCGGACGCCAAGGTCCTCTGTCCCGCGCCCGCGAAGCGCTCGGTCGAGTCGCGCGTGCGCGTCGACGGAGATCTCTCCCTGATCCCGAAAGATCCATCACTCACCGTCGAGACCCTCGCCGGCTGTCGCATCGAAGAGGGCGTGCTCACCGTGCGCTCCGGCGAGCGCGCGACGCTCGTGTTCAACGACACGTTCATGAACCTGCCGAAGCTCCCGGGTTTCAAGGGCTGGGTCTACGGCGTCACCGGCTCGACGGGCGGCCCGAAAGTCACGCCGTTGATGAAGGTCTACGCGATGAACGACAAAGCCGCCCTCCGCCAGCACATGGACCGCCTCGCAAACACCCCGGGCCTCGTCCGCGCGATCCCCGCCCACGGCGCGACGGTGGAGGGCGCACAGACGCCCGACGTGATGCGACAGGTCGCCGCTGCCGTTTGAGCGTCAGGCTCAGCGGATCGCGAGCAGCTCGATGTCGAAGACGAGCTCGCCGGAAGGCGCGCCGGGGCGCATCGCCTTTTCACCGTAGGCAAGGTCGGCCGGGATCCAGAAGCGCGCTTTCTCGCCGACGACCATCAGCTGAACCCCTTCGGTCCAGCCCTTGATCACTTGATTCAGCGCGAAGCTCGTCGGCTCCCCGCGCATCACCGAGCTATCGAACATCTTGCCGTCTTTCGACCAGCCCGAGTAGTGGACCGACACCTTGCTCGTCGCCGTCGGGTGAGCGGTGCCGGTGCCCTTGGTGAGCACCTTGTAGACGAGCCCCGACGCCGTCTTCGTGGCGTCCTTCGGCGGGGCCTTCAGATCCTTCGGCACGGGGAGCGGCGCCGGGATGGCGATGAGCTCGAGCTCGACCACCACGCTACCGTCGCCCATGGGCGGGGGCGCACCCGGCGCATTGCCGAACGCGAGCGCGGGCGTCATCCAGAGCCGGCGCTTCTCGCCTTCCACCATCTGCGAAAGGGCTTCGCCCCAGCCCGGTGCGACCTCGCTCATGCTCATCAACGTCGGCGTCGGGCCCCCGAATCGCTGCCCGCCGGGCAGGAACCCGGCCACCTTCAAGCGCACCGACTCGGTGGGCTTCGGCTTCTTGGTGCCGGTGCCTTTGGTGAGCACGACCATCGCCAGGCCGGACTTGGTCTTCACGGCATCGGCGGGCGGTGTGGGATCGGGGGCGGGCGGAAGCGCCGGGCGAGGCGGCGCGCTCGGCGTCGCGGCGGGCGGCGGGGTGGAGGGCGCAGCCGGCACCGCTTTCGCTTCGGGTTCGGTCGGCGCGGGCGGCGGCGCCGTCTCGCAGGCGAGGAGCTTGCAGGCGAGGAAGACGAGGAGCGGGAGCGATGGCACGAGCACGGGGCGCATGGTGGCGGGAGTCTGTACGAGGCCGTGCGAGCGAGCAATCGTTTCGTACTAGGCTTCACCCCATGCCCACAGCCCGCGCTTACGCCCCCAGCATGACCGCGCTCGCGGCGTTGGTGCTCGCGTGCGGAACAGGAGCGAAGCCCACGAGGCTTTCCGACGGCAGCTACCGGGTGAAGTGCGAGCACGAGCTCGGCCGCTGTCTGGCGGCGATGGAGGAGGTGTGCGCAGCGCACGGTTATGACGTCATTCGAGGCGGCGAGAAGCGCACGCGCACCGGGCCGAATGACTTGCCTGACGACCAGTTCATCAGGTCGGAGGCGCAGGTGAAGTGCCGCTCCGCCTCTGCGCTCTGGACGTTCGACGAGGCTCCCGTCGGCGCAACGCCCGCACCCGAGCCGCTCCCGGCGCACGCGCCGCTCCCGCCCCTCCACATACCGCCCGCTCCTGCGGCTGCACCTGTTGCTCCCGCACCTGTCGCGCCAGCACCCGCGCCTGTTGCGCCCGCCACCGCCCCCGCGCCCGCTCCCCCACCGAGCGCCACGCCGCCATGAGTCGCACCGGGGTCGCTCCGCTCGTCGCGGTCGCGATGCTCGGTTCGCTCGCGGTGGGGACGGTGCTCATGCGCGGCGCGCCACCGGCCGTTTCGCCCGGCGCCGACTCGCGAGCGGTCGCTCCGCCTCCTGTGGACGCGAGCGAACCCAGTGCCGTCGACTCGACCGAGACCTGTGATCCCGCGCTCGAGCTCGTGGCGCCGACCGGACGACCCGCGGGCATCTCGTGCTCGGCCGCGCGCGCCGTCGTGCGCGAAGTGGGTGCTCGGTTCGCGGCGCCCGTCGTTCGCCCGCCTGCGCCGTTGTTCGCGGAGCTCCTCGTGAGCTGGCTCGATCCGCATGGTCTCTGGTCGGACGCCCCCGACGCTCCCACGGCCGCGCGCCTCGAAGCCGACGGTGCGGCGTTGCTCGCCGAAATCGAGCTCGACCCGGCGAGCAGCGAGCCGTGCGCGCGCTCGCTCTCGCTCGGCGGCACCGTCGCGAGCTGGGTCGACGAGCTTGGCGTGCTCTACGACCATGCCCGCGGAACGGCGCCCGCCGTGTCGGCGCCCGCGGCGGCCACGCTCGCGCTCCAGTCGCCCTTCGACGACGCGAGCCCCGTGCTGCCGGCGCGAAAGCTCGCCGCCGATCTCGGGCGCGACCTCGGTGCCGTGGAACGAGCGCTCGGTCGCGACGTTTCGAGCTACGCGGGCGAGGCGCGCGCCCGCTACTTGCCGAAGCTCGCCGCCGAGGAGTGGGCCGAGGTCGTGCTCGCCTCGGCAGTGCGTGCCTACGTCGCAGCGCTCGATCCTCACGGTCAGTGGACGCCGATCGACGAGGAATGGGCCCTCTACGCCGACGACGAGAGCTTCGAGGACGCCGACCGTCTGTGGGGCGACATGCTTCGAACCGCCGTCGGGGTCCGGGTCGTCGATCGGCCGTCGCCGCCACTCGCCGTCGACGATCTGGTGCTGGCCGTGAACGGCGTCTCCGTCGCCGGTATGGCCGTCGAGCAAGTGGGGCAGCTGGTGCGCGCGACGCTCCCGGCCGGCACCGAGCGCTCGGTGGTGGTGCTCCGCGCCGGCTTCGACGGCCCGCGAACGCTCGACGTGTCGCCGCTCGAGCCCGCCCCTCCCGACGATCCCGCTGCGGATGCGGGCGACGACGAGCTCGCGCTCGAGTTCGTGCCGTACGGAGCGGGGCAGGTCGCCGTCGTCGCCATCCGCTACGTCGGCGACGATCTCGGGCCTCGTCTCGAGGACTTGATCGAGGAGATCGGCGAGCTCGACGAGCGCCCTGTCGGGATGCTGCTCGACCTTCGCGGCAACGGCGGCGGCTCGACGGACGGCGCTGCCGAAGCGCTCGGCGTGTTCCTTTCGGGAGTGCCCGCGTTCCCGCTGCTCCACCACGGTCGGGTGACCGAGGTCCTCGTCTCGCCGACGCCCGACCCGGGGCGTCGCTTCGAGGGGCCGCTCGCGGTGCTCGTCGATCCGCGCACGGCGAGTGCCGCGGAGATGCTTGCCGGCGCCCTCGATCGCTACGGGCGCGCGACGCTGCTCGGCGGTCCGACCTTCGGCAAGGGCTGCGTCCAGGAGTACTTTCGGGACCACACCGGAGCGGGAGCGCTCCGCCTGACCACCCACCTCGTGACCCTCCCGGACGGCTCGTCGATCCAGCGAGCCGGGCTGAATCCCGCGCTCCTCCTCGACGTGGGGCCCTCCGACGGGCACGAGGGTGACCTCCCCGGCGCGCTCGAGCCGGTGACCGGTCCCGACGTCCGGGTCCGAACCGCTGAGTTTCCCGCCTGGCCCCGAACCAGGGTCGGTCCCTGTGCCGACGCCGTGGTGTGCAGCGCCCTCCGGCGCCTCGGGGGTCGCCCCGTCGCCCAGGCGGCTCGGAGCGAGCCCAAGCGCCACCGGCGGACCCCGCGCTGAGCGGCTTGCCGGGGAAAACCAGGAAAAACGCGTCGCGAGCTCTGCCCGGGATCGACCTCCGTGCTAGTAGAGGGACGGATTTTGGTTCTCATGCCGCCTTCGAGGCCGTACCCCGAGCGGGACGCGGAGGGTCCGGGCGCCCTCGACGGCGACGCGGACGACCTCGCCGATTTGCCCCGGTACACCGTGCGGGATCTTCCCCCCGAAGGCGTTCCCACGGGCGGAAGCCGCGGCCGCGGGGCGCGTGAGCCGGCGCCGCGCACGGGCCCGGAGCCGATCGCCTACCCCATCGACCTCGAGAGTCGCATCGATCCCGACGCCGCGAAGGTCGTCCGGCGCCTGGTGAAGGGCGGCTACGAGGCGTACCTCGTCGGTGGCGGTGTGCGAGACCTGCTCGTCGGTCGCGCGCCCAAGGACTACGACGTGGCGACGAGCGCGCGGCCGGACGACGTGCGCCGGTTGTTCCGCAACTCGCGCATCATCGGCCGTCGCTTTCGCCTGGTCCACGTGCTCTTCGGCGGCGGCAAGGTGATCGAGACGGCGACGTTCCGCCGCGCGCCCGAGCAGAGCACCGACGCCGAGAACGAAGATCTGCTGATCCGCAGCGACAACGTGTTCGGCGAGGCGGACGAGGACGCCACGCGCCGCGACTTCACGATCAACGCGTTGTTCTACGACGCCGAGCAGCGCGCGGTGCTCGATTGGGTCGGCGGGATGCCCGACATCGAGCGCCGCACGGTGCACACGATCGGCGACCCGAGCGTGCGCTTCCGTGAGGATCCGGTGCGGATCCTGCGCGCGATCAAGTTCTGCGCGAAGCTCGATTTCGGCATGTCGCCCGAGGTTTACGATGCGATCGTCGAGTGTCGCGGGACGCTCGCCCGCGCCGCCAAACCGCGCTTGTTCGAGGAGCTCCTCCGGCTGCTCCGCGGCGGCTCCGCGCACCGCGCGTTCTTCTTGTGCTGGGAGACCGGCGTGCTCGACGTTCTGCTCCCCGAGCTTTCGACGTTCCTCGCCGACCAGCCCGAAGACGAGGACGTGCTCTGGCGCGTGCTCGACGAAGTCGACCGCCGGACGCGCGCGCAGGGCGCCCCGCTCGACGACGTGGTGCTGATGACGACGCTCCTGCTCGAGCCGCTGCGTGAAGCGTGCACCGGTGCCCGTGACCGCGTCGAGGCCGCGCATCGGTTCCTCGAAGCGATCGTGGACCGGCTGAACGTGCCGCGCCGCATCGCCGAGGCCGTGCGCCGCGTGGTCGCGATCCTGCCGCGGCTCGAGGCCGGACGCGCCGGGCGCTTCCAGCGGACGAGCCTTTATCCGATCGCGATGGAGATCGCTTCGCTCTACGCGGCGGCCGAATCGGGTGAGGACGACGCCGAGCGCTTCGTCGAGCATCCGAGCACCGCGCCCAGCGCCGCCGGCGCGCACAACACGGCTGGGGCGCCAGGTGCCGGAGCGAGCGCGGACGGCGCGCCCTCCACCGGTCGCCGTCGCCGTCGTCGCCGTCGCCCGCGCCGCGAAGCCTAAAACCCGAGGTTCGGCTCGCCCGGCTTCCGGCGCGGTGCCGGACGCGCCAACGGACGCGCCGCAGGACTCTTCTTCGCCGGCGCCGTGACGGCCGCACTCGGCGGTGGCGCGACGGAAGGAGCGACCGACGGGAGTGGAGCGGCGAGCGGCGCAACGGCGGGCCGCGCGACGGCAGGTGGCGTGACCGTGGCGACCGGCGCGACGGCTCCGTGTGCCGCGCTCGGCGGGGACGCGTGACGCTCGGGCTCGGCCACCGTGCTCGGCGGGGCCGGCACGAGGAAGCTCCGGCCGAGCGTGATACCGACCCCGACCGTGAGCAGCACGGTGACCGCGGTGAGCGCAATCCCGGTGCGGAGCCGATTGCGGCGCTGCTCGGGCGGCGTGTCCTTGGTGCTGTCGAGAAAGGTCGAGCTCGGACCGAGGGCGGGCTCCGGGGGACGCGACGCCCGCGCCGACCGCGGTCCGTCGTTCATGCCGTACATCCCCGGTGTTCCGAACGGAGCGATCGCTCGCGCGAATTCGTCCACGGTCTGAAAGCGCTGAGCGGGCTTCTTGGCGAGCGTCCGCATCACCGCCTGACAGACCCCAGCCGGGACATCCGGAGCCACGCGCGCGAGATCCGGAGCCTGAGTGGTTCCGATCTCGACGATCAGATCGGCCATGGTTTTGCCCGCGAAAGGGCGTCGACCCGAAAGCAGCTGGTAGAGGATCACGCCGAGCGACCAGATGTCGGAGCGCGCGTCTGCGTCTTTGGCCGAGCGCAGCTGCTCGGGCGCCGCATACGACGGCGTGCCGAGCGCCGAGTACGTCGCGGTCATGCCGAACTTGGCGGCAATCTTGGAGAGCCCGAAGTCGAGCACCTTGATCTTGCGACCGGAGGGCTCGTTGACCAAGAAAAGATTGCTCGTCTTGAGATCGCGGTGGATGACGCCGCGCGCATGCGCCTCGCGGACGCCCGACGCCGCCTGCAGCAAGTAGTCGACCGCTTCACGAACCGGCAGCCGCCCGCGAGCGCGGATCTCGCGCTCGAGATCCTGCCCCATCAGGTGTTCCATCACCAAAAACGGCGTGCCGTCGGCGAGCACGTCGATGTCCATCACGCGGACGACGTGCGGGCTCGCGATCTGCGCCGAGGTCCAGGCTTCCTGGCGGAAGCGCGCGACGGTCTGCGGGTTCTGGCGCGCCTCTGGATTCAGGACCTTCAGCGCGACCAGCGACCTCAAGCCGGTGTGCATGGCCTCGTAGACGAGCCCGAAGCCCCCGCGCCCGAGCAGGCCCACGATCTCGTACTTGCCGAGCAGGACCGTGCCCGGCCTGAGCATGCTGTTGGGACCCTCCATCGCCAAATCCCAAGTCTACCCCGGTCCTACCGGGAAGACGAGGCACCACGGCCGCGCCGCAAGACGCCGGGGTTTTTTGTCATCCTGGCTCGAGAGGGCCAGGTGGTAGGGGGGCCGGTTCGATCAATCGCGCGTGGATGCCCTGACCACGCCGACAGCTATTTGACCTCCGGCCCTCCCGGTCCAGCATGCGGCGATCGCTCCTTCACCTCGATCTCAATTGCATTGGACGTGAGCGTACCGTTGAACCAACGTGCACCCGTCGGCGGAGCGGGCGGCACAGCTCTTGAGTCCTGGTAGTGCGCCACGAGTCGCCACGGGCCGCGCCCCGGAAACTGGAAGCAGCGAATGGGACGGATCGTGGAGTACTCACCCAGCGGGCGTAACACCATGTAATCACTATCATCTTCGGTGGCGCCCTTCGCGAAGCAGCCGCCTTCCTCGATCGGTCGTCCGGTCGCGGGATCCGCAACGTCGAGCCACACCTGTCGTCCACGTGCGCTCTTGCTGTCGATCCTAAGGCGATAGTTCACCCAGAGTGACTCGTCGGACACATTCCGTAGAGTAACCTTCACGTAGCCGTACGCGGGCCCGGGGTGGTTGAGCGGAGCTATCGAGAACTGCAGCAGTGCAGGATCATTTGCTCGCAATCGTGACGATGGTTCTTTCATTGCCGCTGGAGGCGACGGACTACAAGGAGGTGTCGGCGCGCATCCGTGCGCCAGAAGGATG
>Ga0315910_10000678_pt1 | contig 32907 bp, 30 predicted proteins | sample EdamamesoilMG_FD_204470 | JGI IMG/M metagenome (GOLD analysis project Ga0315910, IMG submission 204470) | Garden soil microbial communities collected in Santa Monica, California, United States - Edamame soil | ecosystem: Environmental > Terrestrial > Soil > Garden | place: USA: California... | reverse complement strand
GGTCGCGCCGCCCTGCAATGCAAGCGCGAAACCACTCCGACGTTTACGCAGTCGCCACCCAATTACTAAGAACGCCAACGCCAGCGTCGCGGCACCGAACAAGCGCAATTCGATGGGCAGCCGATTGTGCTCAGCCGCGTACTGCAACAAAAACGCCACGCCAAAAAACAACACGACGATGCTGATACGCACCACAGCATTTCCACCGGCAAAGAAATCGTGTACCCAGCGGAATAGCGGCAGGTCGCTAAGTTCGGGCCGCGCGGGTGTGTATGGCTTTGTGAGCGGAATTGAAACCGGCGTCAAAGTCTTCGCTTCCACCGGCTTGGATTCCGGAGTACCTGCCGAAACAACAGCAGCCTGCGTATCGCGCTGCACTGGCCGCGTCATTGGCGACGCTGTTTCGACCGTCGTTCGAACCGTCGGTTGGGTTTCCTGCGGACTAGTCGCCCTCGGGCTATCGTCCAGCCGTCCGCGTTGTTGCGCCCGCTCCATTTTCTGCAACCGTTCCCTGAGCGTCATTACCTCGCCGCATAAACCACCGATGAAGATGCCCGCAATAACACCGACCCACTGCGCAATGGCGCCACCGATCATGGCGCCCAGTACTGCAAACAAAATAGTCACGATGCTCTCCCGACCATGACGTGACGACGCGCCACTATTGTTTTCTGATTCTTTCCAAGTCTGCTGGGGTATCGACACCGATTCCCGGTTGTACACTCGCCTGAGCGACGCGGATGCGCATTCCAGCTTGCATAGCGCGGAGCTGCTCCAATTTTTCGATTTGCTCCAACTCGCTGGGTGGCAGCGACGTCATCTTGAGCAGCGCCGCAACTCGATAGGCGTAAATGCCCAGATGCCGTTGGGCGGCCGGAAATTGCGCTTGCGTCGCCAGACTCGTTGCAGTGTCGCGACTCCACGGAATAGGTGCACGGCTGAAATACAACGCCACGCCGTCAACCGAGCTCACCACCTTTACGACATTCGGATCGAGAAACTCGTCGAGATGCGCTATTGGCGTCGATAACGTCGCCATCGCAGCCAGCGGATCGTCGACGAGCAGCCCGGCCACTTGATCCATCAACGCCGGCGGCAACTTAGGTTCATCGCCCTGCACATTCACCACAATCGTGTCGACCGGCAACTTAAGGTTGACGGCAACCTCCGCGATGCGATCGGTGCCCGAAGGATGGTCGGCGCGCGTTAACACTGTTATCGGGCCGTCGCCGCGCGGATTGCGCACCGCATTCGCGATGCGCTGATCGTCGGTTGCCACCCAAATCGCATTCGCTTTACTGCGCGCCGCGGCATCGACCACCCACTGAATCATCGGCTTGCCACCGATGTCCAGCAACGGCTTGCCCGGCAACCGAGTCGAGGCATAACGGGCCGGAATAACGACGACAAACGACATGCAGAGTATTCGCCTATGTATGCTCGGTTAATTTTTCAACAACGGATCGTCGGGCGTCAGTTGTTTGGCTTCGTCTTCCAACATGACGGGAATGCCATCGCGAATCGGATAAGACAAACGGTCGGCACGACACACCAATACTTGCTGCGACTTGGAAAACTGCAGCGGCCCTTTGCAAACCGGACAAGCCAAAATATCTAGTAATCGCGTATCCATGACACACTCTATGAGTTAAGACCGGATTGCCGTATCGCCGTTTCGACGACTTGCAAGATGCGCTTACTGACTTCCGCCGGCATCGCGATCGCCAGCTCCACCGACCAGCAACGGGCATCGGCGAAGGCACGGCATTTTACCGCATCTTTCTCGGTCATCAGCACCGGCAAGTCATCACCGAACTCGATATCGGCAGCGACAATTGCCGCATGATCGGGCAACGCCCGCGCTTGCACCTGCAGACCTGCGAGCTGCAGCGCATCGAAGAAGGCCTTGGGATTACCGATGCCGGCAATCGCGTGTACAACCTGGCCGGAAAACGACGACAGCGGACGCTCGATCGCACCAATCAATGAGCGCGCCGCACCCAACTCACTGACGATCTGCACGGCATTGGCAACCGGTAAACGATCGCGAGTTGGCAAACCGCGGCGATGCGAAACGATCAGTGACACATCACGCAATCGACTCAACCCTTCGCGCAAGGGCCCTGCGGGCAAATACATGCCGTTGCCCACTCCGCGCTCGGAATCGAACAACGCGATCTCCGCGTCGCGCTGCAAGCGATAATGCTGCAAGCCGTCGTCGGATATCACCACATTGGCGCCGAGCGTCAATGCACGGTTTGCGGATGCAATACGATCCGGACCCGCAACCACAACGGCCTGTGTTCGAAGCGCCAACAGCACCGCTTCATCGCCCACGTTATTTGGATCGCTTGCGCCGGTAACTACTTGCGGCCACTGGGTAGCGTTGCCGCCGTAACCGCGCGTGATAATCGCGACGCTCAATCCGCGCTCATGTAATTGCCGCGCCAACCAAATCACGAAGGGTGTCTTGCCCGTGCCGCCGGCCGTAATGTTACCGACCACGATTACGGGACATGCCACTCGCTTCGACCGTAGCAGGCCAGCACTAAACAAGACACGACGCAATGACACCGCCGAGGCGAACACAAGAGACAACGGCCACAGCAGCCACGCAGTTACGCGTTGCAACGGCCCGGGCCGGTACCAGATGGACTGCAATGCCGCGTCGAGACTCACCGGCAAAGGCTCATCTTGGATTCGACCCGCGCGATTTAATCGGCATCGTTGAATTGCATTCGATGCAGCGCGGCATAGTGGCCGTTCTTTGCAATGAGCTCCGCGTGAGCACCGACCTCAACGATACGCCCCATACTCATAACCACGATGCGATCCGCGTTCTCGATAGTGGACAAGCGATGCGCGATCACCAACGTGGTTCGGTTCTTCATCAACGCATCCAGTTCCGCTTGAATGGCGCGTTCGGACTCCGTATCGAGCGCCGAGGTCGCCTCGTCGAGAATCAAGATCGGCGCATTCTTAAGCAGCGCGCGGGCTATCGAAATTCGCTGGCGCTGACCGCCCGACAACATCACGCCGCGATCGCCGATCTCCGTCAGCAACCCCTCGGGCTTATCCTTGACGAACTCCATTACGTGCGCAGCGCGGGCGGCTCGCTCCACCTCCGCGTCGCTCACTTCACGGCCGAATGCAATATTGGCGCGAATCGTGTCGCTGAACAGCACGACCTCTTGACTCACCAGTGCAATTTGATCGCGCAAGCTGCTTAGCGTGTACTCGCGTACATCGTGGTCGTCGACCAACACCGCGCCTTGAGTCGGATCGTAAAAGCGCGGCAGCAAATTAACCAATGTCGACTTGCCGCTGCCCGATTTGCCGACGAACGCCACAACTTCGCCGGGCTTGATGGTGAGATCGACTTTCTGCAAAGCATGCGCGCCATCTTGTTTGTATTGAAAGCTTACATCGCGATACACCACTTCGCCGCGCGCGCGCTGCATGACGCGGGTTCCCGATTCGGGCTCGGGCGCTTCGTCCAGCAGTTCGAAAATCGTTTCGCCCGCGGCAATGCCTTGCTGCAACGGACCAAAGACATTAATTAACGACTTTACCGGCTGCATCAACATCATGATGCCGCCGATGACCGCGATAAAGTCGCCCACCGTAAGCTGCTTTTCGACCGCCTGCTTCGTGGCCAAGTACAACACCGCCGACAACCCCGCCGCGGCAATGATCTGCACCACCGGATTGGAAATGCCGCGCGTATAGATCAACTTCATCACCGAACGACGATTTCGCTCGTTCACTTCTTCGAATTGCGCACGTTCGAACTCCTGCGCGTTAAACACGCGGATGACGCGCGGCGATTCGATGGCATCCTTGGCGACGCGCGTGATGTCGACCATCGAATTCATTATCCGCTGGCTATAGCGCTTGAAATATCGATTGACGCGCGTGACGATGAATGCGATCGGCGGTGCGACGCTCAACGCCATAAGCGTCAGCTGTGCATTGATGGTGAACAAAAACCCCGCAAGAAAAACAATGGTCAGCGACTCCTTGATCAGCGACGTTATCGACTCGGTGGCCGCCTGCGCCACTTGCTCGGTGTTGAACAGCAGCTTGGACAGCAATTCGCCGCCGCTGCTTTTGTCGTAGTAACTGATCGGCAAACGCAAGTAGCTGTCGAATACTTCCGTGCGCATTCGCTTGATTACGCGGCGCGACACTTGCCCCATGAAATACGACTGCGTGAACTCACCGATACCGCGCACGATGAAAATGCACACCACGCCAACCGGCGCCCACGCCAGCATGCGTTCGTCGTTGTGTACAAACGAGCCATCTAGAAATTGCTTTGTCAGATAGGTAAATGCACCGGTGGCGGCGGCATAAATAACTGCGCCGAGCGTGCCGAGCGCAAACCAGCCCTTGTAATACCGCAGGTAGCCAATCAGGCGCCGATAGGTGTCGATCGGTTTGACTTGGCTTTGCTTGCTTTCGGTGGCTTTCATTTTGCGGAGAGATTATTGACGGTCGCGATGTTGATGGCGCGAAAACCCATGCGACCAATGGTGTCCATTGCCGTGACCACCGACTGGTGGGTTGCGCGCGCATCCGCGCGAATGGTTACGGGCGCAGCGCGACTGTCGCCCGCGACTTTGAGAATGGCATTGGTGAGCGTCGCGGTGCTGGAATTGATAAGCGCCTGGCCATTCACGCGATAGCCGCCTTCTGCAGTGACGGTCACTTCGATGGCATCGCGCTGCTCTACTTTGCTGGGATCGACGCTCGCCTCCGGCAATCGAATCTTGATACGCGCCTCGTCCAAGAACGTCGTGGTAAGCATGAAGAACACCAGCAGCAACATGAAGATGTCGATCAAGGGAATGAGATTAAGCTCCGATTCGTCCTTGGGCCTCGACCGCAACTTCATACGGCCGCCTCTCTACCCGCACCGGGCGCGCGACCGCCGTCCGCTTGCCGTGCGTCGATGGCCTGAACCAATTTAATGGCTTCCTTTTCCATCGCAATAACCAGATCTTCGATACGTGCGCGCAAATAGCGATACCCGATCAATGCCGGAATCGCCACGATCAAGCCGGACGCAGTACATACCAACGCTTCGGAGATGCCGCTTGCCAGCACCTGCGGATTGCCCACGCCTTCGGCGCTAATGTCGCTGAAAGTTTGGATCATGCCGGACACGGTGCCGAGCAATCCTAATAGCGGACCGATGTAAGCGATCGTGCCCAATGCATTGATGAACCGTTCCAACTCGTGGATAACATGCCGGCCGGCGTCCTCGATGGCTTCCTTAACGATAAGACGATCGCGCGCGCGATTCGCCAATCCCGCCGCCAGCACCTGGCCTAGCGGCGAACTCTGCGCCAAGGCAGCGATGTGTTTGTCCTGTAGTTGATCGCTTTCCACCCAACGCCACACTTTTTCGGCCAGTTCGACCGGTACGACGCGCTGCCGCTGCAGCGTCCATAAGCGCTCGAAAAATATAGCAGCCGCAATCACGGAACTTAAAATGATCGGCACCATAAAGATGCCGCCGGACTTCACGATCTCGAACATCTGTTTTTGGACGGATTGGCGAAAATATTGGCTGCGAATACTACCAGCTTTCCCCTGCACCCAACGCCGCCACCCCCTCCGTGGCCGCGTTCTCCGCCGCTGCGGGTACCGGTTGCCAATACCGTCGGCGCGTAACGCGATGCAAGCGTGGTGTTTCGACGCCTTGCTCGCCCACCGTGACCGAGATTGCGCCGCCGGACGCGGTAACAAACGTACGCGCGCCGCGCTCGCGCCAACGCGCCAGGACATCGGGTTTAGGAAACCCCCAACGATTCCCAGCCCCTGCGCCTATCAACGCGTAACCCGCATGAACCGCCTCGATCAAAGCGGGTGTCGACGATGTGCGGCTGCCATGATGAGGCACGACGGCAATATCGGCGGGCTGGACGCGATGCTCGCGTAGTAACTGCATTTCGCCCTCGCGCTCGATGTCACCGAAGATCGTCGCCGCACCGTACCGACCTCGAACGGTCAGCACGCACGACGTATCATTGTCTTTAGTTTTGCTTTGCACTGCTTGCGCTCCGGGATGCAACACTGCGAACTCGACCTCGTCCCAGCGCCAAGATTGCCCGAATGCACAGCGCTCGAACGGCGGTTGCGACGAACGCAGCATTTGCACGGACGGACCAGCCAAAACGCGGGCTGTAGGCAATCCGCGTAGGAGCGATTGCAAACCACCCACGTGATCGGCATCCCCATGACTCGCCACAACCATATCGATGCGGCGCACTCCCCGCGAATACAGATACGGCAGCACCACTAACTCGCCGGTGTCGCGGCCCGAGCGAAATGACGGACCGGTGTCGTACACCAATACGTGCGAGCGAGTGCGAACGACAACAGCCAGTCCTTGGCCAACATCCAACAACGTTAGCTCGAATCCTCCCGGCACAGGAGCGGGCGGCGCCCACGTCGCCGCCGGGACACACAGCGCGACACCGGCGACGCGCAAAACCCAAGCACTTGGCGCGATACATAGTACGCAACCCGCGCAGAGCAACATCACCATGGCCCAGGGCAACTGCGGCAAATGCCACAGTGCCAACGGCAAAGATGCGGCCCACTCCCAGGTCGGCCATAGCAGCTCCAAGATCAGCGAGGCAAGTTGCAGCAGCGGCGCTCCCAAGTTTACTTGCACCGACACCAAGACACTGCCGAACAAAATGATAGGCACTAGCAACACGGTGAATATTGGGATAACGACGAGATTCACTAAGGGCGATATCAGGGAGACATTCCCGAAGGCTCCTACGACCAGTGGTGTCATACCGACGGTCACCACTGCCTGCATCGTTACGTAGTCGCGTACGCGCGACGCAGGTCGAGAGTCGATATGCATGCGGCCACCAAAGCCGATAAAAATGGCCACCACCGCGCCGAACGACAGCCAAAAACCTGCAGCGAGGGGCGCGAGCGGATCGACTAGCAACACTCCAAGCAGCGCCAATGCAAAACCTTGCAGCGAAGCGACCTGGCGCCGCCGCCAACGCATGCCGAAGTACACGCACAACATTACCAACGTGCGCTGCGTCGGTACGGAAAGCCCTGCCAACAGCGAATACAGAACTGCCGCGGACATACCGCTCGCACATTCCAGTGCAATCGCGTTCGTTCCCCACTGCTGCAAGGGCAGCCGACGAGCAATCCTACGTACTAACCACGCAAACAACATGGCCACCATCGCGATGTGTAAACCGGAAATCGCCATCAAATGCGTCGTGCCTGTGTTGGCGAACACACGCCATTGCTCCGAGCTCATCGCCTGGGTTTCACCGATCGCCAAACCCTGCACGATTCCCAGCATGCGCGCGGTCGGCAGCGCCGCCGCCAATTGCTGCGCGATGTACGCGCGAAATTGCAACACGGGATATCGCCAACCGGCGGATGCAATGCGTCGATTGTCGCCTTCGCGCACGTAACCGGTTGCGCCGACACCCTCTCGAAATAGCTGCGCTTCGTAGTCGTATCCGCCGGGATTGGCAAAACCTTGGCGCGGCTTCAGGCGCGTTTGCAACTGCCAACGCTCGCCGGGATGCAACGTTAGCGGTGCGTCATACCAGGTCAGCTCGACGCGTCTTAAGGCGGGCCGATCGTCGGCATCACGGTCTTCAACCACGTCGATCGCAAAACGCTGGCCGAATTCAGCATGCTCGACGATCGAAGCCACGTAGCCGTCGAGCATTGTGTCGGTCCGCTGCGTTGCGCTTGGTAAATCATGGTGAAGCTGCCATGCCGCATGCACCGCACTCCACAGCACACCGCACGTAAACATCGCAATCAACTTGCTGATGTAGCTGACACTGGGGACGCGCAAGACTATCCGCGCGGCCGTTGCGAGGACGGCTAGCAAGGCCCACTGCAAAAGCGCGATGCGACCCGGCAAGGCGGTCATGCCGAAATGCACCGCGCAATGTCCGCCAAGAAACGCTAGTGCACCGCCAAACATATGCCATTTCCCTGGCCGTAGGCATGCGGAATCGGGATAATGCGCCGCCTTTGCACACTCCCACCACGACCTCCAACCCGGTTCACGCCCCTTCGTCCATGCCGCGACGCTTTTTCAAGCGCCTGTCTCGCCAACGTCACTCGCTCAAGAACCGTTGGTTCACACGGCCTTTTCAGACGTTGCTGGAACATCCGGCGTATTGGTCGATCAACCGCCGCAGCGTTACGCGCGCTGTCGCGCTCGGCATGTTTATCGCCTTCGTGCCTTTGCCTATTCACATTCCGCTCGCGACGATCGGAGCGCTGCTGCTGCGCGTTAATGTGCCGGTCGCCATTGCCACGGTGTTCGTCAACAACCCGCTGACGATGGTGCCGCTGTTTTATTGCGCTTACTGGATTGGCAGCCATCTCGTCGGCGCTCCCTTGCACACGTTTGCATTCGAGTTGTCTTGGCAGTGGTTACAGACGGACTTGTTGCCGATCTGGAAACCATTCCTATTGGGCTGTTTGGTGCTGGGACTTGCGGTAGCCGCTGCATCCTACGTGGTACTTGGCGGTCTTTGGCACCTCACCCTGGTCCTTAAGTATCACGAACGTAAGCGCCTAGGCAGCGCGAAAAAGTCTGCGAATGGGGAGAAATAGCGGAAGCGTGAGGCCGGTGATCGTTCCCTACGACACCGGCATTCCGTACATCCATGTACATCAGCCGTGATCGTTCTGACCGACATGGATGTCGGGAATGCAGGTACCGCATGGAGCGGGTACCTGCCCTACGACACCGGCATTCCGTACATCCATGTACATCAGCCGTGATCGTTCTGACCGACATGGATGCCGGGAATGCAGGTACCGTATGGAGCGAGTACCTGCCCTACGACACCGGCATTCCGTACATCCATGTACATCAGGCGTGAGGGCGTGAGGGCGTGAGGGCGTGAGGGCGTGAGGGCGTGAAAGAGAATGACGCGAGAAAAATACACGTCAATGCTGATCTGCTATCTCACGCACTGACGAACTCTCGACTCAAGTCCTAATTTCCGACCCATACCTTCAGGCCCCAAGTCCCGGCCCTCCTTATTCCACAATCGCCTGATACGTCCACACGCGTGACAGGCCGCGGACATCCGGCATGCCTGCCGCGGCGACTGCGCCCGTGCCGCTCATGTGCTGAATCATGCCGATGACGATGAGGTCGTTAACCGGATCGATCCAAAACCAAGTGCCTGCAGCGCCGCCCCACCAGAATGTACCTTTGCCGTAGTAACCACCGGCCGCCACGGGATCGTTATAGACCGCAAAATCCAAGCCGAACTGCGCACCGGGAGTCAGTATCGGCATGCCGGTCGGCAGAACATTGGTGCGCATTAATTCGACCGTGCGCGGCGATAACAAGCGAACGCCATACAGCTCACCGCCGTTCAACAGCATTTGGCAAAAACGCATGTAGTCTCGTGCGGTCGACACGAGGCCGCCGCCCCCGGATGCCAGCGCAGGCGATTTGCTGTAATCGCGATTAAAACCGCCACGCAAAGGCTCGAGCTTGCCGGCCCGATCGTAGCTGTACAGTTCCGCAAATCGCGAAAGCTTGTCGGCGGGCACGTAGAACGCCGTGTCTTTCATATTCAGCGGTTTGAAAATACGCTGTTCCAAAAAGTCCTCGAAGCGCATTCCCGATAGTTTTTGTACCAGATAGCCTTGAATGTCCACACTGATGCTGTATTGCCAACGCGTGCCCGGTTGGAACAGCAGCGGCAATTTGGCAACGCGCTTGATCATTTCGTCCAAGGTGATGTCGTTGTTCAGCACATCCGCTTCGAGATACAACTTATCCACCGGCGTGTTACTAAAGACGCCATACGTAAAGCCGGCACTATGCGACATTAAATCGCGCATGGTCATTGGACGTTCTTGGTCCTTCAGAATCGGCGTGCCATTGGGATCCGCACCCGAGTAGACCTTAAGTCCCGTGAACTCGGGAATGTGCTTGCTGACAGGGTCGTTCAACTGCCACTTGCCCTCCTCCAGCAACATCATCATCGCCACGCCTGTAATCGGCTTGGTCATGGAGTAGATGCGAAAGATGGAATCGGTTTGCATCGGCGCATTGGCGGCGACATCGCGCTTGCCGCTGGCCTCCAAGTGCACAACCTTGCCGTGTCGCGCCACCATGGTGACCGTGCCGGCCAGCCGGCCTTGATCCGTAATCTGTTTCATTCCCTGAGTGAGCTTCGCCAGACGCTCGGCCGACATAGCGACCTTTTCCGGCTTGGCAGTCGGAATTTCCTTTTCTTTAGCGACGGCTTGCAATGCTAGACCGCTGAACGCGATGAGTAGCAAGCTCAACCAACGGGCAGAAATAATTGAACGGCGCATGCACTCACTCCCCATTCGCAATCGTGTGAATTTTAGTCACGCGAGTTTACGGAGTAAGCATGACGATGCAAACGGCTTGTCGGAACTTCGCAACAATCATTGCGCTGCATTCACCGGGCGAAATAAAAATCGATCGCCCAGGGGCGCGATTCATCGCGCCCCTACAGTGTTTTTACTTCCGCCCTTTCAACGCTTGCGCCAGCGCCTCCGCCATCAAACCGCTTCCCAATCCCGTCTGCGGCTCGGGCGGTTTGTATTGCGACTGCTTGTGTTGCGCAGGCTGAGATCGATTGTTGCCGGCGGGACGCGGGGAATCGCCGCTGCGTGGCGCCGGGCGCGCGCTATCGTCCAACCGCATCGTCAATGCGACGCGTTTGCGAGCAATGTCCACCTCTAGCACTTTGACGCGCACCACGTCGCCCGCCTTCACTACTTCACGCGGGTCCTTGATGAACTTGCTCGACATCATCGAGATATGCACCAAGCCGTCCTGATGCACGCCGATATCCACGAACGCACCGAAATTGGTGACATTGGTGACGACTCCCTCGAGCACCATACCGATTTGCAGGTCTTTTAGCTCCTGCACGCCTTCCTTGAACTCGGCGGTTTTAAATTCAGGACGCGGATCGCGGCCCGGCTTTTCCAACTCCGCAAGAATGTCGCGTACGGTCGGCAATCCGAACTTCTCGTCCACGTACTTCGTCGGTTCGACTTTGCGTATTGCAGATCCATCGCCCATCACTTCGCGCACATTCTTCTTAAGGTCCGCGAGAATGCGCTCGACGACGGCATAGGCTTCCGGATGCACGGCAGATGCATCGAGCGGATCGTCGCCGCCCGCAATGCGCAAGAACCCGGCCGCTTGTTCGAATGTTTTTGCGCCCAAGCGCGGTACTTTCTTTAAAGCGGCGCGACTTGCGAACGCGCCGTTTTGATCGCGATAACTCACGATACTTTCCGCAAGGGTGCTGGATAACCCCGAGATCCGCGCCAACAGCGCCGGCGATGCGGTATTCACGTCGACACCGACGGCATTCACGCAATCCTCCACCACTGCATCGAGCGAACGCGCCAACCGTGTTTGGTTGACGTCGTGCTGATATTGACCAACGCCTATGGACTTGGGATCGATCTTCACCAATTCCGCCAACGGATCTTGCAAGCGACGCGCAATTGAAACTGCACCGCGCAAGCTCACATCCAGATCGCTCAGCTCTTTCGACGCAAGCGCCGAAGCCGAATACACCGACGCACCCGCTTCGGACACGACGATCTTGGTTGGCTTCTTGCCGACCTTATCCTCCGGCAACAACTTGATTAGGTCGGCCGCCAGCTTGTCTGTTTCGCGCGAAGCCGTGCCGTTACCGATGCTGATGAGATCGACTTTGTGTTTGATGACCAACGCACCCAACGTGGCGAGCGACCCGTTCCAGTCGTTGCGCGGTTCGTGCGGATACACGGTGTGGGTATCGAGGACCTTGCCGGTTCGATCGACCACCGCCACTTTAACCCCGGTGCGAATACCGGGATCCAGACCCATCGTGACGCGCGGACCTGCGGGCGCCGCGAGCAGGAGATCATGCAAGTTGCTGGCGAAAACGCGAATGGCTTCTTCTTCCGCTTGCTCGCGCAATGACATGAACAGTTCGCTTTCCAGCGACCATGCGATCTTCGCCTGCCAAGTAAACCGCACCGTCGTCTGTAACCACGCATCGGCCGGACGGCCTTTGTCGGCGATGCTGAATCGAGCCGCGATTTTTTGTTCGCCGCTATTCGGTTTGGTGCTGGGCGTTACGGGCTGCGGTGCGGACGGATCGGGCAGTTCTTCGGGCAACTTCAACGACACGCGCAGGAATTCTTCCTTGCGCCCACGGAACAGCGCCAGCGCGCGATGCGACGGCACTTTCTTGAACGCTTCTTGATAGTCGAAGTAATCGCGAAACTTAGCGCCCGCCTCCGCTTTGCCTTCCGCAACTGCGGAAACCAGAATAGCGTTGTCTTGCAGGTGCGCGCGCAGATTGCCGAGCAGTTCGGCGTCTTCCGCGAACTGCTCCATCAGAATCTGCCGGGCACCGTCCAATGCCGCTTTTACATCCGGCACGCCGGGATTTTTATCCTTATCCGGCCCGTGTTCGAACGGCTCGCGCAGGTACTTGGCCGCCTCCACTTCGGGATTTAGCATCGGGTCGGTCAGCAACGCATTCGCCAATACATCCAGCCCGGCTTCGCGAGCAATCATCGCCTTCGTGCGGCGTTTCGGCTTGTAAGGCAAGTACAAATCCTCCAAGCGTTGCTTGGTGTCCGCTCCTTCGATACTCGCCTTCAGTTCCGGCGTAAGCTTGCCCTGCTCCTCAATGCTTTTCAGAATCGCCGTGCGCCGCTCTTCCAGCTCGCGCAGATATACCAATCGCTCCTGCAAGTTACGCAACTGCGTATCGTCCAATCCATCGGTCGCTTCTTTGCGATACCGCGCAATGAACGGCACCGTAGCGCCTTCATCTAACAAAGCAACGGCGGCCTGCACTTGCGCGGGCTTAACCGCCAGTTCGGCGGCAATACGGGATTCAATCGAAATAGGCATGAGTCATCCGGAAATCGACAAGGTAAATCGAAGGCGGCGCACTATGCAGAACGCGGGGCTTCGCAACAAGACTTGATGACAAGCGCAAGACCGTTTAGGAAACTCGATCACTGCACCCGACAAGGTGTGTTTGGTCTTTTCATTTAGGGTGTGCTAAAAATGATTAACCGATTGATTTCATGGAAAACGCGCTCGCGTATCAAGGCCGAATACAAACAAATGTCGGGTTCAAACACACCTTTTAGGGTGTCTACATCTAGTTATACCTAAGAAGTCTGAAAACATGAGCAAGCGTGTCTTATCTGTTGTGCTTATCTTGCTGTGGTTCACTGGTGTTCTTGCCGCTAATGCGAGCCAAATTGAAGCGCCAACCATCTCCATCCAACAAGCCCTCGACATGGCGAACCGACACGTTACAGCCGAGAAGTTAGAAGTCTCGGAAATGTACATTGCCAAAGCGGAGTGGAATCCTCGTTCGGGTCTCGTCAGTTTCTGGCGCATAGAATGGAGAACGAGGAAGCCCGTTAAGGGCGGGCACATATTCGTCAAGGTGTACGCAGATGGAAAGGTTGAGCATGCTTTTGGCGAGTAGGTATAACAAGCCGCTCAAGAAACGACGCGCGCATCAAAATGCGTGCGCGTCTTAGCGGCGGCGTTAGGAGTTCGCTTGATAGCAAGATTATTTGCAGAACAATTCTCGGCTGAATGGATTCAATCCTGGAACGCCCGGGATATGGATCGCATTCTTTCGCACTACGCGGACCATTTTGTCATGTCCTCGCCTCTTATTGCGGTTATAGGCGGAGAACCTTCGGGCACACTTCACGGAAAAAAAGCCATTGCCGAATACTGGAAAAAAGCATTGAGCCAAGCTCCCAATCTCCACTTCGAGCTCGTGTCAACCTTGATCGGCGCAGATAGCGTTACGGTTTACTACAAAGGCGTTAGAGGCATGGCCGCAGAAGTGTTTTTCTTCGACGCAAGCAGCAAGGTCATCAAGTCATGTGCCCACTATGCATAAGACTCCCAACCATCAGCTGCAGAGCGACAGAGCAATCGCTACGCGCTTTTTGGCCCTAGCGTTGCTCGGCTGCGTCTGAGCCAAGTCGTTATGTTTCTGAAGAGCGGCGAAGGTGAGTAGAGTTATTTGCGACCACCATGGTCCGCACCCACAAGACGGCGTGCTTTGCTGCGATCATGTTCGTGAAGCAGTCCAATCCATTCAACGACTTGAGTTTGATCGCCACTCAATAGACATGTCCGGTGATGGACGACTCGAGATCGAACACATCCTGTGCAAGCAATGTACGCTGCGATTTCAGTTGTCGCCGCTCGTGCCAGTTCCAGAGGAGGTTTGGGCCAATGCGCAACGCTTTCCATATGTGTGCCCGGAGTGCTTCAAGTGTTTCTCTGATTGGCTTGCTTTGCAGACAAAAACATAGCCGGCGCTGCATGTTCGTGGCCGCTGCCGCTCGACTCGCAAAGGCCTTTAACCTTTGCTCGCACAATACTGGCGGCGTCATCTGCATTTGATCACGGAAGAAACCATGTCATTCATCTTGGTATTGCTTATTATTTCGCTCGTGGTGATCGTACCGGTTAAGTTCGCCGCGACCTACGTTCAGGCGGGGCGGACAGGCGTAGGCTCATGCCTAATTGCCGTCATCGTGGCGGGCGGATTCCAGACAATTGTCGGGTCGTTGTTCGACAATCAGTTTCTTTCTTTTATTGCCGCGCTCGCAATTGCGCCTTTGGCATATATGTTTGTGCTTGATACAACTTACAAGAAAGGATTAGTTATCGGCGCGATACAAGTAACCCTAACGATTGCCCTATTTTTGGTATTACTTCCGTCGATGAGCCAATATGGCACGGTCACAATCGATCTCGGCAAATAATAAGCCGGTCAAAGTGACAGCGCGTGCAAGCCAGGCAGCGCATTGGCGGTATCGCAATACATAGAGAAAACATTTCTAAACTCATGAATCCCAAGCAACCCACACACCCACCGGCAGGGATTGAGAACGAGCTTCTCGAGTACCTGCATCTTGAGTTCGGCGAAGGCAAGGACGATCCCGATGCTTTACAACCGGCGGATCTGAAGTACGTCGGAGCGCGCACGGATGGAGCCGCGTTAGTGCACTTCTGGGAATTTCCCTCCGGCTCCGGCAAGAGTTGGGCTACCGTATGCGTGACGGACGATGGCTACGATCTGTCGACGAGTCTTGAAGGTCCCGACGGCGAAAAAGATGACCCATTGTCCGCGTTACGAACGCTCGTCGTGGATTTCGGATCGAGAAGCGACAGCCAGAAGCGAATCAGACCGCTTCGCTTGACGGTGTCGGAGCTGAGCGAGAACGGTTTTCCTGTCAAGTTCCCGACGGGAGAAGAGATCTCCTTCTATGCCGAGGTGCATCCACCCACTGTAACGGACGGGCCGGACGTCTCCGTTCAAATATTGCAACACGGCGAAGTACTTTTCGCCGTTCGATGTACTTCAGGTGTTGTCATCAGTCTTCAACTCGCCGGCTATGACTGCCTTATTCGCCTGGGCACGGGTCCTTGGGCGTAATAGATAGGCCAGCAGCTTTCATAGTTATGCCCTCGGTAGGCTGAAACAATAGGAGCGGCCAATGCGCAACCCTGATCGTTACGACCTCAATCGATTCGTCGAGGCGCAGGCACGGAACTACGACGAGGCTCTGGCGGAACTGCGAGCCGGTCAAAAGCGCACGCATTGGAGCTGGTACGTCTTCCCCCAAATTCGCGGCTTGGGTTCCAGCCCTACGTCTGTTCGCTACGCCATAAGCTCCTTGGCCGAAGCTGTCGCTTACCTCGATCACCCCGTCCTAGGCCGCAGGCTTCGCGAGTGCGTCTTAGCAATGAGTTTGCACCAAGGCCTGAGCGCCGCCGATATTCTTGGCGGCACCGACGCTCAAAAATTTCAATCTTGTCTGACTCTATTCATGCAAGCGGCGCCTTCGGACGCGCTCTTTAAAAAAGCCCTGAACAGGTACTTCGACGGCGAACTCGATGCCGGCACGCTGGGCATCCTGGCTAGACAACAAAGCGACAAGTAAATCCTTATCCCTCCGCGCTTACGTGCTCCGGCAAACCGGTGCACGTAAGCGCATTTCAAACGCCGCCCAAAGTATGCGGACAATTAAGCGTAAACACGAAAATCTATATCAGTCACTTTAGAAGCGGACGCTAAAACCGGGCCGTCGTTGCATCTGCCAACCCAAGAACAGTAAAGCTGCCGCAAAGAACGGGAGGCCATCACCGAGCGGAACTGGAGTTGGAGCGGCGCATTCGGCGCAAATTTGCAATGAGCCGAAATAGAAACCGCCCAACATCCCGCTTGCGATGCCCGAGACTACAAACGAGTACGGGTTATTCGCGGCCAGGAACAACTTGAGCGAATTACCGGTGCCGATAGACCCCAATGAATTATTGCTGCTGTCGAACACCTCAAATTTCAACGCATCGATATCGAGCAAATTGAAGCGACCACCCAGCTCGAATTCCGAGAGGGTCACTTTTACTTTGCTGTCTTCGGCCAACGAAAAGGTCCATCTATCGGAAAACTCTCCATCAAAGGAACTCGCAAACTGGCCGAAGGAAACCATTCCGGTCTCGAGTCCGGTATTTGCCCCAACCGGCGACAAAAAATCCCCTTTGAGATGGCCACGATTCTTCTCTTCCTTGCCGTGATGGTTAGGCTGTTCGTAGTCGACAGCCTTAGCGGTGGCTAGCAACGGCAATGCGCAAAGCACAACTAATAACAGACGACTCAATTGTTGATAGCTTTTCATAACGTACACCCCGTCTCCTCTAAAGTTAGTGAGCGTCCAGCGCTCTAAACAACGTACGAACACATCAGTAAGTTCCTTATATCGAGGAATCTAGTTGTTTGGCTTTGGCGGTAGCGCGTCGTCGCGCAGCGCCGGCAAGACCGAGCAAACCCGAACCGAATAACCATGCTGCGGCCGGAACCGGCACTGGAGATGGAGCGGGTTTAACTCCGCCGCCCGCATCGTTCGTCAATTTGTAGCGCACCGTTTGCAACAGGTACGGATCCCGACTGATGAGCGCTTCGAACGAACCATCCGCAATGGTGAGCGAACCCAAGATCACGCTGAACACCGTCGGCTGGGTGGCTTGATTGATACGACACTCAATCCCGACGCACGCTGGCGGCGTAATGCTATGGGGCGTAAAAGACGTGCCGTTCCATGAGCCTGAAAAAGTGACGGCACTATCCTTCTTGCCGGCCTTGGTGCCCGGCAGATGACTTGGTGTGCTGATAGTTAGCGTGCCAAAACTATCTAAAACGGCCGTGCCATACACAACAGTGCTCGATACGCTCCGATTTGCCGTGCCGCGCGAGATACCCGCATACGGATTTACGGCGGAAAGCAACGTTGAAGTCACGTTGTACGTGGCAACAGTTGCCGCATCCGCACCGGCTACGGCAATCAACGAAAAAACTGCGATCAGACATTTACTAGCTTTCATTAAACGTTCCTCGAGGCTTCTCGAGAAAGGTGGCAACCCGATCGTCTTACCTAGAATTTCCATAAAACGCACTGATAACCTGATCCTTCTTTTTGGCAGGTGCGTGCAAGACTCGTAGCTTTCCGTCCCCGACTCGCGTCGGGTTTGGCTTTTCAGCTTCCCCTTGTGATTTTTTGATTGGAATACCGCCATGGTGAGTTCAGCGGCAAGAACAATAGTAGTTTGATTTGTCGATACCGGGGTAAGCTTGTTTACAATATCTGGACATTTGTAACTAAATATCTCCCGCGCACCTGCGCTCCAACGCTCGGCGAGGGTTGTCGCAACACAGACACAGTGGACAGGAGCTTTGTCTTCGTGCGCGATTTTAGATCGCATTTTTGCCGGCATTTTTGGTCGCACGCACTATACGCAGGCAGCGCACGCGCACCCGATTAGTCCAACCGCCATAAAACAAAGCACCCATTGTTCAACCAGCGCAACATGCGCTGACCTCCTCGTCAGCCAATTCCGAGCGAGCGTGGTTGAAAGTTGTGGGACATATGTAGCACGCGTTTGTTACAAACGTATTGACGATCACTACCGAAGAAAGGCGCTATACACTAATAGCATTCTGGAAACGCTCAGCCGCGTTCGGTTAGTTTTATAAACGGCAAGGTCCAACAGCCGCAGGTCGTCAACTGCACAGACGGAATCCGAGAAACGTTTTCGGATAGCCTCTAATCCGGACGTGAATGTTTTTTCCGGCCGGGTGCCGGACTCACCACAATGGCCGTTGCTGCAGCGCCAATCGTCGTTCACGAATGATCCGGTCGCGTTCCGCCAGCGTGATGGTGTTCGTTTCACGCGGCAGCGATTTGCGCACGTCGGCCAACGCGACTTTACGCACGCTCGGAATGGGTTGCGTATCGCATTGCGTCCATCTGCCCTGAATCACCCCCCTCGCATAGCCCGCCGTATCCAGCCAATTGGGCACGCCGGGATCTTTAGTAGAAACGACAATACGCAACACCCCGTCGGCATCGGGCTTGGCCTGACTGTCGTTGAGGCTGCTGTGATTGTTGTACCAGTCTGTGGTCTCGTAGAGGTCATTCGTTAGGATCATCGAACTGTAGACACACCGCGCGGGCACTTTTGCTTCGACAATCAACGCTTCGTCGCCGCGTAATTCGTACGCTCCTTCGTAATAGAACTGAGTGGCCAGTCCGCCGATCTGCGTCGTGTCGAACACTTTTAACTTGTTTACGAAGCCTTGACTCCGCAACTGCTCAACGTGGTCCACGAATAGCGACGCAATAAAAGCGGTTGCCGCGGGAAGCTGACGCAGTCGTTGCTCAAGATCAGTTGCGGAGCGCCGCGGGCGGCCCATCGGCTTATCGACGCGTTCGATTGACAGCGTCATATCCCGCTCATTGCTCCAATCGGCGCTCACCATACGAAGCAGCAATCGCTCGGCTGTCGGATCGAGCTCCCACCAATCGCCTTTGTAGTCGGCGGGACGCGTCGCGCTCAATAACAAATCGAAGTTGCCGGCGGCGTCGGCTCGCAGCGTATTCATATTGAATTCGCGTCGCGCGGGCACCGGCTGCGAACTCTTCGAAGTCGGCGGTGCCGGCACCTGCGTCAGGTTTGCCATCCTAAGCGTGCCTCGCTGACCGCGCAGTCGATACGTACCTCCTTGACTGATGCGCGCCGCGCGATAGACCGTATCCGCGTTAGGTTGGCCGACATTTAAGATTTGCCCGATCTGCGGCAGAAACACCGGATAGTCGCCATCGCTACCGACGGCGTCGAGCGTCGACGACGCAAGCGCTTCCAGCATCAATCGTCCGATTTCCGCGCGTACCTGCGGATCGTTCTGCATCGACAGCGGCAGCTTTGCCAGCAGACGATCGGGAAGAACGCGCAGTCCTTCGACAAGTTCGTTCCAACCCGCCACCGTTTGTACGGCAGGCGCGGACGGATTATCTCCACCTAGCGCAGGAGCACTACCAGCGCACGCGCAAGCCCAGGCGAACAATTTCAATGCTTGGAATGCCGTTACTTCGCGAGTGATTTTCATAGCTTGGTCATCTTTATAAGGTCAACATGGCCTTTGCGGTCGAAAGAATGGAATCCTTAACCTAATCTAAGCTGCCAAATTAAAATGCGCAAAACTTGTCCCGACGACCGCACGCCAGTCCGTTGTTGCGAGCAACAACCATCTGCTATCGTCTATATATAAAGATTAGATTTGAAAGGGAGATTAGCAGTGACCGCCTCGATTTCGATTCGCCTTCTCCGCTCAAGCTTGTTGTCTTCACTCTTGCTACTCGCGGCCTGCGGTGGTGGCGGATCGGACGACGACGCACCCCCGATTTCTACGTCTCTGCCCGTCAATCCGGCCGGAATTTGGGGCGGAACAACTGCAATTCCCGGCAGTACACCGCCGGCCAACACACTGGCGCTGGTCGCGGAAGACGGCAATACATTAGCTATCCTGCCGCTCCAAAGCTTTCCCCCAAATCCATCGGCGCCGGTAATTTACTACGTGCTGGACGGCAACCTCTGCTGCCAAGCGTCCATCGATTCCACCATCTTCGCAGTTCCGCCAAACATGGGTGTGATGCCTTACCAAGCGAGATTGGTGGGGCAAATATCGCAGAACCAATTCACCGGCACGCTGACTGCACAAGGCTTTACGGGGCAGTACGCCGTGAGCATGACCGCTCAAACCGCCCTTTATCAGCGCCCACTATCAACGACGGCTTCGACCGGAAGAACCTTGGCTGGTACTTACACAAACACCTTTAGATTCACACCGGTAGGCGGCTCACCCATTGATCTTGTGCACACGTATAACATCGATAGCGCCGGTGCTCTCACCGGCACCATCAGTGCGCCTGCCAATTGTGCACTTTCGGGCCAAATTGCAATTCCCAATGCAAATCGCAATATGTTTCGAATCGCCAACCTGCAAGTCACCGGCTGCGTAGGTGGGACACCGTTTCTGAGCGGCACTTATCGTGTCTTGGGCGAACTCGGGGACGATCCAGCGCGTCCTACTACCAGCGACAATCGACTCGTGTTGATAGCCTCACGCACAGATCCGTTAGGCACTGGTTTCTGGCCGGTTACAACATTGGTCAAGTAAACCGAACACAGGCGGATATACATGCGACCGGAACCGCCCTGCGGTTGCAAGGTGGTCATGCCTGTGCACGCACTCTCGACCATCATTGCGCTCAAGCGGGTTACCATGGCGTAGCAATCGCCAAGGCAACAGAGAATATTCGATGAGCTCCCCTACTCCGATTCCCGTCGTTCTTGCCGAACTCGACGCTCAAAGCGGTATGCGCATCGGTGTTGCGACGCTGAATTCGGAAAGATCGCTAAACGCACTGTCGCTGGACATGATTCGATTGCTCGACCCGCAACTGCAAAAATGGGCCGCCGATCCGCGCATCGCGTGCATCGTATTGCGAGGGGCCGGAGAAAAATCGTTTTGCGCCGGCGGCGATGTGCGTTCCGTACGCGAGGCCATCATTGCATGGCGCGGCCAACCGGGTCCGAATCCGCAAGCCCAGGCGTTCTTTGCCGAGGAATATCGCCTCGACTATCGTATTCACACGTATCCCAAGCCCATTCTCGTTTGGGGCAGCGGCATCGTAATGGGAGGCGGACTCGGATTATTGGTGGGCGCGAGCCATCGCGTCGTCACGGAGACATCGCGCATCGCGATGCCGGAAATCAACATCGGTTTGTTTCCGGACGTTGCAGGCAGCTGGTTCTTGCCGCGCATGCCCGGTCGCACCGGCCTTTTCTCGGCGCTGACGGCTGCGCCGCTCAACGGTGCCGACGCATTGTTTTCAGGGTTGGCGGAGTACTTTTTGCACGCCGCCGATTACGACATGCTTGTACAGCGATTGACGGCGACACCGTGGACGTCCGACGCCACGACAAATCACATAGCGCTTTCGAAACTCCTACGACAATTTGCCGATCGCGCAAATGCCGCAAAGCCGATCTCGAACCTTCGCACGCTGGCCGATGAAATCGAGCGGTTGACCGACGGCGACACATTGGCAGAAGTTGTCGCCTCGATTACAAGCTACGGCGGCGGCAATGCCTGGCTAAAGCAAGCCGCGACAACACTCGCAAAGGGATCGCCGACCTCAGCCGCGTTGATTTGGGAACTGCTACGCCGCGCCAAACACATGAGCCTGGCCGAAGTGTTTCAACTCGATCTCGTCGTCGCGCTGCAGTGCTGTGCGCGCTTGGATTTTGCCGAAGGCGTGCGCGCCGTGCTGGTCGACAAGGACCACAAACCGCAGTGGACTCCGGCAAGCATTGGCGAGGTATCTGAAAAATGGATCATGGAGCACTTCGCCAATCCCTGGTCGGAAGGTGACAACCCGCTTGCGAGCCTCGGCTAAAAAGGTAGAACTAACTGACAATCTCGATGGGAAGCAATGTCATTCAAGTGCGCACGCAAATGGACTGCCTCTGCTGCTGAGGTCTGAGGTAAGCTTTCTCGTACTCACGACTGCAGTACCTTTATGACGGAAGCCACGCTTCAACCCGCGATTGAACTTCTCTTGGTGCTTACTGTGCAAACCAAGTTGACGCAAGCGGTGAACGGAACGCCGCTTGGCGATCATATGATTTTCGACGTGGTGAGCGGCACCTTCGAAGGCCCGCAGCTGTCCGGTCGCGTACCGGCAACGGGCGGCGACTGGGTAACTCGCACTGCGGCCGGTTCGCGTCTCGATGTTCGTTTGTTGCTCGAGACACATGACGGGATCACGCTCCTATTTAAGTACACCGGTAAAGCCAGCCAAGTCGACGGCCAAGTTCGCATCGAGGTAGCCGGAACGTTCGAAGCACCCCAAGGTACGTACGATTGGCTGAATCGCGTGCAAGCATTTGGCCTGGGCGCCACAAGCGGCGACACGGTTCGCTATCACTTTTTCCGCTTCAAATAGACCTCCACTATGCAAAAACGTCAAATCGGCCGTACGGGTTTACGAGTCTCCACCGTCGGACTCGGCGGCAACAACTTCGGCTGGAAGATCGATCAACAAGCATCGAACACCGTTGTCGCCAAAGCGCTGGATCTCGGCGTTACCTTATTCGACACGGCCGACCGCTACGGCACAAACGGCGGCGATTCTGAAGTCGTGCTCGGCAAAGCGCTGGGCGCGCGGCGCAAAGATATCGTGCTGCTCACGAAATTTGGCGTCGATCTCGTCGACTATTCGCGCAACAGCTCGCGCAGCTATGTCATGACTGCGGTGGAAGCAAGCTTGCGCCGGCTGAATACCGATTGGATCGATATCTACATGATCCATTGGCCCGACTATGGGACACCGATGGAAGAAACTCTGCGTGCCCTCGACGACCTGGTGCGTAACGGCAAGGTTCGCTATATCGCAGTGTCCAATCTCGAGACCTGGCGTACAGTCGATGCGGTATGGATCTCGAAGCATTTTAATCTGGCATCGTTTATCTGCGCGCAAGACCACTACAACCTTCTCAAGCGCGAAGCGGAGAAAGACCTGATCCCTGCCCTCGAGCACAATGGCTTGGGGCTCATTCCTTATTATCCCCTCGCCAGCGGCTTGCTAACCGGCAAGTACTCGGGTGGAACGGTCCCCAGCGAAGGCCGCTTGAAGGAAAACTTCTTGCGCCTCGGCAATCAATTTTTGAACGAGCGTAATCTCAAGATCGTGGATGCGCTGGACCGATTTGCCAAAACCCGCAGTCATACCTTGCTAGAACTTTCGGTAAGCTGGCTGTTATCCAAACAGGTAGTGTCCAGTGTCATCAGCGGCGCCACCAAACCGGATCAGGTCGAACAAAACATCAAGGCAGCCGAGTGGACACTGAGTGCCGACGATCTCGCGGAGATCGATAAGATTACCAAGCCGGATTGAAACAGAGCACCTTGACCGGAGCCGAACATGATTCGAGGGATGCATCATATTTCGTTGTCTACGGCCGACATGGACAAGTGCGTGCACTTCTATCGCGATCTACTTGGCATGACACTGGATCGCATCTCGCCGCTGGCTCCCGGTTTTGAGCCGTTCGAAACCGTAGTGGGATTGCGCAACGTTACCGGCCAAGTTGCACAATTCAATCTCGGCAACATGAATATGGAAGTGTTTTGCTATCACGACCCTAAACCGCGACTCGGGGAACGGCGCCCGGCATGCGACGTGGGCATTCGACATATCGCCTTTGATGTGCACGATATCTTTGCGGAGTACGAGCGATTGAAGGCGGCCGGTGTCGAATTCATCTCGCCGCCGCAGCACATTCCGCCCGGCAAGTGCACGTCCTGTTATTTTTACGACCCGGATGGCAACATCGTAGAAATGCAGGAGCTTTTTGAGGGTACGCCAGTGCGTCCCGCGTTCGGCCTCGCTGCCGATTTGCAGTCAAAAATTAAAAAGTAGACTCTCGCCTACAGACAAGCAGAACCTGTGGATCCCGAAACGGGACCCATTGACGATACAAGTGGAAGGGTGCACGGTGTAAGCGACCAAGTCCCATAGATAGGGGCGAACTAAGTGAGCCAGCAGGACTTCAAGCGGATTTTCGATTGCCTGGGGGATGCGCTCCTGATCATTGAGCGCGCGCCCGACAATGGCTTGCGGGTCATGGAAGTCAACCGCACCGGGGAGCGGTTGATGGGACGCTCACGCACGGAGTGTATCGATTCGCCGCTCGATAAGCTTTTTTCGCCGGCTCTAGCAACGCGGCTTGCGCAGGCTTGTGTCGAATGTCTTGCGCAACAATCACCGGCAGAAATTACTGCACCTATCTTGGTGATGGGAAATGCTCGCGTGCATTCATGGCGCCTATCGCCGATCGACACTACCGGGCCCGGTCGAATAGCGTTGTTGGCGCGCGACCTTGGCAACGCTGCAACGCAAGCGGCCACCTTCCGCAACGTCCTTGATCAAACAACCGACATGATCGCGCACTTCGACCATGCGGGTCGAATTCTCTATTTCAATTCTGCGCTGCTAAAGTCGATGAACTTTACGGAATCGCAGATAGTCGGCCGGACATGGCCGGAGCTATTGGCTACCCCTGACGCAGAAAACTATCACGAGGCGATTACTGAAGTCATTCGCACGGGAAAATCCCAAGAAGTGGAGCTTGTATTTGACTTGCCGGCGGGACGCACGTGGTTTCAAGTCCGCTTCACTCACGGCCCTACCGTCGACGGTGCGGTGACGTCGGTAACCACCGTCGGTCGGGACATTACCGCGATCAAATTAGTGGAAGAGAAGCTTCGCCAGAGCGAACAACACTTCCGGACGCTCTCCGAGAACTCTCCCGACTGCATCATGCGGTTCGACCGCGAGCATCGATTGATTTATGCCAACCCAACGCTGGAACGCGTCACTGGAGTTTCCATCGAGCGGTTTCTCGGCAGGACCGTGCGTGAACTGCAAGCCGGCCCACCCGTACCCAATACCGAAGGCGCAGCCGCTCCGATTCAAGACGCCATCGCGCAGGTCCTGCACAACGGGCAACCATTGCAACTTGAAATACGAGAACTTAATCCCCTCTCCGGTAGCGGTATCGTCTATTCGAACTTCATATTCGTGCCCGAGCACGATGTGAACGGCCGCGTCGAAAGCGTGTTGGCGATCGGCCGTGACATTACGCCGCTAAAGACCATCGAAGCGGATCTGCGTCTTTTGAACACAACGCTGGAAGAACGCGTGCTGGCACGCACCGCGGATCTTGAGCTTGCGAATCGCGATCTAAAAAACTTTGCGTACACCGTATCGCACGACTTGCGGGCACCACTGCGCGCCATCATCGGCTTTGCCGCCATGCTGAAGCAGAACGAACGCGAACAGCTTTCCGAAACAGGTCAAAATCTGCTTGAGCGCGTCTCGGCCGCAGCGTTAAAACTCAATCGTTTGATCGAAGACATCCTGCAGTATTCGCACGCCGGTCAGGCGGCCCTGTCGCATCGATCGATCGCATTGGATCAACTGGCACGCGAGGTGATCGTTGAGCTGCATGCGCAGTATCCCAACGCGTCCATCAACGTCGGCAACCTACCTCACGTAAACGGCGATCCGACTATGCTGCGTCAAATCGTGCAGAACTTGTTGGGCAATGCGCTTAAATTTTCCGCGCGACGCACGCAACCAAAGGTAGAATTCGATTGGCAATTACAGGACGGGCAGACCGTATTCTTTGTGCGCGACAACGGCGCCGGCTTCGACATGCGCTACGCCCACATGCTGGGCTCCATGTTCCAGCGATTACACAACGAACGCGAGTTTCCGGGCAGCGGCGTCGGCTTAGCCATTGTGCAGCGTCTAGTCGAGCGATACGGCGGCCGGCTTTGGGCTAGCAGTGAACTGGATGCGGGCGCAACATTCTATTTCACGCTGCCGAATGCCGCCCCAACGCTGCAGACGACGAATACACACTGACACCCGATTCACGACAGGTCAACGCGCTAGCGTGCACAGGCGCTCATTCTCAGAAAGTGGCGGACGATTTAGCAGCAGCCGAGTTGCGTGTTGTTTGTGCAACTCCACGCCACTTACCGCAAACCTCCCCGGCTAGCTCTTCTCTCTCGCCTTCACTCGTGCCCCATCCGCAATCGCATTGCTGGGGAACACGATGACTTCATCGCCCTCCGCCAAACCTGACGTAATCGCGCGGTACTGCCCATCGGCCTGTGTCGCAACGACATCGGTTACCACAGCGCGGCCGTCAATTACTTTATAGACGGCCCATCCGTCGCCTTTACGGAACAGGGCGCCGAGCGGCGCACGAAGTGCGTTCTTTGCTTCGTTAACAACCACCCGCACATCGACTCGGAAGTCGTGCGCCTCGGGTTTGCCGGTGGCTTCGGGTTTAAACTGCAGAATCACGTTGGTGCGCTGTTCTTCGACGCCGAGTGCCGACACCTTGGTGCGTGCGACGGGCTCGACGCGATCGACGACCGCAGGCAACGGCTCTCCGCCCCAGTTTTCGATCTGTGCCGCTGCACCTCGCTTCATTTTTACAGCGTCCTGTGACAAAAACTCGGCAACGATTTCCACGTGTGCCGGATCGCCGACTTCCAAGATGGGCGTACCAACGGCGATCACCGCTTCGCTTTCCTGCGGTACGCGCAGTACTCGTCCCGCACTGGGACTTTTAACATTGACCGTACCGCTATCCGTCGCGCTGGCATCTTGGATTGCGCTGCGCGCGCGCGTTACTTCCGCCTTGGCCGCATCGTGCGCCGCACGCGCGGCGTCCAGCCTTGCCTCGCTTTGATCCGCCACCGACTTGGCAATCAGGTTCGATGCCAACAATTCGACGCTGCGTTTGTTTTCGCGTTCCGCCAACGACAGGTCCGCCGCCGCGGAACGAAGTTGCGCCTCTGCGGCCGATACTGCAGCGCGAGCTTGCAGATCGCTGCGGGTATCAAGAAACCCCGCCGCCGCGCGCGACATGCGCGCAACCACAGCGCCGGCAGCGACTTCATCGCCCGGCTCCACCGTCACACGCAACACACGACCGGTAATTGGGGCGCTGATCACATACACGTCATGCATTCGTGTGCGGCCTTCGTCCACCACTTCCACTCGCACATCGCCGCGATCGACACGAGCCATCTCGGCCTCGAGCGATTCCGGCAATAGCGATATCCCGATGATTACCGCCACGATGACACCGGCGGCAATCCAGAAAATCCGCACCCGGTTTGAACGTTGTTGTAACTCTGCGTTAGCCATTTACTTGCAACCTATTCTCTAGACTTCAGCACACTGACCAAATCCAATCGGTCCACGCCACGGCGCACCGCCAGCACTGCGCCGATCACGGCGCAGGCGACGAACAATGCCGACTTGCCGTAGGCCGACGACTCGGTGATATACGGAAAGGCAAACAATTCGGTTTGAAACTGCGACATTAACCAGCGTGACAGTAATCCGCCCAAAATAGCACCCACGGGCAACGAGATCAGCAGTAGTGCGCCGATCTCGGCTAAGAGCACATACGACACTTCGCGGCGGCCGAAACCCAGCACACGCAGCGTGGCAAGGTCGCGTTCTTGTTCGGCAAACGTGACACGCGCCGCCGAATACGCCACGCCGCCCGCCATAAGACAGGAGAACACCACAAACATGTACGCAAAGAAGCCGCTACCCTCGTTCAGCATCTTGCGCATCGATGCCGAGGCGCTGTCCATGAAGGACACGCCCGCGATCATCGGAATCTCTTTTATCTCTCGATTGAGCTCTTCGCGCGCGCCGCGATCCATCAATACATAAGCCGCGCTCACTCGACCCGGCTCTCTGAGCGCTCGGCTCAACGCGTTGACCTCCATGTATGCAGCGCCGGCGAGATAAGGTTTAACAACGCTGATTACTTGCAAGTCTGCAACGGCACGGTGACCGTCCGTCGCTTGCACTCGTACGCTGTCGCCGACTTGCACGCCAAGTTTTACCGCCAAGTTGTATGGCAGCGTAATGCCATCGTCGCGCATGGCCACCGTATTCCTGTGTTCGTCCAGCACGTGATAGAGGTAGGAATTGGCGGGCAATCCCAAAATCATGTCGCGCCGCTCTCTGCCGCCGGCCGAAAAAATCACTTCGACACCGCGCACCGCCTCTACCGAAAATACGCCGGGCAAGCGGCGCACTTCGTTGAGGATTCGCTCATCCGCAGTTTCGGCAAAACTCAGCGTCGCATGCATGCGCTGCACGAAGCCGAAGGTCACATCCACGATGTGATTCATCGAAATAGGGAAATGCTGCGAAGTGATTAGCAAAGCCAACGCCAGCGAGATCCCGATTGCCGTTGTGGCGGAGCGGCGCGGAAAGCGCACGATGCGCCGAATCACCATGCGCGTCTTGCCGTCGAGATTGCGCGCAGCTCGTTCGATACCTGTGCCTAAACGCCCGAAGCTGACCGGTGCAGGCGGCGCCAGCGCGGCAGCCGGCGGTAACTGGACGGCTCTGACCACCGCTTGGGCCGCGCCCAGCATGGCGGCGATCAGCGCAACGACCAGCGCCCAAAAATAAACGCCGAACTCGGCATCGAAAGTGAGATCGGGAATGCGATACACCTTGGCGTAGATCTCCGCCATGTAACCGCCGATCCAACGGCCGAGCACCATGCCGAGCGCGGCGCCGAGTATCGCGAAGGCTATCGCAAACTTGGCGTAGTGAGACGCGATGGTCAAGTTGCCGTAACCGAAAGACTTGAGTAAGCCGATGTTCGAACGTTCGGTCGCCACCAACCGCGATAGCGAGACGTTCAATAGAAACACGGCAACCAACAGAAAGATGGGCGGCAAGATGGACGCCATCGTCTTCAGCGAAGTAAGTTCATCCGCCAAAAACTGCGCGGACAACATGCGATCGCGAGCATACGCACCGCGGCCGCCGTGCCGCGCCAATATCGTGTCGATCGCGCTCAAGGTATCGCGCAGGTCCGCCTCCGGCGACAAGCGCGCCACCACATCGTTGAATGCGCCATCCACATCGAAGGCGCGGGCCAGCGCTTCGCGGTTCATCCACAATACGCCGAAGCGTTCCGGCTCCGGCAGCAATGCGCCCGGCGCGACGGCAAACACAAACTCCGGACTACTAGCGATACCTACAATCTGCAGTTCGCGCTTTCGACCGTATATAAGTGCGCTCAACCGCATGCCCGGGACCAGCAAATTCGCTTCCGCGAACGCCTCGTTGATGAGTACTTCGTTGTCGCGCGACGTGTCCGGCCAGCGCCCGGCCCGTAAAAGGACATCGTTAACGCGCGGCCTACGGTCCGGCGGCAACGACACCAAGCGAGCCGATACCGTATCGGATTTGCCTGCCAGATCGAGTAGCCCGATACCCGACACTCGAGTCTCCAGCGAGTTAATCCCCGGGATTGCAGCGAGCTGCACTGCGACAGGATCGGGAGCCCGCACTACCGAAGCCGCGACATCCGCCATGCGAGCCGAATCGTAGTACTCGCCGCGCGCCCGTTCTAACGAGTCGTACATGCCCGTTGCCATGACGAACAACGCAACACCGCACGACAACACACCGGACACGGCGATGGCTTGCGCGCGCAATCGTTTGAGGTCGCGCAGCAACTTTCGATCCAGCGATGGCAATCGAAACAGTGCCATTACCAGTGCAGATCCTTCGGGGGAATGCGAGTGGGATTGTCTTCGATGGAACGAATCAACCCATCGGCGAACCGCACTACTCGGTCACCGATCTTGGCAATGTCCGCGTTATGAGTAATCAACAGCGTGGTCGTGCGCAATTTCTCATTGGCGGTCACGATGGCTTCAAGCACGTGGACGCCCGTCGCGACATCAAGCGCACCGGTGGGTTCGTCGCACAGCAGCACCGTGGGACGTTTGGCAATGGCGCGCGCGATAGCGACACGCTGCTGTTCGCCGCCGGACAACTGCGCCGGGAAATGATGCAGACGCTTACCTAACCCCACCAGTTCTAACGCCTCGGGCGCAGGCATCGGGCGGGTTGCGATTTCGGTGACTAGCTCGACATTTTCCTCGGCGGTCAAACTAGCAATCAAGTTGTAAAACTGAAATACAAAGCCGACGTGCAAACGTCGATAGTTCGTGACCTCGGCATCGGACGCGGCGGATAAGTTTAAGTCGCGAAAAAACGTATCGCCCGCACTCGGACGGTCGAGCCCACCGAGGACATTCAATAACGTCGACTTGCCCGACCCCGACGGACCCAAGAGGACGATCAGTTCGCCCTCGGGAATGACCAAGTCGACGCCGCGAAGCGCGTGCACGGCCGCTTCGCCCTCCCCATAGACTTTACGCAAACCGGCCAAACGGAAAACGGTAGACGCCGGAGCCGGTGATATTGAAGTTGCCATCCCGCAATTGTAGCGGCGAACACAGCTTTGGCTATATCTCCGCATTCACACCGCTTACGGCGCTTCTACTCATTGCCAAGGCCTAATAAGTTTGGCAGACGAATCCACGCCCCACGATTCAAGGACGGCCATGCCAAGATTTTCGCGCTCTGCTCCCGAGTACTATCATGTTGTATTGCGCGGTAACCGCCGTGAGGTGCTAACCCACAATGCCCAAGATAGGCGCGCACTAAACGAAATAGCGATCGCAACACTGCGGCACTACGACATCGTCTTACACGGCTACTGCCTAATGCCGCATCAGCTTCGCGCACTCATTCAGGTAGACCGGCGATGCCTGTCCAAGGCGCTGCGACGCGTCGCAACTCGCTACGCCCGTTATCGTCATCCCGAGCGCAGCAAACCCGACCTTTTCGAGCGTCCCTATACTGCACAACGCATCGACCCGAAAGACGAGTTCTTGACGTGCCTGCGCAGCATCCATCTCAATCCGGTAGTCGCCAACAAAGTCGTTGCGCCTGACGACTACCCCTGGTCATCGCATCCCGCCTACGTCGGCTATCGGTCGAATGCATTAATCACAACTGCGTACGGTCTTTCGCTGCTTGCCGACGATCCCGCACGCGCTCGCACGGCTTACCATCAGTTCATCACGGCGGGTGTGACAACCGACGTCGGCATCGATGCAAACGAAGCGACCCAGTCGCTCGCGATCGCCGGTGCGCCGCAGGCTAGCTCGCGACAATTTCTTTCGATTTATTGATTATCGAATCGTGCCGATGCGCCAGCCTATACAACACGGGCAATACTAGAAGCGTCAATAACGTCGCGGAAATAATTCCCCCGATGACGACGGTTGCGAGTGGACGCTGCACTTCGGCTCCAGTGCCGGTATTGAACGCCATCGGCAAGAATCCCAGTCCGGCGACCAGCGCCGTCATCAGCACCGGACGCAGCCGCGTGGTCGCTCCCTGAGCAATCGCGTGATCGATGGATTGACCCTCCCCACGAAGCCGGCGAATGAACGACACCATAACCAAGCCGTTCAGTACCGCAACGCCGGACAAAGCGATGAAGCCCACGCCGGCCGAAATCGACAGCGGAATATCGCGCATCCATAGCGCCAGTACGCCACCGGAGAGAGCCAATGGCACGCCCGAAAAAACCAGCAATGCATCCTTAACGGATCCGAACGCCGCGTAGAGCAATACAAAGATAAGCAAGAGCGCCATTGGCACCACGAGCTGCAGACGTTGCGACGCCGAGATCAGCTGCTCGAAGCTGCCGCCGTACTCCACCCAGTAACCCGGTGGTAACTTTACCGACTCGCGCACGTTTTGCTGAACATCCTGCACGAAGGAATTTAAATCACGGCCGCGCACATTGGCTGTCACGACGACTCGGCGCTTGCCGTTTTCGCGATTGATCTGATTAGGGCCGATAGCAACGTCAATATCGACGATCTCCCGCAACGGAACGTAGCCGCCATCGGGCAGAGAAATCGGCAATTGCTCGAATGCCTTCGGATCGTTGCGAATGGCTTCCGGTAAACGCACAACTAGATCGAAACGACGATCGCCTTCGAACACGATTCCCGCCGCCTTGCCACCCACGGCAATTTCAATTGCCTCCTGAACTTCGCTCAAGGAAAGCCCATAGCGATTGAGTAGCTCGCGGCGCGGCTTCACCGTCATAACCGGCAACCCTGTCGTCTGCTCGATGCCGACGTCCGCAGCACCTGCGACGCGCCGGACAACACGCTCAATCCCCATAGCGCTCTGAACAAGCGTATCGAGGTCGTCGCCGTATATTTTTACGGCGAGATCGGCGCGGACGCCGGAGATAAGTTCGTTGAAACGCATTTGGATCGGTTGCGTAAACTCATAGTTGTTGCCCGGCACCTGCTGTACAGCAGCTTCAATTTCATTCGCAAGCTCCAAGCGAGTTTTCGTAGGGTTTGGCCAGCTACCACGCGCCCTGAGAACAACGAACGTATCCGACACGCTCGGCGGCATCGGATCCGTCGCGATGTCGGCCGTGCCCATCTTTGCGAACACGCGTTCGACTTCGGGAAATTGCCGAATGCGAGCCTCGAGTTGCTTTTGCATACCCACCGCCTGCTCGAGCCCTGTAGCCGGAATACGCAAGGCATGCAGTGCTATGTCACCTTCGTCCAAGCTAGGCAAAAACTCTGCACCGAGCCGTGTGGCAAGGAACGCCGATCCGGCAACCAACAGCACGGCTGCGATCACCGTCGGTCCTCGATTGCGAAGCGCGAACAACAATGCCGGTTCATACCAGCGATGCGCCGCGCGCATCATGGCCGCGTCATGGTCAGCCACTTTGCCGCGAACGAAAATTGCGACGGCAGCGGGAACGAACGTCACGGAAAGAATTAGCGCGGCTGTCAATGCGGTCGCGACGGTGAACGCCATCGGGTGGAACATTTTGCCCTCGACGCCGGTGAGCGTAAAAATCGGCAAGTACACCACCAAAATAATGAACACGCCAAATAAGCTTGGACGAATAACCTCACCCGTCGCGCTGCGCACAATGGCGAGCCGTTCTTT
>Ga0315910_10000677_pt1 | contig 32987 bp, 23 predicted proteins | sample EdamamesoilMG_FD_204470 | JGI IMG/M metagenome (GOLD analysis project Ga0315910, IMG submission 204470) | Garden soil microbial communities collected in Santa Monica, California, United States - Edamame soil | ecosystem: Environmental > Terrestrial > Soil > Garden | place: USA: California... | reverse complement strand
TGCGAATGAACAAAATAACCGTCCGTCAGTTGGCTGCATCGACGCTGCTGTGGCTCGCCGCATGCATCGTCGTGGGGCTGGCTGCATCCGCCGCCTACGCACAGGGCGCGCCCAACAAGCTCGAGTCCATCGACGTGCAGAACATGTCGGGACAGCAGCTGCAGCTGACGCTGCATCACTCCGGACCGCCGTCGGACCCGGTGGCATTCACCATCGACAATCCCGCGCGCATCTCGCTGGACCTCGCGAACACCGCGCTGGCGCTGCCTTCGCGCCGCATCGACGTGCGCGCCGGCGGAGTGGATTCCATCCTCGCCGCGGAAGCCTCGGGCCGCACGCGCCTGGTGCTGAACCTCGACCGCGTCCTGCCGTACACCACGCGTGTGCAGGGCAATGACGTCATCGTGCTGATTGGTGCCTCCGCTGCTTCGTCGCCGAGTGTTGCGGCTGCCGCTTCCAGCGGCGCCGCCGCTTCGCCGTCTTCTTCGTCCTCCTCGTCGGCCGCGCCTTCGGGCCCGCGTGCCATCCGCGGCATCGACTTCCGCCGCGGCCAGGGCGGCACCGGCCGCGTGATCGTGCGCCTTTCCGATCCGCGTACGCCGGTGAGCCTGCGCCAGCTCGGCAACCAGATCGTCGTCGACTTCGCGGGCGCCGAAATCGCCAGCAATCTCGCGCGTCGCTACGACGCGGCCGACTTTGCCACGCCGGTGAGCGGCTTCGATGTCGTGCGCGTGGGTGATGGCGTGCGCCTGGCGATCAGCGCCAACGGCGATTTCGAACAACTCGCTTACCAGACCGATGACCAGTACGTGGTCGAAGTGCAGCAGGCCCGCAAGGCCGCGCAGAAGCTCGAAGACAAGCGCGTCTACACGGGCGAACGCCTGACGCTCAACTTCCAGGACATCGAAACGCGCGCGGTGCTGCAGCTGCTGGCCGACGCCAGCGGCCAGAACATCGTGGTGTCCGATTCCGTCGGCGGCAGCGTCACGCTGCGCCTGCAGAACGTTCCGTGGGACCAGGCGCTGGACATCGTCCTGCGCACCAAGGGCCTCGACAAGCGCAAGAACGACAACGTCATCATCGTGGCGCCGACCGAGGAACTCGCGGCCCGCGAGAAGGCCGAGCTCGCCGCCCGCCAGGACGTGCAGGAACTCGCGCCGCTGCGCTCCGAGTACCTGCAGGTCAACTATGCCAAGGCCGGCGACCTCGCCGCGCTGATCAAGACCCAGGGTGAAGGCGGCCTGCTGTCCAAGCGTGGTTCGGTGTCGGTCGACGAACGCACCAACACGCTGCTGCTGCAGGATTCGGCCGATCGCCTCGACGACATCCGCCGCCTCGTCGGCACGCTCGACATTCCGATCCGCCAGGTGCAGATCGAAGCGCGCATCGTCATCGTCAGCGATGACTTCTCGCGCGAGCTCGGCGTGCGTGCCGGCTTCTCGGGCTTCGACATATTCGGCAACAACCTGGCGTACACCAGCGGTACCGCGCAGGCCAATGACCAGGCGCTCGAGGGCTTCCTCGACAACCTCGCCGACAGCGATCCAAACAACAACGTGCCGCCGATCATCACCTCGGCGAGCGACACGGCCGTCTCGCCGCGTTACAACGTGAACCTGCCCGTAGCCAGCCCCGCCGGCAGCATCGCGTACATGCTGCTCGGCCCTGACTACCTGATCGACCTCGAGCTGTCGGCCGCGCAGGCCGAAGGCCGCGGTGAAGTCATCTCGACGCCGCGCGTCATCACGGCGAACCAGCGCGAGGCGAGCATCGAGCAGGGTGTGGAAATCCCGTACCAGGAGTCCGCGTCCTCGGGTGCCACGACGATTTCGTTCAAGAAGGCCGTGCTGGCCCTCAAGGTCACGCCGCAGGTCACCCCTGACAACCGCATCATTCTCGACCTCAACGTCAAGAAAGACAGCGTCGGCCAGGTCATCGTCGGCGGCGCGGGCGCGCAGGTGCCCTCGATCGATACGCGCGAGATCACGACCCAGGTGCTGGTGAATGACGGCCAGACCGTGGTGCTCGGCGGCATCCTCGAGACCGAGCGCCGCGAGACCGAGAAGAAGGTCCCGTACCTCGGCGACGTGCCGGTGCTGGGCCGCCTCTTCAAGACCACCGGCCGCACCAACAACAAGGACGAGCTGCTGATCTTCGTGACTCCGAAGATCCTGCGCGAGGGCGTCAGCGTCTACTGATCCTCGCCTCCAGACTGCACGAGCGGCCGCCCCGTCCCGGACGAGGGCGGCCGCTTCGTTTCCGCTATCCTTCACGCCCCATGTCTTCGCGCGCGAGCAATGTATTCCTGATCGGCCCGATGGGCTCCGGCAAGACGGCCGTCGGCAAGCACCTCGCGCGCCTGATCCGTGCGCCGTTTCGCGACAGCGACGCGGAAATCGAAGCCCGCACCGGCGTCGACATCTCCTACATCTTCTCGCGCGAAGGCGAGGATGGATTTCGCCAGCGTGAGCGCGAAGTCATCGAGGACCTGACCAAGGAGAATCCCGTGGTCCTCGCCACCGGCGGCGGCGCCATCCTGCTCCCGGAAAATCGCGTGGTGCTCAAGGAGCGCGGTTTCGTGGTGTACCTGCGCACCTCTCTCGACCAGCAGGTGGAACGTGTCCGCCAAGGCCGCAATCGTCCGCTGCTGCATGACGTGGATCCGCTCACCAAACTCACCGAGCTCATGCAGATTCGCGAGCCGCTGTACGAATCGCTGGCCGACTTCACCGTGGCCACCGACGGACGCAAGGTGCACATGGTGGCCGATGCCATCTATGCCGCCTTCAAGGGCGCGCAGGTCGAGGGTTGAAGCCACATATACTGGAACTGAAGTGCAGCGCATCGACGTACAACTGGGAATCCGCAGCTATCCGATCTTCATCGGTGCGGGAGCCATGGAGCATAAGGAAGATCTCGCCAGGGCCATCCCGGCGCGAGACATCCTGCTGGTCACCAACACCACCGTGGGGCCCCTTTACGCCGAGCGGCTGACCGCCGCGCTGGCTCCGCGCCGCTGCATTGAGGTGTCGCTGCCGGATGGCGAGGTCCACAAGACGCTGGCCAACGTCACGCGGATGCTCGATGTGCTCATCGCAAATCGTTTTGCGCGCGACTGCTGCGTAGTGGCGCTCGGAGGTGGTGTCGTCGGTGACATGGCCGGCTTCGCGGCCGCGTGTTACCAGCGCGGCGTGCCGTTCGTGCAGGTGCCGACCACGCTGCTCGCGCAAGTGGATTCCTCGGTGGGCGGCAAGACCGGCGTGAACCATCCCGGCGGCAAGAACCTGATCGGCGCGTTCCACCAGCCCAGCGCCGTGTTTGCCGACACCAATACCCTGAATACGCTGCCCGATCGCGAGCTGCGTGCGGGCCTGGCCGAGGTGATCAAGTACGGCCTGATCGTCGACCAGGCCTTCTTCGGCTGGCTCGAGGAGCACGCCGAGCGGCTGCTCGCGCGCGATCCGGCCGCGCTCACCCATGCGATCAGGCGGTCCTGTGAGATCAAGGCTGAAATCGTGGCCCGCGACGAGCGCGAGCAGGGCGATCGTGCGCTGCTCAACCTGGGGCACACCTTCGGTCATGCCATCGAAAGCGCCACCCAATACTCGGGCTGGCTGCACGGCGAGGCGGTCGGCGCGGGAATGCTGCTCGCGGCCGACATGTCGGAGCGCCTCGGTTGGATGAGCGCCGGCGATGTTTCCCGCGTCGAGCGGATCCTGCGCAAGTTCGGGCTGCCCATCGACGTCAGCGCCCTGCCGGCGACCACCCTCGCCGAGAAGATGAAGATCGACAAGAAGGTCGCCGCCGGGCGCATTCGCCTGGTGTTGTTGAAGGCGATCGGCAAGTCGGTGGTGACCGGCGACTACGCCGATGCCGCGCTGCACGCCACCCTGCGGGCCCGCTGCGGATAGCTCCATGACGCTCGCGCCGTATGCCGCGTGGGACGAACGAAGTCGTGGGCGGCGCTTTCCAGAGCCCACGCCACGCTTTCGCAGCGAATTCCAGCGCGATCGCGATCGCATCATCCATTCGAATGCGTTCCGGCGCTTGGTCTACAAGACACAGGTGTTCGTGAATCACGAGGGCGACCTCTACCGCACGCGCATCACGCATTCGCTCGAAGTCGCGCAGATCGGCCGCACCGTCGCGCGGGCGCTGCGGATCAACGAGACCCTGACCGAGGCCATCTGCCTGGCGCACGACCTCGGGCACACACCGTTCGGCCACGCCGGCCAGGACGCGCTCAACGAGTGCATGCGCGAATACGGCGGTTTCGAGCACAACCTGCAGTCGTTGCGCGTCGTCGATGAGCTCGAGGAGCGGTACGCCGAATTCTCGGGCCTCAACCTGACCTTCGAGTGCCGCGAAGGGATTCTCAAGCACTGTTCGGCGCAGAACGCGCACAAACTGGGAGACGTGGGCCAGCGGTTCCTGGACCGGACCCAGCCCGGGCTCGAGGCACAGCTCGCGAATCTCGCCGACGCGATCGCCTACAACAATCACGATGTCGACGATGGCGTACGCGCGGGCCTCATCAGCGTTGAAGACCTGCGATCGGTGCGCGTCTTCGAGCGGTTTTACTCCCTGGTGATCGGCGCCTTCCCCAGCGCGTCCCCGCGGCGCCAGTTGTACGAGACCATCCGCCGGATGGTCGACCATCTCGTCAGCGACCTGATCGTGAACGCCGGCAAGAACATCGCGGATGCGAAGGTCACGAGTATTGACGCCGTGCGGCAGCAAGCGCGCCCGCTGGTGTCACTGAGTGATGAGGTGCTGGACGAGCACCATGAATTGAAACGATTCCTGCGCGCAAGGCTCTACAATCATCCCAAGGTCAAGGAAGTCATGGACCAGGCGCGCGTCACGCTACAGGAGTTGTTCGAAGCGTATTTGCGCGACCCATCGTTGCTGCCACCGGAGCACCAGGCGCTCGCGGAACGGGCGGATGTGGAAGGTGGAAAGTCGGCGCGCGCGCGGGTGGTTGCGGACTACGTGGCGGGGATGACGGATAGGTTTGTGTTTATAGAGAAGACGCGAATCAAACCAAAGTAGCTTAATTGGGCATGCATTCAAAACAACTTTGGGTCGCGGAAGCGCATGACGAAATGAGGCGAAAATGACCGATACCTACCGCGAGCAACTCGTCCACACATTGCGAAGAGTGCTGAAGCCGCTCGTAAGGATTCTGTTTCGTGCTGGCGTGAGATTTGATGAGTTCGCTGAATTGCTTCGGGGCATCTACGTAGAGATCGTCGTCGCTGATGCTGCGGAGGCAAACAAACAAATCACCACGGGGCGAATCTCAATCTTGAGTGGGGTGCCAAAGAAGGACGTCGAACGGCTTGTGAGTTCGGACGATTGGTTAAAGATCCCGAAGCCGACTGACGGCCCTGCGCTTGCTGCGATCCTTCACCGCTGGCACACGGATTCAGCGTTCCTCGGACCCTATGGAGTTCCGCTGGAACTTCCAATATCTGGACCAAGCGGTCGAAACTTTGTCGAGTTGGTCGCGGGCTCGCCAATTCCAATTGATCCACACGCAGCCTTCGAGCAGTTGCTTGCGGCAGGTGTAATCGCGCGATCTGGTGATACTCATGTGAAAGTTCTTTCGCGGTCCTACGTAATGCCCGAGCCTCTTTCTCCCGCGATGCTTGAGCACTTCGGGACCTCGATGACAAACCTTGCATCAACCCTGCATTTCAATATGACTCCCAATTCGCGCGCGAAACGGATCGAGCGCTCGGTATCCCTAGGGGAGGGATTGCCTGAAGAGTTCTTTCCAGAGTTCGAGACGTATGTGCGCGAGCGGGGACACGCAATGCTTTCCGAAGTCGACGATTGGCTCGCAGCGATTGCACGACGACCCACGCAGAACCCCAAAGCGCGTGTTGCGACGGGCATTAGCGTCTACCACTTCGTTGCGCCAGCTGATGCGCGTATAGCCTTGAGCCAGCACGTAATTCAAGGCTAATCGGGGACTTACCTACGGTTTAGGCGCGTCGCGCATGTGCGCGCTTTGACGCGAGGAGGTATTGCTTGTTAACTTATGCCGCGAGCGCACAAGTACAAGACTGAAACCGTTAACTGGGTCTCAAAAAAGCGAAGTTGGAGCAACGTCAGTGACAGGGACAGCACGTTTGCGAACCAACTCGAGCACTAAAAAAGTGATTCGAGCCTTACTCCTTTACTTAATCGCGGCCATTCCGGCTGCCAATGCTGCCGGCGCGAATTCCGAATTGGCCGTTGTTGGGCCAGTTGAGACGCTGAATTGTTCAGCAAACAAACTTCAAGTCTTAGGGGTCACCTTTCAGTTCAGTTCCGCTAAGGGACTTGCCGGACTTTGTTCGCCAGGCGCAAACGCATCAAGTGGCTATGTCGCCGTCCGCGGGGTCGCTAACAATGTTGGCGGGGTTGGTGAGTCGCAGATTACATCCCTTGTGCGTGAAACCTACGTCCCCGGGGCCTCAACAGTTTTCATTCGCGGCGCTGTCACATCAACTAGACCGGAATCAGGTGAATTCAAAATTGCTGGAAGCTCAATTGCGTTGACCGCACAGCAACTACCTAGTGTTGGTGATGTCGTCGAGGTGATCGGAATTCAACCCGCTCCGCGTGGATTGGTCCTTGCAGACGCCGTGACCTCACGCTCAGGAAAGTCCGGAATCATCGGCTCAGGCAAGAGCACCAGCGGCATCATCGGTTCTGGCGTCACGACAAGCGGAATAATTGGTTCTGGCCTAGCGAAAGACGGAATCATTGGCTCTGGTAAGAGCAAGACCGGAATCATCGGCTCAGGCAAGAGCACCAGCGGGATCATTGGTTCTGGCGTCACGACAAGCGGAATAATTGGTTCTGGCCTGGCGAAGGACGGAATCATTGGCTCTGGTAAGAGCAAGACCGGAATCATCGGCTCGGGCAAGAGCACCAGCGGCATCATTGGTTCTGGTGTCACGACAAGCGGAATAATTGGTTCTGGCTTAGCGAAAGACGGAATCATCGGCTCGGGCAAGAGCACCAGCGGGATCATTGGTTCTGGCGTCACGACAAGCGGAATAATTGGTTCTGGCTTGGCGAAGGACGGAATCATTGGCTCCGGCAAGAGCAAGACTGGAATCATTGGCTCTGGTAAGAGCAAGACCGGAATCATCGGCTCAGGCAAGAGCACCAGCGGGATCATTGGTTCTGGCGTCACGACAAGCGGAATAATTGGTTCTGGCTTGGCGAAGGACGGAATCATTGGTTCCGGCAAGAGCAAGACCGGAATCATCGGCTCGGGCAAGAGCACCAGCGGCATCATCGGCTCTGGTGTCACGACAAACGGAATAATTGGTTCTGGCTTGGCGAAGGACGGAATCATTGGTTCCGGCAAGAGCAAGACCGGAATCATTGGATCCGGAAAAACCATCGATTGAACGCCTGACGTCCGACGCGCGAGGTCGGCGTTCAGCAGATCATTCCTGGCCTGATGTTCAAACGACGCCTCTGTCGACTGCATTTCTGTTGAAACGCAGCAATTAGTCCAATCGAGATCCAGTTGCCGCGGTGCTATATCCGTACCAAGCCAAGCCCGTGCGCGAATTTGTTGTCAGCAAGGAAATCACTCCCGCCGGCATCTGAGCGCTTCGAGGATGTCGCCTCGCAATTGCTATTCCGGATCGCTGAGATCTTCTTGCGGCGCGGTATTGATGCGCCCAATGCAGAACGCAGTTTGCGAAAGGCGTTTGTCCTCGCAGCGCAACGGAAAGCGCGCGCCACGAGTTCTAGGGTGACGCAGAGTCTCATTGCCTCAATGGTGGGCATTAGTCGCGTTGAGGCTCGAATTCTCATGCGTGATTCTTCAGTTACTCGGGCACGTCAATACACAAGAGTTGAACAGGTTCTGTTTGGTTGGCGCACAGATCCGCGATTTGTTGATGTTCGAGGTCGACCAAAGCAACTTTTGCTGCGCGGGGCCAAGAACTCATTTGAAGAGCTTGCGCGGAAGTACGGTCGAGACATCACCCCACGAGCATTGCTCGACGAAATGGCTCGCAGAGGAGTAGTTAGGTCGACAAAGGAGTTCGTTGCGCTAACTAAACCGGCCTCAAGCTCAACTCGAGAAGCCCTTAGCGCGCAATACGATCTAAAATTCCTAGTCGCACAACTTTCTGCCTACGATTTCAGCAAAGGACGTCGAGCGTTTACGTCTCGACGGACCGTCGTGACTGCTCGGAGCAAGAAAGACGCAAGCGTGCTTCGCCAGCTTGCGCTGGGCCGAATTGAAACGATCCTCAGCTCGTTGGCAGAAATCTCAGCGGAAAAGACTTCGCGCGAGTCGCTTCCCAAAAAAGGATTGCGAAAGATTCAAGTAAGCGCGGTGGTTGCAGTAGATGCGGAGGACTCCAAATCATGAGCAAGCGAACGGGAGATTCGCGACACAACAAGAAGGGCGAGCTTCTAACCGCGATCCTTACGCTCTGTTATCTTGATCCGACCTTATCTCCCGTTGCGCTTAGCAGACTAATCTCTAAATCACGGCGCAATGCTGAGGCAAAGACGCAGATTCTAAAACCTCGGCGTAAGAGCTCGGTAAATCTCGACGCACTTGGGCAGGTTGTTTACCAATGGCAACGCTCACCAAGATATTTAGACAACGAAGGAAAACCGCTGGCCCTTCCGGCACGTGGCCGGACGCGTAGCATTGAGGCAATTTTCCGGGAGACAGGGCATTCCGATTACTTCGCGGCTGGTATCAAGCATCTGCGAGATGTCGGCAGAATTCGCCGATTGGGGAATCGCTGCTATGAACCTTGCGCCGAAGTTAGCATTGTGCCGAAGCTCTCGCCTGAGCTTGTCGAATTGTTAGCTCATACGATGAATCGACTCGTAGCGACAGTCCTGCATAACACATCGCTTAAGGATAAGAACGCACTACGACTGGTAGAACGCGTTACATGGGTTCCCGATCTCCCTCAACGCGAAGTATCTTCGTTCAAGCGATTTGCGAGAGAACAAGGCGGTGCCTTAATAGACACTATGAATGACTGGCTGGAACGTCGACGTGGAACCAAGATACGCCGGCGAATTGGTGATTCAACGCGCTTGACCGCTGGCTTGCATGTGTTCGCATTCGTAGACCGAAATCGATAACCCTCAAGCTGACTTCGGCAACTCATCCCTCAACGCCCGCCGCAAAATCTTCCCCACGTTCGTCTTCGGCAACTCCTGCCTGAAGTACACGTGCTTCGGCACCTTGTACCCGGTCAACTCCTTCTTGCAGTGCTCGATCAGCTCGTGCTCCGTGAGGTTCGGATCCTTCTTCACCACGAACAACGCCACGACCTCGCCTGACTTCTCATCCGCCTGGGCGACCGCGGCGGCCTCGAGCACGCCGGGATGCGTCACGACGATGCTCTCGACTTCATTCGGATACACGTTGAAGCCGGACACCAGGATCATGTCCTTCTTGCGATCCTCGATGAACACCAGGCCGCGCTCGTCGATGCGGCCGACGTCGCCGGTCCGCAACCAATCCGTCCCGATCATCACCTTTGCGGTCTCGTCAGGCCGATTCCAGTAGCCGGCCATCACCTGCGGGCCGCGCACGCAGATCTCGCCCACCGCGTTGATCGGGAGTTCCTTTCCGTCATCGTCGCGAATGCTGATCTCGGTCGATGGAATCGGGAACCCGATGGACCCGTTGAAATCCTCACCAATGAGATTGATGCACGCGGCCGGCGAGGTTTCGGTGAGTCCCCATGCCTGGGTGAGGACCTTGCCGGTCACTTCCTTCCAGCGCCGCGCGACGGCCTCCTGCACGGCCATGCCGCCGCCGAGTGTCACGCTCAGCGAGCTGAAATCCACCTTGTCGAAGCCCGGCGTATGCAGCAGCGCATTGAACAACGTGTTCACGCCACTGATGTACGTGAACTTGTACTTCTTGAGCTCCTTCACGAACGCCGGGAAATCACGCGGGTTGGTGATGAGCACATTGCGCCAGCCGAGGATCACGAACAGCAGGCAGTTCGCGGTCAATGCGAAGATGTGATACAGCGGCAACGCGGTGATCAGTGTTTGTGGATCGCGCGGAAAACCCGGCCGGATCCATTCCATCGCCTGCAGAACGTTGGCGACCATGTTGCCGTGCGTGAGCATGGCGCCCTTGGCGACACCGGTGGTTCCGCCGGTGTACTGCAGGAAGGCGATGTCGGCGTGCGTGAGCGTCACGGGCTGCAGTCGCTGGTTCTGGCCGAGCTTGAGCGCCTGCTTGAAACTCCAGGCGCCGGGCAGGTTGTAAGGCTTCACCTGCTTGCGCTTCTTGCGAATCACCCAGTTGACGATCGCGCCCTTCGGGAATCCCAGTATCTCGCCCACGCTGGTGACGACGACGTGTTTGATCGGCGTATGCGCGATCACTTCCTGCAGCACATGCGCGAAGTTCTCGAGCACGACGATGACGCTCGCGCCCGAGTCGACGAGCTGGTGCTCCAGCTCACGGGGCGTGTACAGGGGGTTGGTGTTGACGACGGTGAAGCCGGCGCGCAGCGCGCCGTGCACGGCGATGGGGTACTGCAGGCAGTTGGGCATCATGATGGCGACGCGGTCGCCTTTCTTGAGCCCGCAGCTGGTCTGCAGGAATGCACCGAATTGCGCGGACAACACGTCGAGTTCGCCGTACGTGAGGGCCGTGCCCATCTGCACGTAGGCGTCGCGCACCGAGTGGATCGCAAGGCCGCGCTCGATCAGCTCCTTGAGCGAAGGGTATTCATTCAAATTGATTTCAGGTCGGACGCCGGGCGGGTACGACTTGAGCCAGTGTTTTTCCACGGAGACCCCTCGGTTGAGCAACTGCAGGCTAGCCTGCGGGTTTGCCCGGAGCAACTAGCAACGGCTTGAGTCGGGGCCAGACGTTTTCCAGCATCCTGGGCTGCCCGTTTGCATTGGCGTGGATGCCGTCCTGCTGCATGAGCCCGGGATTCAAGGCGACCTGGTCGAGCAGGAAGGGCACGAATGCCACCGCGTACTTCTTCGCCAGCGCGGCGAACATCTCGCGGAATTCGTCCGCGTATCGCGGTCCATAGTTAGGCGGCACCATCATGCCGACCAGCAGCACCTGCGCCTTTACCTTGCCCGACAGCTCGATCATGCGCGCCAGATTCTCGCGACTGGTCGCCAGGGGCAATCCGCGCAATCCGTCATTGCCGCCGAGCTCGAGTATCACCAGCGCGGGCCGGTGCTGCTCGAGCGCGCGCGGCAGGCGCGCGAGTCCGCCCTGCGTGGTTTCGCCGCTCACGCTGGCATTGACCACGCGGTATCCGTACCCTTCTTTGGCAAGCCGCTGTTCGAGCAATTTGACCCAGCCCTGCTGGATCGCAATGCCATATCCCGCACTCAGACTGTCGCCGAGCACGACGATGGTGCGTTGAGCGGGCGCGGCGGCACTTGCGACCGCGACCACTGTCCACAGCAACAACGATTGAATGAAACGGATGAGCGTACTCAAAGCCGAAAACCTCACAAAAAAGGTTACCAGTCCCGAAGGGATGCTGACCATCGTGAACGACGTCTCCTTGGACATCGCCGCGGGTGAATCAGTTGCCGTGGTCGGCGCCTCGGGCGCGGGCAAGTCGACCCTGCTCGCGCTGCTGGCGGGCCTCGATGCTCCCACTTCCGGACGCGTAACCCTCGCCGGCGCCGACTTGACGGCGCTCGACGAGGACGGACGCGCGCGCCTGCGGGCCGAACGCGTGGGCTTCGTGTTCCAGTCCTTCCACCTGGTGCCTTCGCTGACCGCGGTCGAGAACGTGATGCTGCCGCTGGAACTCGCCGGCCGCCGTGACGCGCGCGACACCGCCATGGAAACCCTGGCGCGCGTGGGTCTGGAACACCGCACGGGTCACTATCCGCGCCAGCTGTCGGGAGGCGAGCAACAGCGCGTGGCCATCGCGCGTGCCTTCGTCACGCGGCCGGCGGTGCTGTTCGCCGATGAGCCCACCGGAAACCTCGACACGCATACCGGCGAGCGCATCATCTCGTTGCTGTTCGATCTCAACGCGCAGTCGAACACCACGCTGGTACTGGTGACGCACGATCGCGCGGTGGCAGGCCGTTGCGGCCGTCTGTTGACGATGGACTCGGGGGCGCTCAAGTGAGGCCGCGCGCATGAGAGCCCTCGCGCTGGCACTACGCACCTTGATGCGCGAATGGCGCTCGGGTGAGCTCGGCGTGCTGGTCCTGGCCATCACGGTCGCGGTGGCCGCGCTCACGGGCGTGGGTTTCCTGGTGGATCGCATCGGTATTGCCGTCGACAACCAGGCGGGCGAGGTGCTGGCCGCGGACCTGGTGCTGGAATCGGCGCGTCCCATCGAGGAAGGCGCCGTCGCCGAAGCAGGCCGCCGCGGCCTCCAGCAGGCGCGCAAGACGGGCCTGCTGAGCGTGGTGTTCAACGGCGATGCGAGCCAGCTGACGGCGGTACGCGCGGTCTCGGCGGGGTATCCGCTGCGCGGCAAGGTCATGGTGTCGAACGAACCGTTCGGGTCCCAGACGGTGGCCGAAGGCATCCCGGGACCCGGCGAAGCGTGGCCGGAATCGCGCCTCGCGGCCGCCATTGGTGCGAGCCTGGGCTCCGAGGTCGCCATCGGCGCGAGCAAGTTCCGCGTCACGCGCATTCTCATCAGTCGCCCGGACCAGGGCGCGACTTTCGTCGACCTGGCTCCCAGCCTCCTGATGAACATGGACGACCTCGCGGCCACGCAGCTCATCCAGCCGGGCAGCCGACTCAAGTATTCGCTGTTGTTCGCGGGGCCGCGTTCGGAGGTGCAGTCCTTCGCCGCGTGGCTGAAGACTCACAAGCAGGAAGCGGAGCGGCTGCTGGACGTCGACGAGACCGCGCCGCAGATCAAATCCGCGATCGATCGTTCGGGGCGCTTCCTGAGCCTCGCGAGCCTGGTCGCGGTGTTGTTGTGCGCGATCGCTGTCGCGATGGCTGCGCGCCGCTACGTGCAACGGCACCTGGACTCGGTGGCGCTGTTGAAGACGCTGGGCGCGACGCGTGCGTTCACGCTGAGCGTGAGCCTCACGCAGTTGCTGCTGGTCGGGTTCTTTGCCGCGATCCTGGGTTCGCTGCTCGGTTTCGGCGCACAGGCCTGGCTGGTAGTCGCGCTCAAGGGGCTGTTGAAAGGCGATCTGCCGCCGCCCGGCCTCGCGCCGCTCGGCATGGGCTTCCTCACCGCGCTGGCGGTGCTCGGCGGCTTCGCGTTGCCGCCGTTGTTGCAACTTTCGCGAACGCCGGCATTGCGCGTCCTGCGCCGCGACGTCGGGCCACCGGCACCGCTGGTGATCCTGGCCTTTGGTCCCGCAGTGCTTGCGCTCGCGTTCCTCATCTTCTGGGTGCTGCGCGACTGGCGCCTGGCGGTCGCCTTCGTCCTCGGACTCGCGGCCTTCGTCGTAGTCGTCGCGGGTGCCGGCTGGCTCCTGGTCAAGTTCACCAAGCGCGTGCGCGGTGGGGTGGGAGTCTCGTGGCGGTACGGCCTCGCGAACCTCGGGCGTCGACGCACCGAAAGCGTCGTGCAGCTCACCGCATTCGCCCACGGGATCATGATGCTGCTGCTGCTCGCGGTGGTGCGCGACGACCTGCTCAACGACTGGCGTCGCAGCCTGCCCGCCGACACGCCTAACTTCTTCTTCATCAACATCCCGCCGGATCGCACGCAGGAGTTCGCGCAGTTCCTCAATGAGCGTGGCGCGGAACGCGCGCGGGCGCTGCCCATGGTCCGGGCGCGCATGACGCACATCAACGGCAAGCCCGTCGATGAAATGAAATTCGCCGCGCCGCGCGGCACCGAGTTCGCCAATCGCGACCAGAACATCACCTGGGCCGAAACGCTGGGACGCGACAACGAGATCACCGCGGGTCACTGGTTCACGCCCGAGGAAGCCGGCAAGCCGCTGGTGTCCGTGTCCACCGAATACATGGAGGAGCTGAAACTGAAGCTCGGCGACACGCTGCAGTTCGACATCGCCGGTGAGACGCAGTCCGCGACCATCACCAGCTTCCGCAAGGTGAAGTGGGACAGCTTCCAGCCGAACTTCTTCCTGATGTTCGCGCCCGGGTTGCTGGAGGGTTCGCAGGGCACGTGGATGACGGCCGCGCATCTGGAGGCGCGCGATCCCAGGACCATCGCCGATCTCGTGCGGCGGTTCCCGAGCGTCTCGGTGTTCAACGTGGATGACCTGCTGCGCCAGGTGCGCTCGGTCATCGACAAGGCGCTGGCGGCGGTGCAGAGCGTGTTCCTGTTCACGCTGCTCGCGGGTCTCGTGGTGCTGGTCGCAGCGGTGCAGGCCAGCCGCGAGGAACGCCGCTTCGAGAGCGCCATGCTCCGCACGCTCGGCGCGAATCGCAACACCGTGCTCAAGGGCCTGCTCGCGGAATTCGCGGCACTCGGCGTGCTCTCCGGCCTGCTCGCCGCCGCGGGTGCCACGCTCGCCGGCATGTACGTCGCAAAGCGTGCGCTGCAGATCCCGTACTCCCCGGATCCCTATGTCTGGCTATACGGCATCGTCGGCGGCGGGTTGCTGGTTTGCGTGGCGGGTTGGCTCGCGACACGCTCCGTGGTCAACCAGCCACCGGTGCTGACCCTGCGAAGTCCCTGATGAACTCCACCGGCAAAGTGAGACAACGCTCGATGGTCGGCTGGTACGACCCGCGCGTGCTCATGCAGTCGGGTTACCAGGTGGCCATCGCGAACATTTTCGGCCGCCACTCCGACACGCGGCTGATCGAAGCGCTGGCCAGCCAGCCGCAGAATGAATTCGACTATTCGTCCATGGAGGGGGTCCACGAGGGCGACTTCTGGCTCGACTACGTTGCCGACACGGGTGACGGCTGGAACTCGACCTACGCCATCGCCGACGCGATCGCGCAGCCCACGCTCGAAGTCGCGCACCAGGGCTTGAAAGAAACCACGCACGCCGGACGGGTTCTCGTGTTCGGCGGCGACGAGGTCTATCCGTATCCCACACGCAATGAATACGACGCGCGCACCGAGGGTCCCTATCGTCAAGCCTTCGCGGGACGTGCGCATCCCGAGGTGTTCGCGATCCCGGGCAACCACGACTGGTATGACAGTCTCGTGGCCTTCTCGCGCACGTTTTGCCGGCCCGAGCGCGGCTTCGCGGGCTGCAAGACGCACCAGACACGCAGCTATTTCGCATTGAAGTTGCCGCACAACTGGTGGCTCGCGGCCATCGACCTGCAACTGGGCGCGGATCTCGACGAGCCGCAGGTGCAGTACTTCCAGAAGGTCGCGGAGCGCATGGACGCCGAAGCGCGACTGATCCTGTGCGTGCCCGAGCCACGCTGGATCCTCGAAGACGCGTACCCTCGCCATACCAACTACGAAGAAGTATCGAGCACGGACTTTCTCGAAGAGAAAGTATTCAAGCGCAAGGCGCAGGTGTTCCTGACGGGCGACCTGCACTTCTACAAGCGGCACGAGAATGCCGCGGGCATCCAGAAGATAACCTCGGGCGGCGGTGGCGCATTCCTGCATCCCACGCACGCGCCGAAGACCCGCGAGTTGCGCAATGGATTCAAGCAGCGCGCCGTGTATCCGGACGAGAAGACTTCGCTGGCGCTGTCGTGGCGCAACTTCCTGTTCCCGATCATCAACCCCAAGGCGGGCTGGCTGTACGCCTTTCTCTACACCATGTCCGCCTGGCTCGCGTCCTCGCGGCTCGAGGCGTCCGACGTCATCAACCTGCCCACCGCGCTGGAAGCGGCGATCAACGCCGGTATCCGCGATCCGCTCAACGGCATGTGGCTGTTCATGATCATCGCCGGATTCATCTTCTTCACCGACACGCACGTGCGCTCGTGGCGGTTCATGGGCGGCGCGGCCCACGCGCTGATGCATCTCACCGCGGCGTTCTTCGTCGGATGGTGGGCGCTGCTGCTGACCGTGCGGTTCTTCGACCTGAGTTATGGGAGCACGGTGCAGCTCGTGCTCGCGGGCGTCATCACGCTGGTGCTCGGCGCCATCGTCGGGTGCTTCATCCTCGGCGCCTATCTATTCGTCTCGGTCGCCATCCTGGGCCGGCATTCGAACGAAGCGTTCTCGTCCCTGCGCATCGAGGATTTCAAGGAGTGGGTGCGGATCCGTATCGACGCGAAAGGGGTGCTGACGATCTTCGCGATCGCCATCGATCGCGTCCCGCGAAAGTGGAAGCCCGCTCAACGCAACGGCCAGCCGACATTCGACGCGGACGACGCGCGCGCGACGGCGCCCCGGCTCATCGACCGGGTGGAAGTGCGTTGAGGGAAATCGCCGCGCTCAGCGCGCGACGGTGAAGCGGTACCAGCCGACCGGCAGCGATTCGCGGCGCATGTTCAGCCCCGCGAGCTCCACCATGTAGTCACCCGGTCCCAGCGCGCCCGCGTTCAGCGAGATGCGCACGTGGCCGTTCGAGTCCTTGGTGAGGCCGTCGATCACGGCCACGCGGCCCTGGTCGACGCGGTCGATGGACACCTTGAACATGGAGAACTTGGTCCAGGACAGGTCCGCCTTCAACTCGGCGAACTCGCCGGCGTTGATGGTGAGCGCGGAATCGCGCGGCGGGCCGCTGCGCGCCGTGCCCACGAGGATGGTGCGCTTCTTGGTGGACGGGGCCACGGGGCGCGCGTGATTTTCCTGCTTGAGTTTGGCGATCTGCGCGTCGCGGCCGGAGACCTGCATGGCGAGCACGGCGCAGGCGATCAGCGCGACCACGGCCAGGGCCGCGGCGGCAATTATGAAGGGGGGCTTTTCCCAGAAGCTTTTCTGCTTCTCGGCCCAAGGTTCCGCGATGCCGGCCGCGTCCAACAGGCGCAGGCCCGCATTGACGCGATCCGGAAGGCCCAGCTCCTCGATGAGCTCGGGGCGGGCGCGGATCAGTCTTTCGAAATCGGTGACGCCCTTGGGCGGCAGTCGTCCGGCGATGTATCGCTCGACGATCTGGTTCTTGATGATGAATTCACGATCCATCGCCGGCGCGGGCGCAGCAGCCGCGCCAGGCATCGGCGAGGCCGGGGCCTGGTTCACGCCAGAGGTATCGATACGAGACGCAGCTTCCATCTTGGTTCGCTATTCCGCACTTTCAGGGCCATTCGACTGTCACGGCCATCGCTGCTGGACCCGACTCGGCGCAGGAACGCCAGTCGCCACTCGGGCTGGTATCTGCCATTGGTCCTGCAGGATCGCACCCGCTTATGCTGCAATTGTTATGTCGGCACGCCGCTGCGGCGCTTCACATTCCGTGGTGCGGTTCCCGGAAAAGCTGCGACGTGGTTCGCAGTTTGTACCGGACGTAATGTGGAGACCGAGACCCTGGTACGAGCCGTTAATGCCCATGCCCATTCCATTGTTCATCTAAACGGGATCCAAGCTTCATGAATGCACCGCGTCATCTGCTCGCCCTCGCCATCACCTGCGCCACCTTCGGCCTCGCCGCGCATGCCGCGGTCGCGGACAGCGGCACCGCCATCACTATCTACAGCTCGGCCCAGCCGGGGGGCATTTCCCCCGAGTACTACCGGCCGATCCCGGGCCAGGGCGTGCCGAACGCGATGTCGGTGCCTGGTTACGCATTGGTGCGCGAAGAGCGCGCGATGAAGATCCAGCGGGGCCGCTCGCAGCTGTCGTTCACGGACGTCGCGGCGCTCATCGATCCGACAACCGTGACGTTCACGTCGCTGTCGGACCCGTCCACGCGCGTGCTCGAGCAGAACTTCCAGTTCGACCTGGTGAGCACCCAGAAGCTTCTCCTGAAGTTCATCGATCGCGAGATCACCGTCGACAAGAACGCCGGCAACACGGTCACGCCGATCACCGGCACGCTGCTCTCGGCCACCGACGGCATCGTGCTGCGCGGCAAGGACGGCTCTATCTACTCGCTGCCGGCCTACACCTCGGTGCGCTTTCCGGACCTGCCGGGTGGACTCAACACCCGCCCGACGCTGGTGTGGGACATCCACTCACCCGCGGGTGGCACGCAGCAGACGCGCGTGACTTACCAGACCGGCGGCATCACCTGGTGGGCGGACTACAACCTGATCTTCTCCGAAGGTTCGGACGCCAACAGCGGAATGCTCGACTTGTCCGCGTGGGTGAGCATCATCAACCAGTCCGGCGCGACCTTCGGCGACGCGAAACTCAAGCTCATCGCCGGCGACGTGCAGCGCGTGGCGCCGGAGCAGGACTACGCGGCGAAGCGGGACCGGCGTGTCGGGCTGGCGATGGAAGCGGCCGCGGCGCCCGCGGGCTTCCAGCAGAAGGACTTCTTCGAGTTCCATCTCTATACGCTGGGCCGGCCGACCACGCTGCCCAACAACTCCACCAAGCAGATCGAACTCTTCGACCAGGCCAAGCAGATCCCGGCGAAGAAGCTGCTGGTTTACTACGGCGCGCCGGTGAACTGGCTGGTCGGCAGCCCGGCCATCGATCGCAACCTCGGCTTCGAGACCAACAAGAAAGTCGACGTGTACCTCGAGTTCAAGAACGACAAGCAGTTCGGCCTCGGCGTGCCATTGCCGGCGGGGCGTCTGCGCGTCTCGCAGCTCGACAAGGCGGATGACAGCCTCGAATTCATCGGCGAGGACGTCATCGACCACACGCCCAAGGACGAGAACGTGCGCGTCAAGCTCGGCTCCGCGTTCGACGTCGTGGGTGAACGCCGCCAGGTCAACTTCTCCGTAGACAGCGCCGCCAAGTGGATGGAAGAGGAATTCGAAATCAAGGTGCGCAACCACAAGTCGCAGCCCGTCGAGGTGCTGGTGAAGGAGAACCTCTACCGCTGGAGCAACTGGAAGGTCCTCACCAAGACGCACAACTTCACCAAGGAAGATTCACGCACGATCGTATTCCCGGTGAAAGTGGCCACGGACGGCGAGACCGTCGTGCGCTATCGCGTCCGCTACACCTGGTAGCAAGACGGTGCCGGAGCATGCTCCGGCACCGTCTGCGCTGGAGCCAGAGCGACAGAAAATCGCGGCAGTGTGTTACGCGCTGATCGGCGCGCTGCTGTGCGCAATGGCCTGGTTTCCCGCCGGACTCGACTAGACGCCAGGTCGAGCCGTGCCCACGCCGAAGCGTGTAAACCCCTGAACTTCTGACAACTCCAAGCCCTTATCGTGGCGCCATTCTCTTGGCGCGAGGGCAGCACGGGCATGAACCTGACGGAGACTTCGCTTCGCAATCCAGCGGGCGTGCTCGTTGCGATCCTGATGGTGGCGCTGCTCGGCGTGTTCGCGCTGGTCAAACTACCCATCCAGCTGTTCCCGAACGTCGACGAGCCGGTGATCTCGGTGTTCACCAGCTGGCGCGCCGCGGCGCCCGCCGAAATCGAATCCGAGATCATCGAGCCGCAGGAGCGTGCGTTGCAGGGCCTGCGCGGCATGCGCTCGCTCAACGCCTTCGCGAACGCGGGCAGCGCGTTCCTCAACCTGCAGTTCGCGGTCGGCACCGACATGCAGGCGACGATGCTCGAAGTCATCAGCCGCATGAACCAGCTGCCGCCGCTTCCAAGGGACGCGCAAGCGCCGCAGATCTCGCTCGGCGAAGACGGCGGCAACGGCCCGAACAACACGCTGTCGTGGTTCTTCGTGCAGCTGCTGCCCGGCACCCCCGGCCCCATCGACAACTACCGCCGCCAGATCGAGGAGCTGTTCCGCAATCGCATCGAATCGATCCCGGGTGTCGCCAACGTGCGCATCAACTTCGGCTCCGACGAGGAGTTGCAGATCGTGTTCGACCCGGCGCGCGCCGCCGAGCTCGGCATCCAGATCCCGCGCATGGCGCAGGTGGCGGGCTCCGCGGCGGACGTGTCGGGTGGCTTCGTCGACATCGGCCGCCGCCAGTACACCGTGCGCTTCGCGGGCCGCTACTCGGTGGACCAGTTCTCCGACCTGGTGCTCGAGTGGCGCGAAGGTCGCCCGGTGCGCCTCGGCGACGTCGCCACGGTGCAGGTGAGGCGCGGCGATCGCAGCGACCTGGCGCTGCAGAACGGCAACCCCGCCATCGGCATCCAGATCATGAAGGAGAACGACGCCAACGTTCTCGAGACGCTCGGTGCGGTGAAGACCGAGATCGACTCGCTGCGCGACAGCGAGCTCAAGAAGCTCGGCCTGTCGATCGCGCAGTCCTTCGATCCGTCGGTGTTCATCAACCAGGCCATCAGCATGGTCACCGGCAATCTGTTCAGCGGCGTGGTGCTCGCCGTGCTGGTGCTCTGGTACTTCATCCGCGACCGGCGTGCGACGCTGCTCGTCGGCCTGTCGATTCCCATCTGCCTCACGGTCACGCTGGTGGCGCTGTACGCCTTCGGCCGCACGCTCAACGTCATCTCGCTCGCCGGCCTCGCTTTCGGCGTCGGCCAGTCGCTCGACACCGCCATCGTCATGCTGGAGGCCATCGCGCAACAGCGCGAGAAGGGCCTGGGGCGCATCGAGGCCGCGCTCGCCGGCGCCAAGCAGGTGTGGCCGGCGTTGCTCGCGAGCACGGTGACCGCGGTCATCGTTTTCCTCCCCATCGTGTTCATGCGGGACTCGGTGTCCCAGCTGTTCGCCGACCTCGCGTTGACCATCTCGATTGCTGTCGTCGCCTCGCTGATCGTCGCCGTCACCGCGCTGCCGCTGGCCGCCTCGCGCTGGCTCAACACGGAGAACGTGCACAAGGGATCCAACGCACGCTACGAGGCGATCGCCCGGTGGATAGTCCGCTGGACCGACGACCAGCGCCGCCGGTACCTGACCGTCGCCGCGTTGTTCGTCGCGCCGATCGTGCTCACCTGGGCGCTGCTGCCGCCGCTCGACTATCTACCGCCGGTCAAGCGCGATGCCATCGACGGCTTCATCCAGCCGCCACCCGGCACCAACATCGACACCATCGAGCGCGAGTTCGTGCAGCCTTTCGCCGCGCGGCTCGCGCCCTACATGGCCGGCGAGAAGGAGCCGAAGCTCAAGAACTACTACGTGCTCGCGGGCGCGTTCGGCACCAGCATCGGCGTGCGGCCGCTCGACCCCGACAAGATCGACGACCTGAACCGCCTCATCAACGACGAGGTGCTGGTCGGCTTCCCGGACACGCAGTCCTTCGCCGCGCAGGGCAACCTGTTCGGCGGCTTCGGCGATGGCCGCAACATCGACCTGCAGATCCAGTCGACCGACTACCAGGCGCTGCTGGCCGCGGCCCGCATGGCCGAAAAGCTCGTCCAGGAAAAGATGCCCGGCGCCCAGGTGCAGGCCTTCCAGAGCCTGGAACTGGCGGATCCCGAGCTGCGCCTCACGCCCGACGACCGGCGCCTAAGCGAGGTGGGCTGGTCCCGCGGCGAAATCGGCTCGGTGGTGCGCGCGCTCGGTGACGGCATGTTCGTGGGCGAGTATTTCGACGGCGAACGCCGCCTGGACATGATCCTGCGCGCCAGCAAATGGGACTCGCCCGAGGCGCTGGCGGATACGCCCATCGCGACCCCGGGTGGCAGCGTCATGCCCCTCGGAGAGCTGGTCCACGTCGAGTCCACGGTGGGCGCTGGGGGCCTGCGGCGCGTGGACGGGCACCGAACCCTGGGACTCAACGTGAGCCCGCCCAAGGACCTGTCGTTGGGCCAGGCGGTCGAGCTGCTGAAGCGCGATGTCGAGCCCGAGATCCGGGCCGCGCTGCCCGCCGATGGCGCGGTGCATTACGAAGGCAATGCGGGTTCGCTGCGCGAGGCGCTGTCCAACATGGCGCAGAACCTCGGCATCGCATTGATCGCGCTCTTCCTGCTGCTGGCCGCGCTGTTCCGCTCGGTCAAGGACAGCCTGTACGTGATCCTGACCATCCCGCTGGCGAGCTTCGGCGGCGTGCTGGCGCTGGTGCTGCTGCGCCTTTTCAGCAACCAGACCCTGGACCTGCTGACCATGATCGGCTTCGTCGTGCTCATGGGCCTGGTGGTCAACAACGCCATCCTGCTGGTCGACCAGGCGCGCGGGGAGATCCGCGCGGGCGTCGACGTGCGCACCGCGGTCGAGTCGGCGCTGGCCACGCGCACGCGCCCCATCATGTTGACGACGCTCACGACCCTCTTCGGCATGTTGCCGATGGTGCTGATCCCCGGCCCCGGCAGCGTGCTGTACCGCGGCCTCGGCACCGTGCTGGTCGGGGGCATGGCGCTGAACTCGGTGTTCACGCTGGTGCTGTTGCCGACCCTGCTGCGTCTCATGGAAAAGCCCGCACCCGAGAGCGCGGCCGCCCCCGGCAAACAACCCCCAGTCGAAACAAACATGGAAGCTGTATGAAAGCCGCTCGCCCGACATTGCTCCTGCTGGGCGCGCTGGTGGCGCTCACCGCGCACGCCGCGGATACGCCACCCGTGCCGGTGGTGGTCACGACCGCGCGCTCCGAGAACTTCGCCGCCAGCCTGACCGCCACCGGCACGGTAGTTAGCCGCAACGACGCGCGCATCTCGAGCGAGGTCGGCGGCACGCTGGCCTGGATCGCCGAGCCAGGCACGCTGGTCAAACGCGGTGACACCGTCGCGCGCCTCGATGGCGAACGCCTGTCGCTCGCGCTGCGCGACAACGAAGCCGCCGTGAAGCGCCTCGAGGCGCAGCTGCAGTTGCTGGCCACCCAGCGCGCGCGCCTGCAGACACTGGGGCAGGGCGTGGTGTCGCTGAGCCAGCTCGACGAAGCCAGCTCGCGCGAGCGCATGGCGGAGCAGGACGTGGAACAGGCGCGCGTGGCGCGCGATCGCGCGCGTCTCGATCTCAACCGCGCCACGGTGCGCGCGCCGTTCGCCGGCATCGTGGCCGAGCGGGTGCAACAGGCGGGCGAATACGTCGCCGGCGGCGCGACGCTGCTGCGACTGGTCAACGACCGCGAGCTCGAGGTCGTGGCGCGCGCGCCGCTCACCAGCGCCGACACCGTGACCGCCGGCGCCGAGGCGCTCCTGGTCGATGGAGCACGCAGCACCAAGGGCACCGTGCGCGCCGTCATCCCCGTGGGAGACGAGCGCTCGCGCATGGTCGAGCTGCGCATCGCGTTGGCGGATCGTTCGTTGCGCGTAGGCGCGCCGGTGCGAGTGGAGATCGCGCCACGCAACGTGCGCGCGGTCGTCACCGTGCCGCGCGACGCCGTGATCCTGCGCCAGGGTGAGAGTTACGTGATGCGTGTGAAATCGGACAACACCGCCGAGCGCGTGGTGGTGGCGCTCGGCCCGGGACGCGACAACCAGGTGCAGATCGACGGCCTGCTGCGCGCCGGTGATCGCGTCATCGTGCGCGGTGGCGAACGCCTCGAGCCCGGCCAGACCGTCTCGGTCCAATTCCTTTGAGGTGATGTGTTACGTGGCTCAAGGAACGACGCCCGACAACGAACCTGCGACTGCGGCGCGAGAGAACGAGGAGCCGGGCTCAACTCCAACCCTCGTCGTCGTGTGGGGACCGAATGGTCCGGCGAGCGTGCAGTTGGTCGATGAACCGGTGGCGCCGCGCCCGGGAAGCAGTCAGTGCCCCGAGTGCGGTGGGCAGCTGTTCACGGTGTGGACGCGGAAATTCTTCTAGGCGTGCGTAGCGCGTTCAGTGCGCCCGCGGCCGCTTGAGGAAATACTCCACCTTGTCCCGATAGGTGCGCGACAGTTTCAATTCCTGCCCGCCTTCCAATCGCAAGAAGTATTCCCCATTCATGTGCGCGCGCAGCGATTTCACGCGCGTCAGGTTCACGATGGTCGAGCGATGCACGCGCTGGAACAGCCGCGGATCCAGCAGGTGCTCCATCTCCCGCATGGTCGCGCGCAGGATGTGCGTGTGTCCGCTGGCGTGTATGCATAGATAGTCACCGGCCGCGTCCACCCACTCGATGGATTCCACCGGCACTCGCACGGTCTCGCGTCCATTGCGGATGGGCAGCCAGTTCGGTGCTTGGGGCGCAGGCGCCGCGGATCCCACGCCTTCGATCTCGCCACTGCCGCGCAGCTCCGCCAGCAGGTTCACCAGCTGGTTGCGTTCGCCCACCGCGGCGCGCTGATCCATCAGCTCGCGCACGTGCGTGAGCGTGGCCGCGAGCCGCGCGTCATCGACCGGTTTCAAGACGTAGTCGATCGCACGCGCCTCGAAGGCCTGCACGGCGAAGCGGTCGTACGCGGTCACGAACACGATCATCGGCAGCTCGTGCGGCTGCAGCTCGGCCAGCACGTCGAAGCCCGACAAACCGGGCATCTGGATGTCGAGGAACACGAGATCGGGCTTCATGTCCCGGATGGCATTGAGCGCCTCGCGGCCATTGGTGCACTCGCCGACGATCTCGATGTCGTTGGCCACGCGCAGGCGCAGCTCGAGGCCGCGTCGCGACAGCGCCTCATCGTCCACCAGCAACGTGCGCATCTTTCTGTTCATTCAGTGCCTAAGGGGCAGCCATTTCCAGCGGCAGTCCCAGCTCGATTCGCAGCCCTGGCTTGTTGTCCAGCGCAGCGAAGCGGTGACGGTCTTCGTACAGCACCGCGAGCCGTTCGCGCGTATTGCGCAGGCCCACACCCCGCCCCGCTCCCGGGGCGGCCCCTGTGTTCAACCCGGGCCCGTCGTCCGCCACCACCAGCTCCAGCATGCTGCCGCGCGCCCGTCCTTCGACCCGGATCGTGCCACCGCGTTCCGAGGGTGACACCGCGAACTTCACCGCGTTCTCGATGAGCGGCTGCAGCAACAGGCTGGGCACCAGGGCCTCGAGCGCGCGCTCCTCGATGGCGAACTCGAGCCGCAACCGCTCGCCGAAGCGCAGCTTCTCGGTGGTTAGGTACAGGTTCATGGCCTCGACTTCCTGGCGCAGCGTGACCTTCTTCATCGGGTCCTGGTCGAGCGTGTAGCGCAGGAATTCCGACAGCCGCATCACGGCCTGGTTGGCGGTGTGGTTCTCGTTGTCGAGCACCAGCGTCGAAATGGCGTTCAGGGTGTTGAACAGGAAATGCGGGTTGAGCTGGTAGCGCAGCATCTTGAGCTGCGCCTCCTGTGCGAGCGCCGCGGCGCGCAGCGTCGCCTCACGCTGCTGCTGCAGCGACTCGTAGTACTTGATGCCGAAGTAGATGCCGGTCCAGCACAGCAGGATGTAGGTCGACTGCGTCGCGTTGCCGAAGAATTCGAGCGCCGACTTCATCTCCCAGTCCATCTTCTCCGTGGTGAACTGCAGGTACGCGGAGTTGATGATCACGCGCCACACCAGCGCGAACAGCCAGCAGGCCAGCAGCGCCACGACGATCTGCATGCGTGGCGAACGCAGCCAGATGCGGCGGTAGATGTAGCGCAGCTCCAGGCTCAGGAGAAAACCGCTGAGCCCCGCGACCAGGTAGACCTGCACGTAGGTCGTCAGCTCCTCGTACTTGACGTCGTACACGAGCGTGCCGAGCCACAGTGACGCGACGTAGCCCGTCCAGCCCCCGACCTGCAGCGTCCAGAAGAGCGCGGTACGGTTCTTTACCAGTGAATCGATGAATCCCGACATCTTGCAAAGGTACGACGCCGGGGCAGGAGCCACAAACGGCCTGTCGCCGGAAAAAGGCGACTCGTCTGATCGTCAGGGAAGGTCTTATTTCGACTCGGGGGCGCCGAGGGAAATGAGCTGTTTGGGCTGGTCCAGCAGGAAGCCCTGCGCGTAGTCGAGGCCCACCGCCGACAGCCAGTCGCGCTGCGCCGGTGTGTCCACGCGCTTGGCGACGCAGGAGAGTCCCAGCACCTTGGAAGCCTGGGTGACCGCGACCACCATGGCCTGCGCCACTTTTTCCTTCATCGCGACGCCGGTGATCTTGGCGTCGAGCTTGATGAACTTGAGCGCCGAGGAGCCCAGCCAGCGCATCGCGTTGTGGTGGAAGGTGAAGTCGTCCAGCACCACGTGGCAGCCGAGTTTCTCGCAGGCCTGTACGAACGCGTCGACTTCGGCCACCTGCTCGATGCAGGATTTCTCGGAGATTTCGAAGCCCATCGCCTTGGCCGGGATCTTCTGGTTCTTGAGCAGGCCGGCGACATAGCTGATGAACTTCGGATCGGCGATGGTGCCCATGCCGACGTTCACCGAGAAACTGGAAGGTTCGCTTTCCCAGACGGCGCGGTTGTCGCCCATCCAGCGCGCGAGTAGTTCGACCACGATGCGGTCGAGGTCGGAGTTGGCGCTCGGATCGTTGGCGTCCTGGATCACGCGTTCCGGCGCGGTGCCGAATTCGTTGTCCGCGTACGCATCGCGCACCAGCACTTCGAAGCGACGCGTGCCGCCGCTGCCCTTGAGCTTGACCAGCTGCTGCACGTGCAGCTCGAAGATCTGGCCGTAGTAATCGAACTGTCCGGCGCCGGCTTCCTGCGGAGGAGCTTCTTCGACGAACTCCCCCTCGACGTTCATGTTGTTTTCCGGGTCGTCGAGAGTGGCGACCTCGGTGGTTACTTCTTCGCCGCCCAAGTCGTCCTGCACGTCGACCTGCGGCAGCTCCGCGGGCGGGGAGTCGTCGGCAATCAGCTCCGGCACGGGTTCCGGCGCGGTCTTGAAATTGGGCTTGGGGAGGCGATCGGTCTGCACCACTCGCAGGTCCGGCCGCTTGGGCTCGGGCGCCGGGGCGCCGCCACGTGATGGACCCTTGAGCAGGGACTTCGGGTCGATGTCCGAGATCTCGAAGGCGATCGAATCGGAGTCCGCGGTGCCCGAGGTGCGCTGCTGCATGTTTCCAGCGGCCGGGGCCGCAGGCTTGGCGCCGGGTGCGGCGGGCCTGGCCGGAGGCGCCTTGGCGGCCGGAGCGGGGGGTTTCGCGGGTGGCGCGGCGGGGCGAGCCGCAGCGGGCGCGGCAGGCCTGGCGGCCGGCGGGGCGGCGGGACGTTGCGCGCCCGGGGCCGGAGCGGCAGGGCGTGCGCCGGGAGCGGCGGGCGCGGCGGGCCTGGCGGGGGGAGCACCGGGTCGTGCCGCGGCGGGTGCCGCGGGCCTGGCGGCCGGGGCGGCGGGCCGGGCAGCCGCGGGCGGCGGGCTAACTACCTTGTTCGCGGGGGCGGCAGGCGCGGCCGGGGCGGGCGCGGGAGCCGGCGCGGGAGGTTTGCGCAGGAAGGCGAGTCGGCGCATCAGGTTCGTCGTGATGGGGGAGACGAACTTGGCGGCGCCCTTGGCGTCGAGGAACTTGGAATCCGCGATGATCATCGCGAGGCCGACCAGGTCATTCAGCGGCGAGCGTGCCGGCAGGAACGCGGCCGAGCGCCCATCACCAATCACCACGAAATGGAAATTCTGGTCGGTGGCTTCGGTCAGGGCCGAGGCGGCTTCGAGCACGATGTTGTGTTCGTCCGGACCGAGCGCGCCTTCATCGAGCCACAACACGTCGCCGCGCTCGTCGTGCAGCGAAAGCGATTGCAAACGGCTGCCGGCAAGGGCCTGTTTCAGGGCCTCGCCGATCGCGGCTTTCGAATCGCCGGACGCTGGAACGCTCGCGCTCGCCTGCATTCGTGAAAAATTCCCCGGACTGAGCATGCAGAGTCGCAAATCGACGAATGGCTCGCCGTGACATAGCTCCCGTTCCCCGAGTCCCTGTCAAATGGGATTGCCTCCGTTATGTTCAATTCGAGCGGGTATCGCGGAGTGCTTCACATCGACCGGTTCCATCCGGGAATTCCGGCGGAAATAGCGCATAACGAGTAACGGATGTTGCCGCTGCCCTTCGGGCGTTGGGTCGGCTAGGTTCGGCGCGCGAGGAAATCCAAGGATGGGACTCTCGAACCGCGCCGCTACTGATCCTGCCGGTTGTGCAGTTGAGTGGCTGCATTCGTCAAACGACCGCCCTGATCCCGCGGTCCCCACTGAGGGCCGGCCTTCCGCCGGCCCTTTTTTTGAGGGTGCCGGAATGCATGCTGCGGCACCGTTTTCGTCTCAGCTCCCCAGGAAATCGCGCTTGCCGATGTCGACACCGTTGTGCCGCAGCAGGTTGTACGCCGTCACGTAGTGGAAGAAGAAATTCGGGATCGCCCAGTTCTGCAGGAACGGCAGGCCCTTCGTTTCGATGGTGCGATCCCGCAGCGGGATCTTGATGTCACGCTCCTCGCTGCCCTCGAGCGCGGACGCGGGCACGGTGTCGATGTACTCGAGCGTCTTCTTCACGCGCGCCACCAGCTCATCCATGGTGGTCTCGTTGTCTTCGAACTTCGGCGGATCGATGCCCGCGAGGCGCGCCATGGAGTTCTTCGCGAAGTCGCTGGTGAGCTGGATCTGCTTGGTGAACACGAACATGTCCGGCGCGAGCCGCGTGCCCGCCAGGACGTTCGGATCGAAGTTGCGCGCCGTGGCGTTGGCGATGCCCTTGTCCATGAGATGCAGCAGCTGCGTCAGCGACTTCTTGAACACGTCATGGCTCAGGGCATACATCGAAATCTTCATAAGCATTCCCTTTCAGGTTCTTTAGTGAAACAATCCGGGCACCATCGTTCTCTTTGGTGCGCATATGAGTGAATTATGGTCCGCCGCCCAGCTCGCCGTGTTCGCACGCGTCATCGAGCTGAATGGCTTCTCAGCCGCCGCCCGCGCCTACCGGGTGCCGAAAGTGGCGATCTCACGGGCCATCGCCGACCTCGAAAAATCCATCGGTGTGCAGCTCATGCGCCGCACGACGCGCCGGATTTTCCTGACCGCTGCGGGTGAGGCCGTGCTGCCGCACGCGCGCGCCATCGGCATCGAGGTCGAGAAGGTACGACAGCTCGCACAAACATTCTCTACCTCGCGCGAGGGACCCCTGCGCGTGATCGCCGATCCGACCTACGGCCGCGTGTTGCTCGCGCCGCTGGTGCCACGTTTCCTCGACAGCTTTCCCGACATCGCGCTCGACGTGGTGCTCGATGCCGATGAAAGCGCGGAGTGGGACGTGGCCATTCGCGCCGGCGTGAACGAGGACCCGAAGCTCGGCGCCAAGCTGCTCGGCGCGCCGCCCGCGGTGCTGTGCGCGACGCCTGCCTACCTGCTGAAGCATCCGGCGCCCGAACGCCCCGAGGGTCTGCGCGACCATGCGCTGCTCACGCCGGCGGGCGAAGGCGCCGAATACAAGTTCCAGATGACCAAGGCGTCGGCTCGCGCCGAGGTGCGCGTGCGCCCCAAGCTCGCGGTCGACGATCCGGCAGTGCTGCACAGCGCCACCGTCGCGGGACTCGGTATCGGGCTGCTGCCGGAATTCCTCTGTCGCCAGGGCGTGGCCACGGCCAAACTGCGCAAGGTGTTGGCCGATTGGCAGGCGCCATCCGCCGCGCCACTCTATGCGGTGTTTCCGGCCGGACTCGAAAATGATCTGCGCGTGCGCAGTTTCGTGGAGTTCGCCGCCGCCAACATCGTTCCCGCGCTCGCGCACTGAGAGGAGCAGTCATGTATCGCGCACCGGTCAAGGACATCCGGTTTGTGTTGGATGAGCTCATCGGCACCGACGCCCTGCGGGCCTGTCCCGAATTCTCCGACTACTCATCTGAAACCGCGGACGCGGTGCTCGGCGAAGCCGCGCGCTTCGCGGAGACCGTGCTCGAGCCACTCTGCAAGAGCGGCGATCGCGAGGGCGCGCACTGGTCGGCCACCGGCGTGACCATGCCGGAGGGATTCAAGGAGGCCTACCAGCAGTTCTGCGAGAACGGCTGGGCGGCACTGCGTTCCGAGACCGAGTTCGGCGGCCAGAACATGCCCACGGTGCTCGGCACGGCGGTCGAGGAGCTCTGGGCCTCCTCGAACCTCGCATTCAAGCTCTGCCCGATGCTCACGCTCGGCGCCATCGAGGCGCTGCAGCGTTTCGCGGCGCCCGAACAACAGCAGCTCTACCTGCCGAAGATGGTGTCCGGCGAGTGGACCGGCACCATGAATCTCACCGAGCCGCAGGCCGGCAGCGACCTCGCGCAGGTACGCACCCGCGCCGTGCCGGCCGGCCCTAACTACCGGATCCACGGGCAGAAGATCTTCATCACCTACGGCGAGCACGACCTCACCTCGAACATCGTGCACATGGTGCTGGCGCGCATCGACGGTGCGCCGCCCGGGGTGCGCGGCATCTCGCTGTTCATCGTGCCCAAGTTCTGGGTGAATGCCGACGGCTCGCCGGGTGCGCGCAACGACCTCTACTGCGCTTCCATCGAACACAAGCTCGGCATCCATGCCAGTCCCACCTGCGTGATGATGTTCGGCGAGAACGAGGGCGCGCTCGGACTGCTGATCGGCGAGCCCAATCGCGGGCTCGAGTACATGTTCGTGATGATGAACGCCGCGCGCCTGTCGGTGGGCCTCGAGGGTTATGCGCAGGGTGAACGCGCCTGCCAGCAGGCCGTCGAGTGGGCCCGCACGCGCGTGCAGGGCAAGCCGCCGGTGCCACTCCACAAGGTCGCCGGCTCCGCTTCGCTCGGCACCAGCTCTTCGCCGGCGCCGATCATCGGGCACCCCGACGTCAAGCGCATGCTGCTCGACATGAAGTCGACGGTCGAGGCCTGCCGCGCGCTGGCGTTCTACGCCGCGCACCAGCTCGACCTCGGGCGCGCGCACCCGGACGATGCGGTGCGCGCCGCCGCGCAGGCGCGTGGCGACCTGCTGATCCCCATCGTCAAGGGGTTCTGCACCGAGAGTGGCATCGACATTGCCAACACCGGCATCCAGGTGCACGGCGGCATGGGCTACGTCGAGGAAACCGGCGCGGCGCAGACGCTGCGCGACGTGCGCATCACCGCGATCTACGAGGGCACCACCGGCATCCAGTCGAACGATCTCATCGGCCGCAAGATCGGGCGTGATCGCGGCGCCGCCCTCAACCTCTTCATCGACGAGATGCAGCAGTCGCTGCAGGCGCTGGCGTCGACGGATCCGGCGGCGCAGCGCGCGCGCGAGGCGGCGCTGGACGCGCTCGAACGGCTGCGTGGAGCGTCGCAAGCGCTGTTGTTGCACCTCGCGAGCGCGCCGGATCGCGCCATGGCGGTGTCCGTTCCATTCCTCAAGTTGTGCGGCTATGCCATCGGCGGCTGGCTGATGGCGCGGGCCGCCGACGTCGCGGCAGGCAAGCTCGCCGCGGGCACGGACCGCGAATTCTTCGCGGCAAAACTCGTCAGCGCGCGGTTCTATGCCTCGCAGGTGCTGCCGAAAGTACTGGCGCTCGAGCACACCGTCCGCCACGGCAGCGAGGCGGTGGTCGAAGCCGACGGCGCGCTGATCTGACACGGAGCCTTCGACAATGGACCGGCGGAATTTTCTGGCACTGGGTGGGTTCGCTGCGATGCAGGCCGTGAAAGCGGCGGCTCCCACGGCGAAAAGCGCGGGTGCGCAAGGCCCGCTCATCACGCGACGCATTCCCTCGAGCGGCGAGATGCTGCCGGCGGTCGGACTCGGGACTTCCGGCCCCTTCGAGGTGGGCGGCGACGAGGAGTCGCGTGCGCCGCTGCGCGAAGTGCTGCGCGCGTTCTTCGACGCGGGCGCCACGCTCATCGACACTTCACCGATGTATTCGACCGCCGAAGCCGTGCTCGGCAAGCTGCTGACGTCCGGGCAACAGGCCAGGGCGTTCGTTGCCACCAAGGTGTGGACCCCGGGTTCCGGTGCCGCCGCCGAGCAGAAGGGCATCGAGCAGATGCAACGCTCCATGGCGTTGCTCAAGCATCCGCGCGTCGAGCTCATGCAGGTGCACAACCTGGTCGATCTCGATGTGCACCTGAAGACGCTGCGCCGCTGGAAGGAAGAAGGCCGCATCAAGTACATCGGCGTGACGCACTACACCACCAGTTCCTACCCGGACCTGATGGACATCATCGAGCGCGAGAAGATCGACTTCGTGCAGTTCAACTACTCGGCGGGCACGCGCGAGGCGGAAAAACGCCTGCTGCCGCTGTGCGCCGATCGCGGCGTTGCGACGCTGATCAACCGGGCCTTCGAGGATGGCAACCTGTTCAGCCGCGTGCAGGAAAAGCCGGTGCCGGAGTGGGCGGGTGAGTTCGGCGCGAAATCCTGGGCGCAGGTGTTCCTCAAGTTCGTGCTGGCGCACCCTGCCGTCACCTGTGTGATTCCGGCGACCGGCAAGGTGCGCAACGTGCTCGACAACCTGGGCGCGGGCGTCGGTCCGCTGCCGGACGCGAAGCACCGCGAGCGGATCATCGCCGCGCTAGGCTAACTACTTACCGGCGATGAGCCCGGGCAGCTCGTCCATCGAACGCATGTGCCGGACGTTGCCCGCACCCAGCGTTGCAGCGTGGTCTCCGGGCGCATACAGCACGCTGCGCATGCCGGCGGCGAACGCCGCGGCCGCGCCGGCCGGCGAATCCTCGACCACCACGCACGCCGACGGCGCCCGCTCCAGGCGCTGCGCCGCGAGTAGATAGACATCCGGCGCCGGCTTGGGTCGCGCGACCATGCTGGTGACGCAGATGCGATCGCCGAAGAACTCCGCGAGCCCGGCGACCTCGAGCGACATGCGCACGCGCGCCAGCGGCGACTGCGACGCGACCACCATCGGATGGCCGCGGCGGCGCAATTCCTCCAGCGCCACGCGCACGTAGGGCACGGGACGCAGCTCGCTCATGAAGGCATGCGCGGTGGCGAATGCCCAGTTGTACGTGAACCCGGGGGTGGGCGCCCGGCCGGTGCGCTTCTCGATTGTCTCGAGAACGCCGGCGACGGTCTTGCCGAGGAACAACTCGTGCGCCTCGTCGACCGTGAGGTTCAGCCCGAGGTCGCGCAGCACCTCGGATTCGACGCGGCTCGCCAGCCCCTCGCTGTCGACCAGCACGCCATCGCAGTCGAGGATGACGCCGATGGGCGGCGCGCCGCTCAAGTGGCGTTCATTCCTTGGCAGGATTCAAGTTGATGAACGGCACCGCGCTGCCACCCAGCATGTACTGCGGCAGAACGCCGTTCCATTTCTGCACCGCTTCCCACTGCACCAGCTTGGCGTTCTGTTCGAGGGCCTGGGCGCGGATCTGCATCGACTTCGCCGCGGCCGCGGCGGACAACACCAACTGTGGCGCCGGCTCCGCGATCTGCTTGGGGGGGGGC
>Ga0315910_10000676_pt1 | contig 33020 bp, 32 predicted proteins | sample EdamamesoilMG_FD_204470 | JGI IMG/M metagenome (GOLD analysis project Ga0315910, IMG submission 204470) | Garden soil microbial communities collected in Santa Monica, California, United States - Edamame soil | ecosystem: Environmental > Terrestrial > Soil > Garden | place: USA: California... | reverse complement strand
CCGAAATCGCTCGCGAGCTCAACGTGCAAACCGTCATGGAAGGCAGCGTGCGTTACGCCGGCGACGACGTGCGCATCACGGCGCAACTCGTCGATCCCAAGACGGGCGCGCAACTCTGGTCCGAAGCCTATCAGCGCAAGTTCGACGACATCTTCGCGATCCAAGCCGACATCGCGATGAGCATCGCAAATGCACTGAGCGCCGAGTTCTCGCTCGCGGAACAGCAGGCGGTCGAGCGCCCGCTGACATCTTCGGCCGAAGCGTACGCGCTTTATCTGCAAGTTCGCGGCACTCAGGCCAACCAATCTCTGCAGTTGCTCGACCGCGCGATCGCGCTGGACCCGTCGTTTGCTGCAGCTTATGGCCGCAAGGCGCAAATCTACTCGGCGATGCTCACGAATACGGCGATCGGCAACGCCGTGCGTTCCGAGGATCGAGTGGAGGTGGAGCGGTTGCTCCGCGAGAGCGCCGCACGCGCGCTGACGCTCGATGCCGCACAAATGCAGGCGCAAGCGGCGCTCGATGCGATCGACGTACAACGCTGGCGATGGTCCGGGTTGCGGATGCCGTCGGCGCAGCAACTCAGCGTGCAATTCCAACCGGGCGTGGTGTGGGCTCAGGCATGGATGGGCAACGTTGCCGGCGCCCTGTTTCCCAGCGAGCGTTGGGCCGAGCTCGACCCGAACGTCGGGGGCCCCTACCTGAACTTGGGAGTGCTCTACGCCTACGCGGGCGATCGTGCTCGCTCGACTCAGGCGCTTCGCCGCACGCTCGAAATCAACCCTCGCAATAGCCTTGCGCGCTCATGGATTGCGTACAACGCCGTCGCCACGGGCGACACGGACGCCGCGCTCGCGGAGCTCGCGCAGGTGCAGCGAGACCTCGGCGACGAACCGCAGGTCGTATTCCTGATCGAAATGGCCTACGCCTATGCTCGCCTCGGTCGTCGCGACGACGCGCGGCGTCTCTTCGCGCGCATCGAGGAACGAGCCATGTCGCAAGATATCGGCACCGGCGGGTGGGCCCTCGCGTATCTCGCGGTCGGCGACGAGGCGCGCGCGCTCGAGCAGCTCGAAATGACCGCCGCGAAAGCCCGCAACCACGAGTCCGATGCCGGTTATTTGAGCGTCATGAACCTGCGCATGAACTTCCTCGACGACCCGCTCATTGCGACGCCGCGTTTCGCCGACGTGCTTGCGCAAATCAAAGGCGACTGACGCTTCGCCGACCGGCGAGTGATTGCAGCGGGCGCGGTCGCGCACCGTGGCGTCTAGGTCTCGGGCTCTTCTTTCTCTTCTTTGGGCGGCGACCCGGCCGCGGCGCGGCCCGGCTTGCGCCCGGGCTTCGACTTGCCCGAGATGCGCCGCTCGTTGAGCGACGTCACGATCGTCTCGACCTGCGCGCTCGCGGTCTTGAGCTCGCCCCGCAGGTACCCGGTGATTATGTTCGAGCCTTGGGCGATCCGATACATGAACCAATCGTGCCCTGTGACCCCACTCGGCGCGCGCGACGCCCCGATGGAAATCAGCCGAAATCGTTCGCTATCTGCCTCGTCGCTGGGCTTCATGGAGCGGCCGGCCATCGGACCTGGGGGCGCCAGTGTACAGGAGACGGTCCTCTGCGCTAGCGGGCCGGAGAGGAAAACCGCACGGCGGGCTCCCCAGGGTGTACGCTAGTGCGTACAGCACACATATCAAAGGCTGCCCCCCCTGCGCGATTCAACCGCCCTCGAGGTCGGACGCACGTCGTCCGGCCCTGGTCACCGCCGCCTGAAATTCTCCGGCGACAACACCTTTCAGACCGAGGTCAGGCGTCGCGTAACTGCGCATTTGCGCGCCGCCGGCCGCTCCGAGCGCGGGGGCGTTCGAATGTACGCGAAGACCGCGATCATCCTTGGAACGTTCGCGTCGACCTACGCACTGCTCGTGTTCGTCGCAACCGCGTGGTGGCAGGCGGTGCCCCTCGCGATCTTGCTGGGGTTCACGATCGCGGCCATCGGCTTCAACATCATGCACGACGCGAATCACGACGCGTATTCGGATTCGCGTTGGCTGAACCGGGCGATGGCGCTGACGCTCGACCTCGTCGGCGGCAGCTCGCATTTCTGGCACTGGAAGCACAACGTGTTCCACCACACGTTCGTCAACGTCGCGGGCTACGACACGGACATCAACCTGCTCGGCTTCGGCAGACTCACACCGCACCATCCCCACGCGTGGGTGCATCGTTGGCAGCACATCTACGTCTGGTTCTTGTATGGCGCGATGGCTTTGAAATGGCAAATGTATGACGACTTTCGGCTCGCGCTGACAGGGCGCATGGCGCACTACTCGGTGCCGCGGCCGCGCGGCGCGCAGTGGGCCGTTTTTTTCGGCGGCAAGCTGGTGTTCTTCTCGCTCGTGTTCGCGATCCCATTGACGATGCACCCGCTATGGGCCGTCGCCGCGACCTATGTCATCACGGGCGTCGCACTCGGTATCGTGCTGGCCGTCGTGTTCCAACTTGCACACGTCGTGGAAAAAGCGGATTTCCCGCCGGAGACCTCGCCCGGCTGCCTAGACACACCGTGGGCCGTGCACCAAGTCGAGACCAGCGTCGATTTTGCGCGCGACAATCGCGCTGCGTCGTGGTTGCTGGGTGGATTGAATTTTCAGATCGAGCACCATTTGTTCTCGCGCATGTGCCACGTGAACTATCCCGCGATCGCTCCGCTCGTCGAGCAGACGTGTCACGAGTTCGGCGTCGAGTACAAGCACAACAGAACCTTCTCGAGCGCGCTGCGGTCGCACTACGACTGGCTGCGCGAGATGGGCCGCGCGCCGCCGACCCCCGCCGTGGCCTCAGCGAGCTAGACCGCGCTACTTCTTGTGCGCGAGTAGGCCGTCGCCCGCGATGCGGGTCGAAAATCCTGCCGCGCGCAGCCGTTCGCCAACCTCGCTCGCCAGATCGCGGCCGCTCGTGAGCTTGTTCGGCGAACCCGTGTAATGGAACAACCGCGCACCGCGTTTGAGCACTCTTGCGAGCGCAGCGTAGAAAGTCTGCGAGTACAGCTCTCCGGCAATTCCAAACCGCGGCGGATCGTGCAGCGCAGCGTCGAACGACTCGGGCGGTAGCGTGACGATTTCGCCGACTATGTCGGCATGGACGAGAGTCAGCTCGGCAGTGGCGCCCGGTGACCAAGGATTCAGGCTTCGGAGCCACAACACGTCGGCGCTCTTCTCGAACGACGACACTTGCTCTGCCCCGCCCTGCAAGCACCACGCCGCGAAGTAACCCAGGCCGCCGCACGTATCGAGGATCTTCTTGCCGAGCGGCTCGATGAGTTGCACCTTGCGTTGCGCGTCTTCGAACGGCGAGACGTGCGCGGTCGGGAGCATCTTGATGCCGTCGATCTCGAACGTCGGCGCTCCCCAATCCGTGGGCACGAGCTTTATCAACGACGTCGTAAACCGGGCGGCCGGTGCGAACTCCGCGCCGGTCCAGTAATAGATGGTGCGCTCCTTGCACCGCGACAGATACGGAAACCGCCGCCCCTCGAAGGTCCACCCGTCCGCATCGACCTGCACGACCACGTTCGTGCGATCCAAATCGAGCGAGCATTCGACCGTCGCCGCACCGGACTGCGCGGCGCGGCGCAGAGCGTCATGCACCTTCACGGTCAGCAGCGGCGGCTGATCCAGTCTCACCTGATCTGCGCGCGCAGCGCGGCTCGATCGATCTCGACACCGCCGATGAACGTCTGCGCGATGCGCCGCGTGTTGACGATATCGTCGAGCGGGTTAGCGTCGAGCACGAGGAGGTCGGCTCGCTTGCCCGGAACCAGGCTGCCGCGGTCTTCGAGTTGCAGATATTCCGCCGCGCGGCTCGTCGCGGCGACGATGACTTGAGCAGGCGTCATGCCCGCGTCGACCATGGCCTCGAGCTCGAGGTGCTCCGCCATTCCGAACAAGTGGTCCTCGACGCCGGTATCGGCGCCGAGCACGAGCTTGGCGCCCGCGGCGCTGAGCTTGACGAGGCTGCGCTCGAGTATCGCGTAGCTTCGCCGCGCGTCCTCGGCGGCCTGCGCGGTGCGCTGTCGAAACGACGCCTCGATCTTCGCGATCTCATCCGGCGCGACCGACTCCGTCAGCAACTTCAGCATGGGATCGGCCGTCGTCAGCCAATGCGGAAGACCCGACTGCGTGCTGCGACGCGGATTCGACACGTTCGCGTTCACGTAGACGCCGCGCCTCACGATCTCCGCGACCAACGCATCGCTCATCTCGACGTCGCGAACCATGTGCACGAGACCATCGATACCCGCGGCTACAAGCCCCTCGGCATCGGCGTGATAGAACACGTGAGCGTTGACCCGCAGATCGCGTGCATGCGCCGCGTCTATCACGGCGCGATAGAGCATCGGGCTCAGCTGCGGTGCGCGCCCGTTGCGGTCGTCCACCCAGATCTTGACGATGTCGACGCGGTTCGCGGCGAGCTCCCCGACCGCAACCCTCGCTTCGGCTTCGGTCGTGATCGCGTACGCGATGCCCGCATAAGCGGCCGCACCGGGCCCGGCGTTCGGCGCGCCGATGCCGCGGCCGGCCACGAGCACCTGAGCGCCGCCAATCGTTCCGGCGGCTTGATCCGCGCGGATGCGATACAACACGTCGTCGCGCTCGATACCCTGCGACTGCACGACGGAAATACCGAAATACAGCGCGCGATTGAGGTCGTTCAACACCGTGTCGCGCGTGTAATTCTCCGCAACGTATGTAACGCCCTTCTGAAAGCCCGGATGCACGTGCGTGCTGATCAGCGTGGGCATCACGACTTTGCCGGCGAGGTCGACCACTCGCGTGCCGGCTCCGGCCCGCGCGCGTATCTCGTCCGAGGCGCCGACGGCGACGACCTTCCCGTCGCCGATCGCGATCGCTTGCGCCACGCTGTTGCGGTCGTCGACGGTGATGACCGTACCGTTGACCAATACGACGTCGACACGCGGCTGGGCGATCGCCGCGCTCACGACGGCAAGCAAGAAGGCTCCTAACGGCGCGCGCGTGAGCATGCGCGCCGACTACCTAGCGGGCTGCGCCCATGGCCCCACTTCGACCTTGCCCGTGGTGTTCCACAAATCGCCGAGCTCGACGCGGACGCCGGTCGCGATGGCACCGGATTGCTGTTGCGCTTGGAAGCACGTGAAGTCCGGCCGCTCGCGCCATGCAAACGGACCGCACAAGCGAACGCCTGCGTTGATCGCCGCGTCGTGCACGACGTTGATCAGCCGCTCGTAGTCCGGCGAGCCCTGTGCATAGCCCGAGAAATTGCCGAGGTCGCCCGATGCCGCGAAGATCGCCGTCACGCCGGGGACCTTGGCTATCTCGGCCGCGTTCTTGACGCCCTCGAGCGTCTCGATCATCAAAATGAGCACGAGGTTGTCGTTGATCGTCTGACGATATCCGCCAGGCACGCTGCCGTACATGCTGGCAGCGAACGCCGCGCCACCGCCGTTACTGCGCCGGCCGAGCGGCGGGAAGTACGCCCAGTCGCGCGCCGCCTTGGCCTCCTCGACCGTGTCGACGGTCGGTACGACGACGACCAACGCACCGTTGTCGAGCGCGTGCTGAATCTCGTACTCGTTCGTATAAGCAACGCGCACACCGGGCACCGCACGTGCGTACGGGCACTCGCCCCACATCTTCGCTGCCTGATCCCACGTGACCGACGAGTGCTGCATCTCGGTCCAGATGAAGTCGTAGCCGGCGTTGGCCAACGCGCAATACACGGACGGATCCGTGACGTTGAAGAGCGTGCCGCCAGACACCTTTTGACCGGCGAGCATCTTTGCTTTGACGGGATTCCAAATCTTGGCGCCCGGGGGCGGGTTGAAGGCCGGCCCGAACTTCCATGTCGCGGGATCGAACGCGCCTTGGTTGACGCCGTTCGGCAAGCCCATCTGAATCGCGCCGCTGTCCTTGCCCGCCGGCGCCGAGAGCGGCGACGTGATCGGCGGCGACGCAACCGCATACGCAGGCTGTTGCGCCGCTCCGGAGCCCTGAGCCGGCGCAGGCGATTGTGCACACGCGATGCCGGTGGTGAACGCGGCAATCGTGCCGACAACCATGGCGATGGAACTGTTCATTGTCATGCCCTCCGAGGCAGCTTGAGCAGATGGTACGTCAATCCACGCCGCCGATTGTCGGCTAATATCGGCGCCATGAGCACATCGTCTCGATGGTGGTGCGGCGCGCTCGTTGCGATCGCGCTCGCCGCAAATCCGGTTAGCGCGCTTGCGCAGTGGCTCGACTACAAAGCGCCGGGCGTTCCGCGCACCGCCAGCGGCGCCCCCGATCTCGGCGCGCCGACGCCGCGTACACCCGACGGCAAGCCCGACTTTTCGGGCATGTGGTTTGCCAACGTCCCGGCCAAGGACTACTGCAAGGAGGCGGGCTGCATACAAGAGGAGCGCATGGCGCGCGAGCAGATCAACCTCGGGATCAAGCTCGAGGGCGGCCTTCCCTACACCGACTGGTCGAGAGAGCAGATGGTGGCTCGCCGCGCGAACGGCGGGCGCGAGGATCCGCACACGTACTGCAAGCCGCCGAACTTCCCGCGCGCATGGACGCTGCCGCAGTACATCAAGATCGTTCAGACGCCATCGCTCATGGTGCTGCTGCACGAATTCAACGCCGCGTACCGCGAGGTGTTTCTGGACGGGCGGCCGCTGCCGGAGGATCCGAATCCGACGTGGAACGGGTATTCGACGGCGCACTGGGACGGCGACACGCTCGTGATCGAGACCAACGGTATCCGCGACGACATGTGGCTCGACATCCAAGGTAGCCCGGTCACGGAATCCGCGCGCGTCACCGAACGGCTCACGCGCGTCAACTACGGTCTCATGAGCATCGAAATCGCAGTCGACGACCCCAAGGCCTACACCCGTCCGTGGTCCGTCACCATCGAAATGGCGGCACAGGTCGACACGACGATGCTCGAAGAAATCTGCCTCGACGATGAGCAAGACGTGGAGCTGTTCCGATGAACCGTCGCGGCGTTCGTGGACTCCTGCTGGTAGGCCTGAGTCTCGCAGTAGGTACGGTCGCGCGGGCCCATCACTCGCAATCGGAGTTCGACCTCGACGCCAAGGTCGAGGTGCAGGGCACCGTGACGAAGCTCGAATGGAAAAGCCCGCACGGGCGGTTGTACGTCGACGTGAAGAACGACAAGGGCGAAACGGTGAGCTGGAATTTCGAGCTGCCGAGCCCGAACACGCTGATGCGCCGCGGCTGGAAGCGCGACTCGTTGAAGGCAGGCGACGCCGTGATCGTGACCGGAGCACCGGCCCGCAACTTCCCGACGATCGCGATTGCAACCGCGATCAAGGACGGCAACGGCAATGCGTTGTTCACAGGCACTACGCCGGTCTTGGAACCGGCACCGATTCAGGGGGAACCATGAAGGCTACGTCTCGTCGTCTCGCGGTTGTGACGATCGCCGTGGCGCTCGTCGGGCTTGCGCCGTTCGCGCCGGCCACGGCCGATGATCTCGCCACGCTCGCGACACGCGTGCAGGTGCTCGAAGATCGCGAGGAGATTCGTGCGCTGATCATGGCGTACGGCCAGGCGCACGATCACCGCGACTACCGCACGTTCGCGAGCCTGTTCGCGACCAACGGCGAGTGGATCGGCGGCCTCGGCACCGCCAAGGGCCCCGACGCGATCTTCGCGCTCATGGACAAGAGCATCGGCCACAACCCTCTGCCAGAGGGGTCCGGAACGTTCCACGTCATGACGAACGATCAGATCAAGATCGAGGGCGACCGCGCTTCCTCGACGACGAAATGGGTGTACCTCACGGCGGCCGACGACAATTCGCCGAAGCTCACCTATCTCGGCCACTACGACGACGAGTTCGTTCGCGAAAACGGCCGCTGGAGATTCCTGCGTCGGCAGTCCTTCTCGGATATTTCGCCGCTGCGCCGCTGAGCGAAGCTCAGCGATAACCGGACAGCTCGCCCATCGCGTACGCGAAGCTCGCGAAGGCCGCGGAGTTCACGAGCACCGGATACAAAAGCTGCGGCACGAACACGAATGCCGCACCCGTCATGGACGCGCGGCCTATCCTGCCGTTCGTACGCCAATCATGGATCAGCATCGCGATCGCGAGCGCGTCGAGCGTGAGATAGGTCGCGAGCAGGGGTAGAGGGACGCCGAACGTCACGCCGTAGAGCCGGTTGATTCCGGGCGGCAGCAGGTTGATCGTCGAGAACAGGATCAGCCGCTTGTGGATATTCGGCGTGCCTTTGTTACGGATCGCGAGGAAGAACAGCACGCCGAAGCTCACGACCGCCGTGATGGAAAGATACGCGAGCGAGTTCGCGAGCGGCGACGGATTCGCGTTGCTCGCTCCCTGCGAAATGATCGTGATCAACAGGCCCATCAAGAACACGCCCGTGCCGAGCGCAATGCCGAACGTGCCGAGGCTCATGTGCAGGCGCACGTTGCGCGTGCTCACGAGAATGGATTGGACGACGAGCAGCGTCATCCAGCTGAAGAAGAACGCGCCATGCAGGTGCACGACGGGCGGCAGCGGTGCCAGCGAGCCCGAGGCCATCGGAATCCAGTACGTGAGGCCGAAGCCGCTGAAGATGAACAGCGTCATGACTAGAGTCATGTATAGGAAGAAGGACGGGCGGAACGCTGCTCGCGTGGCGTCGTTTGGGATGGCTGCTGCCATGCGGTCCTCCGGCCGGAACAAGCTGGAGTGAAACTGTAGCAGATCGGCCGGCCGGCCCGATCAGCGGCCGAAACGCAAGGCGCGCCGTTCCGTGATGATCAAGTCCATCGCGATGTCGTGCGGCTGCGGATGAATCGTCTCGAGCTGCGCGGCGTCGTAGCCGACGCCGATGCACAGCGGCCGAGGTCTGGCCGAGGCCAGCGTGCGGTCGTAGTAGCCGCCGCCATAGCCGAGCCGATAGCCCATCGCGTCGTAGCCGACGAGCGGAACCAACAGCGCGTCCGGCGTCACGGGCCGGCGCACGGCCGGAACGGGGATATTCCAGAAGCCGCGCTGTAGCTCGGTGTCCGGCTCCCACTGCCAGAACTCGACGGCCTCATTCTTCGCGACGATCACGGGCAGCGCCACGATGCCGCCACCTTCGAGATGGCGCTGCGCAATCGAGCGCAGGTCGATCTCGCCGCGGATCGGCCAATAGAACCCGAGCACGCGATACGCGTCGACGTTGAGCGTGATACGCAGATGCGCAGTCAGACTCTCCGCGTAGCATCGCCGGTCGTGCACCGTCAGCGCGTCGCGTCGGGCCAGCAGCTCGGCGCGCGTTGCCTTGCGAAAGCTCTGGACCGCGCTCCACTCGAGCGCGCGCGAGCCCGGCCGCGGCAGCAGCTCGGCGGCGAACTCGTGCATCGAGCACGGCGATGAGCTCGGGGCGTTCGACTCGTCGCGCTGAGCCACGCTGAACCTCCTGCGGATGCGGCAACCGTAACACATCACACTGTGATATAAAACGCTCAGTGCACGTTGCGGAGGTCTGACCATGGCCGACGGATCGTCGAAACCGATGACACAGCGCCAATACCGCGCCCTCGCCGATTTTCGGTACGAGCTGCGGCGGTTCTTGCGCTATAGCGAGGAGCTCACGCGCCGGCACGGAGTAACGCCGCTTCAGTACCAGCTGATGCTGCAGGTGAGGGGCTATACCGACAGCGATCGCGCGACGATCGGCGCGCTCGCCGAGCGCTTGCAGGCGAAGCATCACGGCGTCGTAGCGCTCGTCTCGCGCTGCGAGGAAGCCGGGTTCGTGAGTCGCCGCATCAGCGACGAGGATCGACGCGCAGTAGTTGTCGAGCTGACCGCGAAAGGCGAGCGCTTGGTCGAGCGTCTCGCAGAACTTCACCGCAACGAGCTGCTGGCCATTCAAGGACGAATGTTGTTTCCGGACCTACGCAACTTGGAGTGACGCCGATGTATCCATTGCCCCCACTGCCCTACGCCGAAGACGCGCTGCGCCCCGTCATCAACGTCGAAACGATGCGCACGCACCACGGCAAGCATCACGCACGCTACGTTCGCACGACGAACGAGCTGCTGGGCGAGCAGTCGGAGCTCCGCCCCCTCGAGGACGTCATCGGCACCGCGAGCGAAGCCGACGACCGGAAGCTGTTCAACAACGCGGCGCAAGCCTGGAATCACGCGTTCTTCTGGCAGTCGATGACGCCCGTGGCGGCGCCGCTCGCCGGCGCTTTGAGAGAGGCGATTACCCGCGACTACGGCACCTTGGGCTCGCTGCGGGACCTCTTCGTGGCGGAAGGGGCCGCGCAGTTCGGCTCCGGATGGGTATGGCTCGTCGCCTCCAAGGGTAAGGTCGAGGTCGTGTCATCGCACGACGCCGACCAACCATGGCGCGGGGTCGCCATGCCTCTGCTCGTCTGCGACGTCTGGGAGCACGCGTACTACCTCGACTACAAGAACGAGCGGGATCGGTTTCTGCGCGCCTGGTTCGACAACCTGGCGAACTGGAGCTTCGCCGCGCAGCAGTATGCCGCGGCGTTAGGCGGTGGCGTTGGCTATCGCTATCCGCTCCCGACGCGAAGCGCTCACGCGACTGCGCGCGCCGGACGCTGAGGGTTTACACCGAGCCGGGCGGCTCCCTCGCCTAGCGAATCAACCCGTCCTTGCGCAGCTTCTTGCCAATCGGCGTCGTGATGTCCGCGAGACCCTCGCCGCGGGACTCGATGTTGCGTACTTTCGTGTCGAGCGTATAGACGATGTTCGCACCGCGCGTCTCGTAGAGTTTCGAAACGACGTGAGCCTCGCCTTGGATAGTGGTGATCGGCTTGCTCGCCTGGAACTCGGCGGCGATCACGGTGCCATACACGCCGTAATAGGAGTCGATGGGCTTGTAGAGCGCATTTCCTCTCGTCTCGTCAGTGCCGCCCTCTTGGGCCACCCACTCCTGCGAAATGAGGCTGGTTGCGAGCACCGCGTCGGCGTTCTTTGCTGCAACTGCGGCCTCGACGTTCTCGCGCGTGAGCTCCGCTTTGAGCGGCATCACGTCGCAACTCACGTAGGCCTCGGTATTCGCACTCCTGATCTTGGCCGCCATCGAGCGCTCGAACGCGCAGCGCTGGTTCAGGTCCGGGCTGATGCCCACGACCATCACGCGCGCGAACGTCTGGTCACGCGACACGTCGTCCGCCCACTCGCCCGTCGTCGACGCATGGCTCGGCAACGCGGGGAGCGCACCGCCGAGCAGCAATAGAGCCGGCAGCAGGCGCGAACGCGCGATTCGTCGTGACACGGGAAACTCCTCTAATTAGGGCAGCGTTCGAGTGTACTCTGCGGCCAAACCCTGGGCGAGCGGCCGCCCCGGACGGCGCGGTTGCGGCCGGGCCTCGCTTCGACGATCATCGCGCCCCCTATGACAGAACCCACCCCGCCAAGCACCCCCTTGGGCTTCGCCGACCTCGGACTGGCCGAGGCGGTGCTCGCCGCCGTTCGAGAGGTGGGCTACGAGTCGCCCTCCCCGATCCAACTCGCGGCGATCCCCCCGCTTCTCGCCGGCAAGGACCTTCTTGGCCAGGCGCAGACCGGCACCGGCAAGACCGCGGCGTTTGCGCTGCCCCTGTTGAGCCGGCTCGATCTGAAGCTCGCGAAACCGCAGCTGCTCGTGCTTACGCCGACACGCGAGCTCGCGATTCAAGTCGCGGAAGCGATGCAGACGTACGCCCGCCATCTCAAGGGCTTCCACGTGCTGCCCGTGTACGGCGGCCAAGGCATGGATTTTCAGCTCAAGCACCTGCGCCGCGGCGTGCACGCGGTCGTCGGCACGCCGGGCCGAATTCAGGATCACTTGCGGCGCAAGACTCTGAAGCTCGACGCGCTCAAGACCGTCGTGCTCGACGAAGCGGACGAGATGCTGCGCATGGGTTTCATCGAGGACGTCGAGGACATCCTCAAGCAGATGCCGGAGGAAAAACAGGTGGCGCTGTTCTCCGCGACCTTGCCGGATCGTATCCGCAAGATCGTGCAGCATCATTTGTCCGATCCAGTCGAAGTGAAAATCAAGGCCAAGACCGCGACCGTCGCATCCGTCGACCAGCGGTTCGTCGAGATTCGCCACTTCGACAAGCTCGACGCGCTCACGCGTATCCTCGAAGCCGAGGAATTCGACGCGATGCTCGTCTTCGTGCGCACGCGTACTGCGACGACAGAGGTCGCCGAGAAACTGGAGGCGCGCGGCTTCGCGAGCGCGCCCTTGAGCGGCGAGATGACGCAAGCGCTGCGCGAGCGCACGATCGAGCGCCTGAAGAGCGGCAAGCTCGACATCGTGGTTGCTACGGATGTCGCGGCGCGCGGGCTCGACGTCGAGCGCGTGAGCCACGTCGTGAACCTCGACATTCCGAACGACATCGAGGGCTACATCCACCGCATCGGCCGCACCGGTCGAGCGGGCCGTAAGGGGCACGCGATCCTGTTCGTGACACCGCGCGAGCGGCATCTGCTCAACGCAATCGAGCGCGCGACCCGGCAGCCGATCACGCCGATGCGGTTACCGACTCGCGAGGACGTCGCGGACAAGCGCGCGACGCAATTCAAGCAGCGCATCACCGAAGTGATCGGCGCACAGGACCTCGTGTTCTTCGAGCAACTCGTCGCGGGCTACGAGGAGGAGCACGGCACGGAGCCGCGCACCGTCGCCGCCGCGCTTGCGTATCTGGCACAGAAGGATCGGCCGCTGCAACCACCGCCTGCCGAACGCGCGCCGAAGAGCGCTCCTGCCGCACCCGACCTTTACGCGGACAGTAGTCGCGCGCGCGCGCCGCGCCGACCGCGCGACTCGACACCCCCGACCGGCAGCGTGCGCTACCGAATCGCGGTGGGCCACGACCACGGCGTGCAACCCAGCAATATCGTCGGCGCAATCGCGAACGAAGCCGCGGTCGACTCGGTGCACATCGGCCGGATCCAGATCTTCGATGCCTATTCGACCGTCGACCTGCCGGAAGGCATGCCCGACGAGACGTTCAGACAATTGCAGAAGACGTGGGTCTGCGGACAACAGCTCGCGATTCGCCTCGATTCAGCCGGCGATGAGCCTCCGGCGGGACCGCCTGGGCAACGACCTTTCGCGAAACCCCGGCGACCCGCACCGACGAAGAAACACCGCAAAGGTGTGTCGTTACATCGCAAGTCCGGCCGGAAGCCCTGACGTTACGGTGGTCGGCGCGCATGCGGGCGCCAAGCGATGTGAATGACGACCGCACGGCCCACGCCTGCGTGGCTCACGTGCTCGGTGGCTGCGAACAACAAAGCGCCACCGATGTCGACCTCGAACCCCGACGGCACGTGCGCCAGCGCGAGGCCAAGCGCGACGAACGGATCGCCGATCGCAAGCGGCTTGCCGTCGTTCGGCGTGCCGAGGTCGAAATCCGGGCCGGTGAGTCGGCCATCGAAATCGCCGGGCGGCAAAGGAAATGTCAGCAGCACGCGCGGCGACCACGTCCAGCGCGGCGAGATCGACCGCGTCTGTTGCCAGCCCACGAGTGGCGTGAGGAAGTTGGCCGCGCTGCTGTGATCGAGTACTCCCATCGATCCCGTGTCTGCGCCGGCGGCAAGGCGGTAGTCCATTCGGAAGCCCAAGACCTCGGCGCGCTCGAGCAGCACGCCCGCGATGAGCTGTGAGCTGTGCATGCGGCTACGCTCATGCACGTAAGCAGCCCCGACACCGAAGTGCCGGAGCGTGCCGCGTGCCGCCGCGAAGTCGGCCACGTTTGGCAGATCGAGCGGCACATCCCTTAGGAACCCAGCCGCGAGCGTGCTGTGGCCACCCGTGCCCGAGACATCCATCTCGCTGTAGAACCCAAGCAGCTCGTAGCCGCGCTTATGGCCCACACCCTTGGTCGCACCGAAAGCCACCATTGGCCCGTCGAGGTCCATGAATTCCGTACGAGTGCTGGCGGTCGAGACGTCGAGGGACTGCTCCCAACCTCCGTACTCGAGATGTGCGGCGGGCCACGGCAACGCCGCGTAGTGTGCGTCCATGCCGCTTTCGGCCACGTGCTCGCTCAGGAAATGGATGTCGTGCTCGGTTTGCGCAACGGCGGCTCGGGCCGTCGACAAGGCGAGCAGGACGTTCGCACACGCGAGCCGCGCACATCTCGAGCGCATGATCGACCTCGGAGCCGCGCCGTGGGCCGGGCTACTCGTTTAGACGGCACGGCGGTGCGACATCGGTCGGCCACGCGACCCACTGAGTCCAACGGATGGTCCCTTGTCAGAACAGGCACAAAGGGTTTACCGGCGCAGACGTGCCGCCCGGCAACCGCATCGGCGCCGTCGTGAACAGAAAGTCCCAGCGTGACGCGCGGCTGCAGCCGGCCGCGAGCGCCGTGAGTGCCGGCCAGTCGAGAATTGGCAGACCCATCGAAACGAGCGCGATCATGTGCATGGCCGATGGAAAGCGCTCGCTCGGATACGGCAGCTTCTCGATACAGTCGCCGCCGTAGATCGCGACCTCGCGCTCGTGCATCCACTCGGCGCATTCGGCGTGGAAGCCCGCGCGGGGATAGGTGTCTTGTATCCCACGCTCCTGCTCCATGCGCTCCATGCCAGTGCGCACGAGCAGCGCGTCGCCGGACGAGACGCGCACGTTCTGGCGCTTCTCCGCGGCTTCGAAGTCGGCGACCGTCACGTATTCATTCGATTCGTACCACGGCACATCGCGCGCGGCGGCGACGTCGAGCAGCACACCGCGCGTGAAGATACCCTGCCGCATCGCGAAAATGGATCCCCATTGCGCGCCGCCGGCCGTCATCGTTGCCGAGCGCTTGCGCCCGTTGTACAGCGTGTCGTTGAACGAGAAATGCGCGAGCGCGTCGAGGTGCGTGGTCGTCATGCCGTGCGGCGCCATCGCAAAGTAGTCGCTGATGCCGGGGCCGTTACCGAACGTGATCATGAGCCGCGCGGGGTTCGGGTCGACCTTGCTGGCCGTTTGCGAGATGTCTCGCCCGAGCGAAATGACCTCGCCGGTTGTCACGAGCTGCGCTGCGGCCACGCGTTTGGCAGCGGTGATGTAGTTCAGTGTCCCGAGCTCGTCGTCTGCGCCCCACTTGCCCGTGTTGGAGCAACGTCGGAACATCGCCTCGAGCTCGTCGTCGGTGAGATCCGTCGCGCGAGTCGTGTCGCGCGGTGCGCGCGAGCGATCCTGTCCGGAGCTCTGCGCTTGCTGCGCCGCCGTGGTTCTCGACAATGCCGCCGCCGCAAGGCCGACAAGCCCCACAAGTTCCCGACGCGTGACGATGCTCATGAGCTCCCCCTTCGCGCGGCGCGGTCCGCCGCGCAAGTAGTATGGCCGATCACGTAGACTGGCTGGCAAGCGCGCGGCTCCGCGCGATCTCGAGGGGATACATATGACGATTCAGCGCGGTTTCGTGGTCGGTGCGGCGATCGTGGCTCTGTCGTTCGCGTTCGACCATCTGCTGCAGAAAGCCGAAGGCGCCGACACGGCCGACGTGCGGCTGCAGAGGCTCGAGGACGTCGAAGCCATTCGCACGTTGCTCGTTCGCTACGGCCGCGAGCTCGACAAGCGCGACTTCGCTGCCTACGGTGCATTGTTCGCTGAGGACGGCTCATGGAAAGGCGGCATGGGCACCGCCACGGGACCGGATGCGATCGCGAAGATGGTGGCCGCCGGCTTCGAACGCATGGCGCCGGCGCTTTACACCAACTCGAACCACGTGATGTCGAGCTTCGATATTGCGGTCGACGGCGACACTGCGACCGCGTGGTCACGCTGGACCTGGGTCGTGGTCGGCGCCGACGGCAAGCCCGAGACGCACAGGGCGGGACACTATGAAGACACGTTGGTGCGCGAGCGCGGCGAGTGGAAGTTCGAAACTCGACAGGCGTTCACCGAGATCAATCCGTGAGGAGGGCGTGCCGATGAGATACGCAGCCAGTTTGAGAAACGCTCTCTGTCTCTCCGCGTTGGTCTTCGCGTCGTGCACGTTGGCGCAAGAGGTCGTGCCGAAGGCGCCGCCGGACGCGATGACTCTCACGGCCCAGGACTACGCCGAGATCGAGCAGTTGGCCGTGCGCTATGCGTGGTTGATCGATCGCTGCCAGAACGGCGGTTACGACTACGCGGACCTGTACGTGCCCGACGGACAGTTCTCAGTCGCGGAGAGCTTCGGAACCACGTCGAACGAGCAGCGCAGGTTCGTGACGCGCGGGCGCGAAGCGCTCGCGCGAGCCGCCGGCGGCGACGGCAAGGGCGAGTGCGTCGATCCGAAGACGACGCTGGGCTACGGGCTCACGCACATCGTGACGAATCACATGATCGTCGCGACCAAGGACGGCGCAGTCGGCAAGCACCGGTTGCTGACCGTGGGCGTCTGCGGGTACCCACACGCCATGGAGCTGCAGGGGGGCTACGAGGACGAGTACGTCAAGACGAGCGACGGCTGGAAGTTCAAGTCGCGGATCCACGTGTTCAAAATGGCGCCCTCGTTGCAGTTCGGCGTTTGCACGAACGCGAACCGCGAGCAACCGTAAGCGGACCGAGGTCCGGAGCGACTACTTCTTCGCGGCGTCCGCCTCTTGCTTGCGCGCGCCCGCGAGAATGCCGGTCATCCCCAGGTTGCCTTCGTGGCAGGCGTACTCGATGAGAGGCTCGCTGATCTGCTTGAAGTTGATGCGAACGGTCCACGGCGCCGTCCACGTGGACGGATCGCTGATCGTCACGTCGTACTGCAGCACGTCCGGCGCCACGCGCGTGAAGCGTTCCACGAGTTGTAGCCCGCTGGACGAGCCCATGAAGTCGCTTTTTGGCGAGAAGCCAATCGTGTTCACGACGAGCGTGTCGCCCTCCCAGTGGCCGCGCGAGTTGCCGTCCCATTGCAGCAGGCTGGACGACAAGTGCGGCCTTCCGTCGACGGGGATGATGCGCGCGTTGTGGATCGTCTCCATGACGAAGACGACTTCGGTTGGCGACTGAGTGATCTCAAAAACGCTGCTGTAGGCGGCGGTGAGGCGCGGCATGCCGAGCGTGATGCAGCGCTCGCCCAAGCCTCTGCTCCAGGGCCCATCGGCCGGATGCAGGCGCCGCTGCTCGGCCGCGGCCGCTCGGCGCGCCAGCGCTTCCGGCGTGTACGGCGGGATGCGGCCGTTCGGCGGATCGATGATCAGCGAAGTCCGCCGCTCGATGTCGCGGGCCGGCAACCAGAATGCGTTGTAGTTGCCGGTCTCGGTGTCGTGCGATTCCGGCTTTTCGTCACCCTCGACGGCGTCGAGAATGAGCTCGTCGCCGAATAGCGCGTCCCCGTGCTGCTCTAGCTGCCGCACCGCGCTCGTCACTTCCTCGAGCTCGGCGTCGGTGAGCGTCGCCTTGTCCGCCCATTGCGCGGGCCGCTGCAGCGGTGTCGCGCTGTTATTCGTCCAGGTGCCCTCGAGTTTGGGCTGGCCGAACGAGGTTCGCGTTGCGGTGAACGCAGAACCCGACTGCTCGTTCGGCTGCGCCCACACCGCCGACGTGCAGAGGTACGCGATCGGAAATGCGGCGGTCAAAACGGCGTTACGGCTCAGCATGCGCTGACTTTAGACCGCTGTTCGCTCAGACGTCAAAGGGCGCCGAACGTCACCCATCAGATCCGCGGCGGTAGCGTCTCCCGCTCGAAGTGCCGGTGCTTGCCGAGTGCTTCTGCGAATGCCGCGATCGGTTTCGTCACGGTGCCTTCCTCGAAGTGCAGCACGCCGGGATCATCGTCCCCGGACTCGAGCTTCTTCCAGATCCCGGCTGCGTCGAGCAAGTTGCCGGACCCGCCGAGCGCAAGGATCGTCTTGCAGTGCCGATACTGATCTTTGAGAAGCTCCATTACATTCCCGAGCTGCCCCAGCGTCTTCACGGCCTCCTCACCATCGGGCAATACGACGGCGTCCCAAAGCACCGAAGGTGCTGCGTCGATCGAGATATCCACTTCGAGTGAGTCGCCGCTCGTGCTGTCGACGCGCCCTAGCGTAGGCCCGACGAACCGCGGCACTGCCCCTCGCTTCGCGAGCGCTGCGTGTAGGCGTACGAGCGGCTCACCGTCGACGCCGTTCGCGACGATGATCGCGACACGTCGAGTCTCTATGCCGCCGTCTCCTGGGCGTGCGAGCAACGACAACGCCGACGACGAGTCCACCTCGGGCCGCGGCGCTCGCGCGAGCACCTTCGGCAGCGCCTCGGGCACTGCGAAGCCGAGACCCGCCGCAACGCGCTCCGCGAGGTCCTCGGCGACATTGCGCAGGCCCGCGACCATGCGTTTGCGCACGGCGACGGTTTGTACTTTCGTGAGCTCGAAGCGGAACGCGTTGACGATGTGCGCTTTCTCGACATCGCTCTGGCTGTTCCAGAACAGCGTCGCCTGGTTGTAATGCTCGGCGAACTTCTCGCCTTTGCCCCGAACCTTGTGCTCTTCGGTGGGCTCCGGAAACGACATGAAGCCCATCGTCCCGGCCTGATAGGGGCAACCGCCGCCAAGCGAATTCGGCTCATACGCAACCCGGCCGCGTGTAATCGCTTGGCGATGCATACCGTCGCGTTGGTTGTTGTGCACCTGTGCGAGCGGCGCGTTGATCGGTATCTCGTGGAAATTCGGGCCGCCCAGCCTCGAGATCTGCGTGTCCACGTATGAGTGGATGCGGCCGGCAAGCAACGGATCGTTCGTGAAATCGATGCCGGGCACGATGTGCGCTGCGCAGAAGGCGACCTGCTCCGTCTCGGCGAAAAAGTTGTCGGGGTTCCGATTCAATACCATCCGCCCGATCGGGCGTAAGGGCACGAGCTCTTCGGGCACGATCTTCGTCGCATCGAGCACGTCGAAGCTGAATTTATCCGCGTCGCGCTCGGTGAATACCTGCACGGCCAGCTCGTACTCCGGGTAGGCACCGGCCTCGATGGCCTCCCAAAGATCGCGCCGATGGAAATCGGGATCGGCGCCCGAGATCTTCACGGCCTCGTCCCAGACCAGCGAGTGCGTGCCCGCGGCAGGCGTCCAATGGAACTTCACGAACTGCGACTCGCCTTCCGCGGTGACGAATCGGAACGTGTGCACGCCGAATCCTTGCATCATGCGGTAGCTGCGCGGGATCGCACGATCCGACATCACCCACATGAGCATGTGGGTGGACTCGGGCATCAGCGAGATGAAATCCCAAAAAGTATCGTGCGCCGAAGCCGCCTGCGGCATCGCATGGTTCGGCTCGGGCTTCACCGCGTGGACGAGGTCGGGAAATTTCATCGCATCCTGGATGAAGAACACGGGTATGTTGTTGCCGACGAGATCGAAGTTGCCCTCATCGGTGTAGAACTTCACGGCGAAGCCGCGCACGTCGCGCGCCGTGTCGGTGGAGCCGCGCTCGCCCGCGACCGTGGAGAACCGCACGAACACGGGCGTGCGTTTACCGGCTTGCCCGAACAACGATGCGCGAGTGAGATCGCCGAGCGGCTCGTAGCACTCGAAGAATCCGTGCGCGGCCGAGCCGCGCGCATGAACGATGCGCTCGGGAATCCGTTCGTGATCGAAATGCGTGATCTTCTCGCGGAGAATGAAGTCCTCGAGCAGCGACGGACCGCGCAGACCGGCTTTCAGCGAGTTCTGATTGTCGCCGACCGTGACACCCTGGTTCGTCGTCAGCGCACGGCCGGACGAATCGACGCGCACGCGCTCGAGCGGGTCGTTGGCGGGATTGATGCCGGCAGTCGCGGGCTTGCCGCTCTTGCCCGTCGCGTTGCGCTCCGAAAGCGTGCTCGCGCCGACGCTCGGATCAGGCGGCTCCACCCACTGCCCCGGCTGAGGCGTACGCGAGGCCGTACTGTACTCGCTGGGCTTCGCCGCGTTGAACGGAAACGCTTCGGCGACCATCTCCGTTGCTGTCATCTTCGCGGTGGCCGCATCGCGTGCCGCCGCCGACCGACGCGATGAGCCGGGAGGTTGGCCAGCCGGACGCTTGCCGCGGCGGCCAGGGCCATTCGATTTCGATTTCGTGGCCATGAAAACACCCGTTCCGTTGTGTCTGGGGAAGCCATGAGGTGCAAGCCTTATGCCACGGCGCACAGGATGAGCTGCGCCGGTAACGTCGTGCCGCTGCGGTGCGCTCCACACCGTGACCTCACGACGCGCGAAACGCGTGCAGTTCTTGCACTCGCTTAGAGGTATTGCAGTCAGGACCGCTGCGAGCGACGCAGCGAAGAACCTAAGTCCTACACAGGCTGGCGTGCGTGTTCGCGGCGACGCGAAAGTAGCCGTTGGATCTCTGCCACGTCGACGGGTTTGACGAGGTGAATGTCGAAGCCCGCCTTACTCGACTTCAGCCTGTCGGCGTCCTGTCCCCAACCGCTGAGCGCCACGAGCAGCATCTCGCGCCCCCAGCTGTCTTGGCGCAATCTGCGCGCCGTGTCGTAGCCGTTCAGTCTCGGCATTCCTATGTCGAGCAGCGCGACATCGGGGTGAAATTGGTCGGCCACTTCGAGCGCTTCGATGCCGTCGTATGCGGTGCGCGTCTCGTGGCCCAGCACGTTCAGCAGCATCGCCAAAGAAGCTGCCGCGTCCTCGTTGTCGTCCGCCACGAGGATGCGCTGTGACTTCAGGACCGGCGCGGAGGCCGTTTCGCCGACTGCAACTCTCGCGAGCTTCGAAACGGTCGTCACGATGGGCAACCGCACCACGAATTCGCTCCCGAGCCCCGGACCGCGACTGAAGGCCTCGACCGAGCCCCCATGCATCTCGACCAGTCGTTTCACGAGCGACAAGCCGATCCCGAGGCCGCCCTGAGCGCGCTCGAGGGACGTGTCGACGCGCATGAACATCTCGAAGACCTGCGGCAGCAACTCTTGAGGAATTCCGATCCCGTCGTCGATGATGCGGATGATCACAGAGCCATCGCGCTCCTCCGCCTTGATCGCAATGTTGCCGTGCGCCGGCGTGTACTTTGCAGCGTTGTTCAACAGGTTCGCGAACACCTGCGTGAGCCGTACAGCGTCGGCATCGAACGCGATCTCGCGTGAGGGTAGCTCGATCGTGAGAGTGTGCTGTTGCGAGAGAATCAGAGGATTGCTGGTCTCGACCGCCTGCCGAACGATCACGTCCAGCGAAGTCGGTTGCTTGTTGAGCGCGATCCTGTCGTTGCTGATTCGGCTCACGTCCAAAAGGTCGTCGATGAGCCGAACCATTTGCTCCAGCTGCAGAGCCATCATGTGCCGAGTTCGTGCGACCAACTCCTGATCGTCTTTGGAGATCTTGAGCAGTTCCAGTCCGTTGCGAAGCGGCGCCAGAGGGTTGCGCAACTCGTGAGCGAGCGTCGCGAGAAACTCATTCTTGCGCCGGTCCATGAGGCGCAGTTGGTCAGTGCTCTCGCTGAGGGCAACGTTGAGCTCCGCCAGGGCTTTCTCGTTGGCCCGAGACTGGCGTTCGCTTTCGCGCAAAGCGGCATCGGCGGCACGCCGGTTTTCAACGTCGCGCAGGATTGCCGTCGTCGAAGAACGTGTACCGTCGGTCCATTGCGCAGCCGATAGCTCGAAATAGCGCAGCCTGCCGTCCTTGAGGCGGACTTGAACCTCGACGGGACTCTCGGACGTGGCACCGACGCTGCCGGCCTTCCAGATATCGAGCCACGCACGCTCGGACTCGAACAGGTCGGCCGCCTTTCGGCCGACCAGCTCTTCGGCTGAATACCCGAAGTGCCGCGCCGCTGCCGCGTTCGCCAGACGAATGACGCCCTCGCTGTCGAGGTTGAGGATCACGTCGGGCGCACTGTCTACGAGAGCGTAGTAGCGCGCATTCTGACGATCTCGCAAGAAACGCTCTCGTCGCGTTGCTTCCGTCACATCGATTATCTGCACGAGGCAACCGCGCCCCCCTGCATCCGCGATCGGAGAGACGATGATGTCGTGCAGCAGCTGCCGGCCGGCCAGCGTGCTCAGAGGCAACAGCTGCGGGTGTATCGCATTCGTCAGCAACGTGGACGCGCCGCCCGTCAACGCGGACTCGACGGCTCTCTCGATCGGGCCGACATTGGAGTCCGGAAAGATTTCGGCGATCGTCTTGCCGGCAACCGCGACAGGCGAGCGGCCGGTGGCGTTGGCCATCCAGGTGTTCCATCGAGCGACGGTCCTGTCGGGACCGACGACGACCAAACCGGCGGTGACGCCGTCTAGAATCGATTGCTCGGTTTCCGAGAGTGGCATCGAGTTCTACGCCTAAGGCACCGCACCCGTCCGCCGGATCAGATTGCGCAACAGTGTTTGCAAGGCAGTGAGAGAAGGCAGGTCCATCATCATGGCGATGAACCCTTCGAGATCACGACGCCGCATGGCGAAGTTGATGTAGACGAACAGCACGTTCGCTCCGGCGGCCGGCGGCGGTGGCAGGTTGAAGAATCGCGAGCCATCGCCGCGCAGCACTTCCGGTATCGAAATCTTCAGTCGGCTCTCGAGCGCGTTCGCGATGGTGGCGAGGCAGCTGTTCAGAATGACGTTGCCTGTTTCGGCCAGCGCTTCTTGCTCGAGCTCGATGATCTCTTCGTGCGAGAGCTCGCTGCCGACCAGAGACCGCACGAGCTCCAGGCTGTTCTCCTCGGGGAAGATCAGCAACGCTCTGCCGACGATCTCACCTTCGAACGTCTGGTGCACTGCGACCAGACTGCGCGACTCGCGCTCGCCGAGCGTCTTGATCGCATCCTGTCGACTCATCAGCGCGACCTTCGGCACGGTCAGCAGGACTTCCTCGCGGACCATGACCGCCAGGTTCGCCGCAGCTTTACTCACGCCGAGGTTCACGAGCTCCGTGAGCGCGTCGAGCTCGAGCTCGGACAGAACCAAGTCGGTGGCGCTCTCACTCATGAACGGCTCTCTTGCAACAGCCGCGATGCGCCCGCCAGGAACTCGCGCAGCGACTGCTCCGTAAGCGGTTTCGGCAGAAACGACGCGCCCAGCGCTCGTGCGCGATCGACAACCGCCTGCTGATGGTTGGCGGAAATGATGCCGATCGGCATATCGGGAGTCAGTGCGCGCAAGTCGACGGCAAGCTCGAGCCCGTCCTTGTTAGGCATGTTGAAATCGACGATAGCGATGTGCGGCTTCTCTTGTTGCACGGCCTTGAGCGCGTCGGCCGCGCTGCCCGCTTCGATGCGCTCCCACTCGGGATAGCAGCTGCTCAGCGCCTTGATCACCGCCATTCGAGCGAGCTTGCTGTCATCGACGATCAGTAGCTTGTAAATCATCTCGTTGCTCCTTGCAGGGCGCGTCAGGTAGTGCGCTTCTTGTTGAGAATCGGCGCGATATGTGTCTTCAGGAACGCATTCTTTGGCGTGCCGCTCAGGGGCGGCGCCGCAACGAGCAGCACCTGCACCACGGCACCATGGAGGTGCTCGCAGCGAGACCATACTACGGTGACGCCCGGCATTGCCAATAGGTGGCGCTGCAACGCCTCCGCATCGTCGGCACCGCAGCGCCCAGACAGCTCGATCGCACCTTCGCTATTCACCTGCACCGTCATCGGACGAACTCGCCGAGATCCAGCACCAACAACACGCTTCCATCGCCGAGCAACGAGGAACCTGCCAACCCGGGCATGCCCGCCAGCAGTCCGTCGAGCGGCTTCAAGATGATATCCAAGCGCTCGCCGATCTTGTCCACCTGGATCGCGCCGACCTCGCCGCCGAGCTGCGCGATCACGACGGGGCCCACGTCGTCGCCAACGTCCGTGGCACGGCGTGCCAGCACGTCGGCGAGCCGGATCAGCGGAATCGTGCGGTTTCGCAGCACGATGGCATGAGCCGCGCCGACCGGAAAAATACCGCCTTTTTCGACACGCAGCGTCTCTACGATCGCATCGAGCGGTATCCCGAACAGCTGGCCACCGGCTTCGACCGTCATGACCTGGGTTACTAGCACGCTGAACGGAAGCGTGACGCGAACTGTGGTCCCCTTGCCCGCCGTGCTGCGAATGTCGACGCGGCCGCCCAACCGGCTCACCGCCGTGCGCACCGCGTCCATTCCGACACCCCGACCCGAGACCTCGGTGACGGCGCTTGCCGTCGAAAAGCCCGGTAGAAAGACGAGGTCGAGCGCTTGCTCGTCCGTCATCGCGGCGAGGTCATCCGCTGCGACCAGGTTACGACCCTTCGCGACCTGCTTGACCTTGGGGACGTCGATGCCAGCTCCGTCGTCCGTCACCTCCACGATGACGTGCTCTCCTTCGCGAAATGCTCGCAGCGTGATGGTCCCGACCGCATGCTTGCCTGCAGCACTTCGCACGGCCGCGTCTTCGATGCCGTGGTCGACTGCATTGCGCAGGATGTGCACGAGCGGCTCAACTACAGTCTCGACGATCGCCTTGTCCGCTTCGGTGTCTTCGCCCTCGAGCACGAGATTCGCGGGCTTCTTCAGCTCGGCGGACATTTCGCGCACGAGCCGCGGGAAGCGTCTAAAAACCGCGCTCAGCGGCATCACACGCATTCCGACGACGGATCGCTGCAGCTCGGCGACCAAGCGACTCAGGGACGCATGCTGATTCTTCAGGGTGACCGCAAGTGACGATCCTTCCTGCTCGGCCAGGCGGACGGCGTGGCCGAGGCCGTTGTTGCTTACGATGAGCTCACCCGTGAGACGCACGAGTGCATCGATGCGTTCTGCGCTCACGCGGATGGTTTGGCGAGCATCCCGGCGGTGAGCCATCGACGTCTCGGACTCGAGCGGAGCCTCGGCCGCCGGGCCATGCGCAGCGCCCGCAATGGCTTCGAGCAGCGGCTGCACGCGACTCTCGGCGATCGCCACGGCCGCCGCGGTTGCGATGGTCTCGGCCTCCGAGGTCCGGCCCAGGTGCCGCAGCACGTTCGCAGCAACGACGCCGGCGGATGCCATGCGTCCGTGCTGATGCCCGTCCTCCACGGACTCGAGCAGGTGCAACTGGGCTTCTAGCAGCTCCGCCGCCTTTTGCGCGACGGACTCGTCCTCACTTCGACGAGCTCCTTGAGATAACGCCCGCAGCTCGCAGTAGCGCGACTCGCCGCCGAGCGCCGTTACGACGTCGGCGGGCGACGCGGCGAGCAACGCCATGATCGTGAGATTGCAGGAGAACGGATCGAGCTCGTCGAGCGTTGCCCACGGCACTCGTGGCGCGAGGTCGATGGCCAGCACGCCTGGCAGCGCCGCGATGCGCGCCAGCGGATCCTCGTGACGGAAAAAGCTCTCGGGGTCCGGCGTGTAGCGCAGCGCCGTATGCGCCCGAGCCGCTGCGGCAGCATGCGTTCTCGACAACTCAGCCACCCAGTCGTCGCCGCTTCTCGGCGCACCAGCCGCGATCGGCTCGGAGCTCGCGCGCGCGAACAACGCTACGATCTCCGCTGCATCGGCATCGGGCGGAATGGCACCCGCGCTCTCGACAGCGTCGAGCCATTCGATGACCTGGTCGAGACAGGTCAAGCAGTTGCCGATATCGACCGCTGCCACTGGCGTGGACTCGCTGCGCGCAACCGCCAGAACATCCTCCGCACAGTGAAGCGCCTTTTGCATTGCAGCGAACTCGACGATGCCTGCACTACCCTTCAGAGTGTGGAAAGCGCGGAACACGTCTTCGAAGCGCTTGCTATCGTTCGGCGCTTTCTCTAGCGCCAACAAGTCGTCGACCGCTTTGTCGACAAGCTCTCGCGACTCGATGACAAATTGCGCAAGCAGCTCATCCATGTCGAACACCGCACAGCAGCGACGCGTACTCCACGAGCGCTTCGGGACGCAGGGGCTTCACGATGTAGAAGTTCGCGCCCGCTGCGTTCGCAGCAGCAATTCGTTTCGGCGCCGTCTCACTGCTGATCACCAGCGCCGGCATCGACCCTACCGGCAGGCTCTTGGCCCGCAGCGTCTGCAAGAAGCTGACGCCGTCCATCTGCGGCATGTTGACGTCTACGATCAACAGATCGAAGTGCCCCCCAAGCAGATGCTCGAGTGCTTCGAGCCCGTTCAGAGCCTCAGCGACTTCGAAACCTGCGCTTTCCAGCGCGGTTCGATAGTACCGACGCACCAGGCTGGCGTCGTCGATAACCAGGACTCGTTTTGGCGTGTCGTTAACCACGCATCGTTACCTCGAGGGTCTTCGGTACACGATCGCATCTGCGAACCATGCGACGTCGAACAACGGCGAAATCCGACTCATCGATTCCGTGTGGCCAAGGCAGATGAATCCGCCGGGATACAGGTTCTCGAAGAGGTTCTCCGCCGCGGTCCTTCGCGACAGATCGTCGAAATAGATGAGCACGTTCCGGCAAAAAATGACGTCGAACTGCCCATGCGCTCTGGTCTCTACCCGATCGACAATGTTGACCCGCGTAAAGTGCACGGAATCGCGCAGGTCGCTCACGATCTGCCAAGTGTCGACGCCGGTAGGCACGAAGTACCTATCCACCACCGGCCGCGGCAGCCGCATCAAAGCACGTTTGCCGTAAACGCCGGCGCGCGCGCTCGCGATCGCGTCGGTGTCGATATCGGAGCCGACGATCTCGATGTCGTGCTCGTCCACATGCTGCCAGTTCTCGAGTAGCCAGAGGGCGATGGAATACGGCTCCTCCCCCGTCGAACACGGCACGGACCAAATTCTAATGGGCTGGCCACGCGGCTTTGTTTTTAGCCTGTCGGCGAGCAGCTCGGAAGTGAGGCACGTAAGTTGGTGCTCCTCACGATAGAAATAGGTCTCATTGATCGTGAACGTATTGACGAACTGCTCTATCTCGCCGTCCATATCAGCGCGCAGACGGGCGAAGTATGGTTCGAAACCGGTGGTACCCGTGACCGTCATGCGGTCCACGACGCGTCGCTCGACGTAATAACGCTTCGTTTCGGTGAAGATCATCCCGGTTCGTCGGTAAAGGAATTCGCACAACCTGCGAAATTCGTCCTGCGTGAGCTCCGGAAAATCAGGCACGTGAAACCGAAGGTTGAGAGCGAACACGGTCGATGGCCATCTGAATGGAGAACGCGAGGAATGGCGCGTCACCGAACCGCTGTGCGCAACGCTCGAGAGCCGGCAGCGCAGCCGCCTCGCCGATTTCCGCGAGCACCTCCACGGCCCCGGCGCAAACGTTGATCTCCGGTTCCGAATCCAGAAGCTCGCAGCACAAGCTCACAGCCGAGTCGCGCGGCATGTCTCGAGCCAAGCTGCACGCAAGGATTCGAACGTCGGCGTCGGGATCTCGCAGCAGCGCCGCGACGGACGGCCACGCCGCCTCTTTCATGGCGATCAAGGTGTCGCACGCTTCGGTGCGAGCCAATGCGTCGTCCGAGCGAAGGAACGGCAGAACCGCCTCGACGCTCTGCGGGCTCGCGATGCGCGCGAGCGCCGAAAACAGGGCCTTGCGCACGACTGCGCTTCGCTCGCGACGCAAGGCATCCGCGATCGCCGGAACGCTGTCGGGAAAGTCCGCAGCCACTCGGGCCGCAGCCCAGCGTTCGTCGTCGTTGCCGCGGGCCAAGGCATCGAGAACGGCAGATTCGGATGCGGTCGACTTCTCGTCCGCGGCCGACGGCGGCTTACGGATCAACGGCACTTGGGGTCAGCTCCTGCAAGCGGGCGGCAATGTTGTGAACGGGCTCCGTCCAATCGGCACCGCCGGCGGCGACCAGCTCACCCGGCATGCCCCAGACGACGGCGGTGTCCTCGGACTCTGCAATAGTCATACCTCCCCGCTGTTGCAGCCGCGTCATCTCCGCGGCGCCGTCGTTGCCCATGCCGGTCATCAACACGCCGATCAACTGCGTGGGGGCCACGTGCCTCAGCGCCGAGCTCACGAGACGATTCGTGCTGGGGTGCCACGGGTAGCCCGCTTCCGCAGGGGCGTTCATCGCCATCAGGCGTCCGGATCTTCGCGTGACGATCAAATCTGCGTCGCCACGCCCGATATAGACGTTGCCGGCCTCCAATGCGGTCGGGCGCAGGACCTCGACCACGTGCACGGCGCAGAGCTCGTCCAGCCGCTTCGCCAGGGCTCCCGTAAAGCTCGCCGGCATGTGCTGCGCGACGAGGATCGGCCAAGGAAAGCCGGCAGGCAGTGGCGCGAGCAGAGCTTCCAGTGCCGATGGGCCGCCGGTCGAAGTGCCGACGAGCACGAGGCCGTCGCCGGCGGCACGCGCCGTCTCACGCCTACCGCGAGCTGCGACCTGGGCTCTTCGCCGCCCCGTACGGTGCAGCACACGTTCTCGAAGCCGGCTGCTCGCTTTGAGCTTCGCGGTGGCGGCAATCCGGATCTTTTCTACCAACTGCGGAGCAAATTCTTCAATTCCGAGCGACACCGCCCCGGCCGGCTTCAGGACGAAATCCACGGCCCCGAGCCGCAGCGCTCGCAGCGTCTCGTCGGCTCCGTCGGCAGTGCGGGAGGACACCATCACGACCCGGCATGGGTTCTCGACCATGATTCGATCGAGGCATTCGAGACCGTCCATTTCGGGCATCTGAACGTCGAGCGTGACGACTGTCGGCTTGAAGTCTTCGATCTGTTGCAGAGCTTCGATGCCGTTGCGCGCGAACCGAACCTCGATGTCCTTTTCGTTGCCGAGGACGCGGCCGAAGAGCTTCCGCACCAACGCGGAGTCATCGACGACCAGAACTCTGATCACGCATTGTCTCGGCTCGCCTTCTTGAAGGCGTCGAGACGCTCCTGCTCAGCGGGCGTAAGCAGCTCGGAAGGGTCGAGCACCAGCACGATACGCTGGGATGCGTCGAGATTGATGACACCTCGCACGAGCCGTGCGATCTGCTCGGTGAGATCCGGCGGCGGCTCCACGGAGTCCTTCGGTACGCGGAGGACGTCCGACACGCCGTCGACGATCAAGCCCGCGCGATGACGTTCGGTTCGCACGACGACGAGCCGCCGCCGCTCGAGCTCTGCGGCAATCGGCATGTCGAAGCGGCGGCGTTGGTCTATGACCGGCAATACGTCGCCGCGTAGGTTGACGACCCCCTCGAGGAACTTCGGCGTCTTGGGCAAGCGTGCGATCTTCGACGGCACCTCCCCAACCTCGTCCACGGCGTCGATCGGTAGCCCGAACTCGTCCCTTCCCAAGCGGAACACGAGAAACGTCTGCTCGACTTGCCGCACGGGATCCGCAGGTCCGCCGTGCGCGGCTTCGTTCCGCGCGCCGTCACCCAGCCTCCGCATCACGTCCTCCCGAAATAGTTGCTCTGTGCTCAAGATCGAGACGAGCCGGCGGCCACCGTCGCCGCGATAGATGCCCTTGAGGCGCGCCTCGCCACCCGTTCGCGCTGCCAACACGGTTGGTAGTGCGTCGATCGAGGATTGTGCTGCCGCCACGATCGTTCGTGCCCGATCCGCGACGAGCCCGACCTGGGCTTGGCCTATGTTCGTGACGACGACCTTTTCCCGCCCGTCGGACACGGGAGCCGGTGGAAACCCCAGCAGACCGCGCAACGAGAGCAATGGCAGCAACCGGTCGCGCAGCGACGTAACACCGAGAACGAGCGTCTCGGCACGTGGCACCATCGCAACCGACGCCGGTACGGGCAGAATTTCCTGCACGGATTCGAGCTCGAGCGCGAACTCCTGTTGCGCGACCTCGAACGTCACGAGCATTTTCGAGACGGACGAAGGCGCAGTCGCGCGGGCGTTATCGTCGGCTGCGACGGCGCCAAAACGAGCCTGCCGAGCTCGGCGTGTTTGCTGCGCGAACGCCGCGCTCAGAAGCCGCTCGACGTCGAGTATCTTGGCGACTTCGTCGTGACGCGCGGACCGAAACGCGCCGGAGAGGAGCTCGCCTTCCTTCGCGCTCAGCTCCGAGTCACGCGTCTCGATTGCATCGCTTGCAACCGGCACGAGGGAATCCACGGAATCGACGACCAACGCGAGCCGCTGCCCGAGGTCGAGCACGATCGCCTTTGCGGCCGTCGCTGCAGCCGAATCGCCTTTCGACGCGAGCAAGGCGCGAAGGCTGACGAGCGGCAACACTGCTCCACGCAGATTCGCGACACCGAGCAATGCGACGGGGCTGTGGGGAACGCGCGCGACGGCGGGAACATGAATCACCTCCAAGACGCGCTCGGATGGCAACGCATACAGCGCGCCGTCGAGCCTGAACGTCAGGAAGCTGTGGCTAGCCGCGTCAGTCGCGCCGCGCCGATCAAGCATCGGAGCGCTTCAACTCGTCGGCAAGCGAGGCGATTTCCTCGACGGCAGCGGCGAGATCTTCCGCTCCATGCGATTGCTCGGTGGCCGCGGTAGCCGCCTTTCTGCTGGCCGCGCTAGCCTCCTCCGCCGCTGCGGCAACCTGCCGCGCGCCCGCCGCCGCCTGGACGGTCGCCGACTGAATGTCGGCGGCACGGCCGACGACGGTCTGGTTCGCGTTGCGCATTTCGACCACGTCGGTGGCCAACTTGTCGAGCACCGTCGAGAGACGACGATTGCTCTCGACTTCGTTTTCCACCGTGACGCCGGTCTGCTCCAGATCGCTCTTCAAGATGCCGATCTGCTCGATGATTCCGCGCACGGTATCCTTCGCGCGATCGACGTTCGCAGACGCTTCGCGGGCCAGCGCGCGGATATCGTTCGACACGATCGCGAAGCCGCGGCCCGACTCGCCGGCTCGCGCCGCTTCGACCGAGCCACTGACCGCCAGCATGCTCGTCTGCACGGCGATCAATGCGATGGCGTCGACGATCTTTTCGACCTTCCGGCCGACCCCCCCGAGCTGCGAGACCGTCGCCGCGCTCGATTGGGTGCCGGTGAGGCTGGCGCGCACACCGTTCACGAGATTGTCGATAGTTGCGCGGCTGCTCCTTAGAGCTTTCTCGACGTCTCGAATGCGCTCGTCCGCAGCTCGAATATTCGTCTCGAGAAGCCTGGCCGTCTTCTCGATCTGCGCTAGTGCGGCCGACGTCTGATGCGTCGCGGACGCCTGAGACTGAGCGGCGCGATCGATTTCCTCCACAGCCGCCATCACCTGCGTCGCAGAGCTCGAGAGCTCCTGTATCGTCGCGGAGAGCTCTTCCGACGCCGAGCTGATTTGCTCCGCGGAGCTCTCGCGGCCCTTGCCGCGGCGTAATTGCTCCGCGAGCGCGGCGAGTGCTTGCGCTGCGGACCGAGCCTGCTCGAGCGATTTCGCTTGCTGCTGCACGGCCGATTGCGCCTGCCCTGCACCCGCCGACTGCTGCTCCGCAGCGCTCGCAATTTGACCCGCGCCCGATTCGACTTCTGTCGCGGCCCGCTCGGCTTCGGCAGACGCGGTAAGAATCTGCCTGCTGCCTTCGGCGACGTTCGCGACATCGTCACGCGTGCCCTGCAACGCACTGATGACGTTCGTGGCCGCCTTGGTTTCGTTTCCCGCGGCGTCAGCGGCTGCGCTCAGCTCCATGACGATTCGTCGCACCTCGTCGGTCATCGACGCGGCGAGCCCACGCACTTCCTGCGCGTTTCTGTCGGATGCCTCGGCAAGTGCGCGAACCTCGTCGGCCACCACGGCAAAACCCCGACCGTGCTCACCGGCGCGAGCGGCCTCGATGGCTGCGTTCAGCGCCAGCAGGTTGGTCTGATCGGATATTCGGCCCACGGTTTGCGTGATCTCTGCAATGTCCTTGGCGCGCAGCTCGAGCTCGGAAATGAGTCGAACGGACGCGCGCTGACGCTCGGAGTTGCGCTCGATCGCTCGAACCGAGCCGCCGATCTGCGTCATCGCCTCCGCCAACGTCACCGTCAACGTTTCGGAGCGGCGCATCGACTGCTCGGCCTCGCTCCGCGCCGCGGCTAGACCTGCAACGACCATCTTGACCGCCGCGGACTGCTCTTGGGATGCGCCGGCCGCTTCTTCCGCGCCGCCCGCAATTTGTTGCATCGAGAGACTCAGGTCCTTGGTGGCGGCAGACGCCTCTACCAGACCGCTCGCCAGCTCCTCGGCCGCCGCCGCGAAGCGCTCGACCGCCGTTTGTGCACGAGAACTGGGAGCGCGCGGGGCCGCCGCCTTCGACTGTGGACCTCCCGACGGCACTGCCGCTCTCACTTCAGAGGCAGAGATTTTCGACTTCTTCACTAGTGCCATAGGCCCTCGCGGGATTCTTGCTTTTCGAAGTGGGAGGGACGGACAGGCGGCGATGCACCGCGTCCGAGCATAATGGCTCGACCCGCGAGGCGCTGTAGGAGCGCTCCGACAACCGCTGCTCGCTGCGCGACGATGCGCGCACGGCGTGAGAATCGCTGTCGCGGCTACTGCGCGGCGCGCAGCTGATCCAACGTGCGCTTCGCAGCGGCGTTGTTCGGCTCGATCTCGAGCGCCTTTTCCAGGCTCGCGATGGCTCCCGCTCTGTCGTTCTTCACCTGCTGAGCTCCCGCGAGTGCCACGTAGGTGCGTGCCGAGCGCGGGAAGAGCTCGAGGTTCATGTTGAGGAAGCGAATCGCCTCATCGGTGCGATTCTGCGTGAGCGGCTGCGCGGTCGCGATCAGGCCCGACTCACTGAAGTCGTATGCTTGCGCACCGTAATAGCGCGTTTTCAGCTCATTGTATTGCGTACGCGCGGCGTCGAAGCCTTTGTCAGCCGATGTAGCCGCGAGAATCTCGCCGATCTGTTTCGGTATCGCCACGCCGCGATGGCACGTGATGCAGCCGATTCGAGTGATCTCCGCGGCGGGCCGACCGAACGCTTCGACGAGCGAAGTGTTCGTAGCCTGCGTGATCTTCATCATCTCGCGCGCGGCATTCTTTTCCGCCTTGTCGTCGGACGCGAAATCCGGCGGAGCACCCTGCGGCATCACGTGACAGTGATCGCAGCCCACGCCCAGCGCGGCGTTGAAGTTCTGCATGACGGCGACGACTTGCGGCCGCGTCCAATCCTTGGGCAGCACTTGCAAGTTCTTCGGTGCTTCCTGCGCAGGGGCTTGCGCGAGCGCGGACGTGGCGGCGCAAATCAAGCCGATCGCCGACAAGCCGTTGGACAGACGCACGAAAAAGGTGGAGCGGGCCATGGTTATTGTCTCTTGTTGTGGAATGGGCACCG
>Ga0315910_10000675_pt1 | contig 33077 bp, 26 predicted proteins | sample EdamamesoilMG_FD_204470 | JGI IMG/M metagenome (GOLD analysis project Ga0315910, IMG submission 204470) | Garden soil microbial communities collected in Santa Monica, California, United States - Edamame soil | ecosystem: Environmental > Terrestrial > Soil > Garden | place: USA: California... | reverse complement strand
CTCGGTACGGCCGCCAGGGCAATCACTCAACAAGGCTTCCTTCACAAGTGTACGAGCTCGCGGACCAGGTGATTCGCGAGGTTTACATGACGCCAAAACGCGTCTCCAAAATGTTTGTTTATGGGCGGTTCGCAAACCGATGCCAAGAGGCGGGGCTCCAGGCACCGAGTTACGTATGGCTTGTGAAGGCAATCCGGAAACTCAAGGCCTACGAAGTCAAGCTGGCGCGCGAAGGCAAGCGGGCCGCCTATCCACTTGAGTTTTCAACAAAGCCGTTGTCGGCGAAAAATGACAACCACGGCGATTTCCCTTGGCAAGTGGTGCATATCGACCACACGCAAATAGACGTCGAGCTCGTTGATGAAACCGGCGGTCTGACGCTAGGGCGACCATGGCTGACTTTGATGTTTGACGCGTTTTCGCGGCGCGTTCTTTGTTTCGTGATTGGTTTTGATGCGCCGTCGGTGACCAGCTTAAAGCTGATTTTGCGGGAATGCGTTCGGCGCCATTCACGTCTTCCCAGCGGCTTGGTGCTCGATTGGGGCAAGGAGTTCGGCAGTGAGTTCTTCGAGACGCTGACCGCCGTCTACCAAATCCGAATCATCAAACGCCCGCCTCATCAGTCTCGCCACGGCTGTGTCATCGAACGAGAATTCGGAACACTCAACAAGTGTTTCTTCCACAATCTGCAAGGTAACACGCAAAACACTCGGAATGTCCGTCAGCTCACGAAATCGATGGATCCAAAACGACTCGCGGTCTGGACGCTGGAAGCGCTCCAAGACCAACTGAGCCGCTTTTGCTTCGAAACCCACGACCAACTGCTGCATTCAGGGATCGGGACTACGCCTGCGGCAGCTTACGAGCGGGGTGTGGCGATGGCGGGTTCGCGTCCATGGCGCCGAGTGGAATATGATGAAACATTCAAGTTGCTGACGATGGCGACCACGCCCAAGGGGACCTCTCGAATTCAACCTGGCATGGGCATCAAGGTCCGTTACTTCTATTATTGGCACGAGCAGATGCGAGATCCGCAGTGGGAGCGCAAGGAAGTTCCCGTCCGCTACGACCAAGAAGACATCGGTGTCGCCCATGCCCGCATTGGGGGACAGTGGCTTCGCTGCATTTCCTGCCATTATGACGCCCTAAAGGGAAAGTCCGAGGAGCAGCTCAAGCTGGCTGTTGCGACATTGCGTCGGCGACGATCTCTGGTCGAGGGCAATCGGACAACCACCGCCCGTCAGATTGCCCGATTCTTTGAGTCCGTGGAAGGCGAGGAAGTGCTGCGTGAGCAGCGCCTGAAAGACATGGCGCGCCAGAGAATCGTTGAGGCTTCGGAACCAAGGAATGGAGCGACAGAAGACGCCTCAACTGATCCCGAATTGGCAGTCATCCTTGAGCCTCCACAAAACCAGACCTCAACTGCCGATCGCAGTTCGATCAGCACCACAGGCCCAATATTCGAGAACTTCTGAGGATTACAAAGCCCATGCCACACCCATCACCGCAAACCGCCGAGCTATTGGATCGATTCAAACGAAAGATAATCGCACATTCCCTGCTGAAAGGGGCGTTTGGGCGGATCATGGACCTGATTGAGGAGCCGGCAGATGTGGAAGTTGTGGCCGTAATTGGTCCTACGGGCGCAGGAAAATCCACGCTCCTTGATCGCGTGAAACAGGCCGTGTTGAAGCGGAATGCCGCCGCCATGGAAGCCGATCCCAGTTTGATCCCGGTGCTCTCAATCGATGCGCCAGCGCCGACGGTGGGAAGCTACAGTTGGCGCGAGACGAATCTTCGCTTTCTTGTAGCCGTCAAGGAACCGGCTTGTGATTGGCAGGTCGCACTGAAAGACCGTCAACCGGGAAAGCCGGGAGTGACTCGTCTGTCTTCGCTGAATCACATCGAGCTGAAAGGACGCGTAGAATCAGCCTTTCGCAACCGGGGCGTGAAGGTCCTGCTCATAGACGAGGCTCAGCATCTATGCAAGATGGTCAGCGGGCGCGGACTGCAAGACCAAACGGACACCTTGAAAGGACTCGCCAAGAGCACGGGTGCGTTTGTCGTGCTCTTTGGCACTTATGATTTGATCCCGCTCCTCGGCCTCAACGGGCAGGTGGCTCGGCGCTTCGCCTCGGTTCACCTACCGCGGTATCGTTGTGATGACCCCAATCAGTGGCGGGACTATCAGACCGCGATTCGCAGTTTCGAAGGAGAGATTGAGCTGGCAAAAGCGCCGGACTTGGTTCGAAACGCAGAGTTACTTTATCGCGGCTCGGCGGGCTGCATTGGAATCTTGAAGAGTTGGTTGACATCAGCCTACAGCCAAGTACTCCGCGCTGACGGAGGTGCCATGACGAAAGAAGTCCTGCAGTCCACCCGCCTGCCCACTTTATCCCTGCGCAAGATTGCGGATGAAATTACCGAAGGAGAGGCTCACTGGGCGAAGTGTTATGCCGAGGATCGCGAATTGGACCGGCTCCTCGGGCTGTCCTCCTTGCACCCGACTGAGGCCGACGGAGCTGAGACGCGGAACACGAATGCGCGAACGACGCCTGTCGGCATGCGAAAGCTGACACGCGATCCGATTGGCTTGGAAGCCGCGAGGGTATGAAAGAAGAAATCCAGTTGAACTGGGATGAGTCGCCCGTTCTCACGCCGCCACGGTCTCGTCTTTATCGACTGGAGCCGATCGGCCTTGGAACGCCAATGGTGGAATGTATGTCTAGTTACATCCATCGGCTCGCCGAGGCACACGGCCTGCCCACATCGGTAATGGTTTGCCGAGAACTCGCGCCGCGATTTCGCCGGAGCTCAGTTCTAGCGTCAAACGACCATTGTGATTTATTGGGCAAGCTGGGAATGAGCATCAACGGAAACAACCTTACTGCACAGGAGGTAGTCGCCATTCTTAACGACCTCACGGGTTACAAGAATCTCAGCTTACTGACTTTTTGCCGACTGGGAGCATTGGTGGCCGAACACAGAATCTTGCGCAAGCCACAGGCATGGTGTCCCGAATGTCTGGAGCAATGGCGGGAAAGCAGCAAACCCATTTACCAGCCTTTGATCTGGACGCTGTCGTCGTTGAGAACCTGCCCAACCCACGGCTGCTGCATCCAAGAGCAATGTACGAAATGCGGCAAAGGTCATGTGCCCCTCGGACGGTACCGCTGGAGCGGGAAATGCCCCAGATGCTCAGCTTGGCTCGGGCATCCAACGAGTGACGATGGGGCGCGAAGCGAGACGCCAGTATCAGCGTGGTGCACATTCGCTGCCAAAGCGCTCTCGCAGTTCGTGATCGACCTGCAATCGCTTCCGGAGGATTTGCCGCAGGCGATTTTTCCGTCAAACGTGATGGGTGTCGTCCAGAATTGCTACGGCGGAAATTACTCTGCCCTTGCTCGCATTCTTCATGTTCACCGAATTACCGTTTTCGATTGGGCAAACGGGAAGCAGCGACCCGCTCCTGCGTCGTTGATTGCTTTGGCATATTGTTTTGGCGGAGAGGTCATGGATTGGGTTGCTTGCAGGATCGAGCTGAGAGCTTTGCGTCAGACTCGCCAGGTTGAGCAATCGGTCGCGGAACTCGTGCGCCGTCCACTTCGGCGTCATGCGACGGAGACCGTGCGAGCACATCTGACTTCCGCCCTGCAAGCCGCTGAGTTTCCGCCTCGTTCCTTTGCAGTCGTGTGCAGGCAATTTGGTGTTAACCAAACGGTAGCCAAACGCCGGTGCCCAGACCTGGCCGCACTGTTCATGTCGCGATACCGGAACTACCAATTCGAGGGCAAACGCACACGCGAGAAGTTCCGGAGCATCGCGCTCGAATCCGCCGTGAACCAACTTTTGACCGAAGGGCGCGCCCTCAGCCTCAATCAACTCTTCAAGGTGCTTCCGCCAGGGATCTCCCGTCGAGACAAACTCGTCCGAAGTGAGTTCCAACGCCTCCGCAAGGAGGCAGAGGATGAAATGCAAACTGTGATGCAGGAGCCAGTCGTGTCGTCCACACAAACTGAGGTTATATCATGATTTCGAAATCGGCTTTCCTTGCGGGGTTACAGTGCGAGAAGCTTCTTTGGACGCGCTTTAATGCACGCGATCTGATCCCGCCCCCGGACGCCAGCCTTCAGGCCATCTACGATCAGGGACGTGAGGTTGGCACAATTGCTCGACGACTTTTTCCAGGTGGGATCGAAGTTGCTGCCGGCCTTGCGGACCCCGATGAGGTTGAGCGATCCAGCCAATTGGCCTTGCAGGCGGGCAGGCCGTTGTTTGAGCCGGGTTTCATTTTTGAGGGAGCGTTCGCACGGGCCGACATTCTGGCGCCAGCCAAAAACGGGAGCTGGGATCTTTATGAAGTGAAAGGAGTTACCGAATCCAAGGAGGTCCACTTCGAAGACGTCGCGTTCCAAGCGTATGTTTATGCTGGCGCAGGTCTCCAGCTTCACCGGTGCTTCTTGCTTTATTTGAATCGTGACTACGTCCGGCAGGGGAATTTGGAGCCGCAGCGCTTGTTCGTGCGGAAGGACTGCACGCGGGAAGTGGGCGAGCTGTGCCGGACGATTGATGAACGCGTGGCGGAGATGCGAAGGAAGATCTGCAAACCAAATTGCCCTGAGGTTGCCATCGACCGTCATTGCGACACTCCGTATGAGTGTCCCTTGCGAGAACGCTGCTGGGCATTTCTCCCGGAACACAGCGTCATGGAGCTCTACCGGGGCAAGGCAAAGGGCTTTGCACTGCTTGAGCGTGGGGTGACACGGATGATCGAGATCCCGGAGGAATTCTCGCTGACGGAGAATCAGCGCACTCAGGTCGAGGCCGTGCGGTCGAAAACGCCACGAGTGAGCAAGCCAGCGATTCGACGATTCCTGAAAGATCTCAAGTATCCCATCCATTTCCTCGATTTCGAAACTTTCAGCCTGCCGATTCCACCATTTGACGGACTTCGACCATTCCAGCGTGTTCCTTTCCAGTTTTCCCTGCACATTCAGCCGACACCAGGCGCCGACCTCGTTCACCACGGGTTCTTGGCGAACGGATCGGGCGACCCACGCCCAGAGTTTATGGCTCGTCTGCGCGAGGCGGTTGCCCAGGAGGGATCGCTGGTTGCGTACAACGCGGTTTATGAAAAGGGAGTTTTGCTGGAGTGCGCCGGTGCGTTGCCGGCGCTTCAGCCGTGGGTCGAGAGCCTCCAACCAAGGTTCGTCGACCTGCTGCAGCCATTTCGAGCCTTCCGTTACTACCACCCCGCTCAGCACGGCAGCGCCTCCATGAAGGCCGTCCTTCCGGCCCTCACGAACTGGGGCTACGAGGATCTTGCCATTCGGGATGGCGACACAGCCAGCCGTGAGTACCTCCGAGTCACGTTCGGGAATCCTGAACCCGAGGAACGAGACCGTGTTTACCGTCAACTGGAAGAATACTGCGGACTGGACACGCGAGGCATGTGGCAAATCATCTCCGCTTTGCGCGATCTTGTATGAAACCACGAAGCGGCGAGAGCATCGGACGGAAAAGGCTATGAGCAGACCACAGAGGTTCCGTCGCACCAAGTCGCGGTGCACAGGGTTTCTGCCCCACGTTTGGCATCCGCTCAATCGCAGATGTTGTCGCCGGAGTCCCCGGTACATCGGCTTTCTGCCTCCGAGCAATCGCTATCATCAGCGGGTGTGCAACTGTTTGAGGGAGGCAGGATTCACGGGGGTCCGGGTTGAGGTGAACAAGGATTTCTCCATGGTGACTTTTTGGCTGAACCATGACGCGCACCCCTCATTGGTCAGTGAACTTCAGGCGCAGCTAACGATTCTCGATGCGCTGGACCGCGCGGGGATCTTGTGCGAAGCCGATTCTTTAGTGGTGGATTTTCGTGCCGAGGCGGTTTGCGGGGCATTCCTTCCGATTCGAGAAGGCTGAGCGGATCAGGAGGGCGATTCAGAAAGACGCCTGCTCCCGCGGCAAACCGTTGCGCAACAGTTCAAGAGCATTCCGCGTTCACCCCGCTTGCCCAGAAACCAGTACGTTTCAAATTGTCCGCGGGTCTTTTAACGCAATTCGTGGCCGGAAACGGACAAACCTATAGGTTAAGTCACAGTGAAACAGAACGATGTTCAAGATGGTGGAGGCGGGGGGAGTTGAACCCCCGTCCCTAGCCAATTAACCAGCCGCGACTACATGCTTAGTCCGGGATATTTTGTCGGCTACAGGATGGCGCCCGAACTCGAGTCCTGCTGCTTAGTCCGCATGGAATTTTCTCGGCTTGGGCGCGCGGTCTCCGCCTTCGGCCATGCCTGCTGTTGCGTTCGTCCACCGTAGCAGGTGTCCAGTGGCGAACGTCGAGGCGCTTAGGCCGCGAGAGCTAGTTCTTGATTAGCTTATTTGTTTGGTTCGATGATTAACGAGGCCAACGAACCGTCCTCGGCATGCCGCCTCTGGCGCATTCTCCAGGTCGAAACCAGTACGCCCCCAACACGGCACTGGCATAATGGTTCAACGGCGACGGTGGGTCAAGGGCGGCGACGGCATCAAAAATGTTCAGAATGACATCTTAACGGCGCGACTCTTACGGCGCAGGGGAAAATGCATTCGTAATGGAAGTGCTGCCACCAACACGTTGCGTTGTGGCGTCGCGAAGGTTCCGCTCCAATTCTGCCGGCAGTGTCCAAATCTTTCGCGGCACGCGATCATTGGGCATGCCCAAGTTCATCGAAGACAACGTTGCTCTGAAGAGCCGGCGATCCTGTTTATTAAACCAGCGCTGGATGCCTTCGACGACACCGTGGTGTGGCTTTGAGCCCATGCGGATGCCCCAGGACCACAGCGCGCCGTCCGCCATCAGAAAGATCAGCGTGCTCTCGCCAACGGCGATGGCTTGCGGGTCAAAGTTGAAGGGCAAACGCTGGAGCGGGGCCGTGCGGTTGAGATCGCCGAGTTCGGTTGAACCGCAGAACCACCACGAATTGTCTGTCTTTCTACACACAAACCAATTGGCGGCGGAATGAATCTCCGCCCAATCCGAATCGGAGCCGATGCGCCGGAGTGTTCGCGTTGATCCGAGTGACAAATTCCCGGCAACGACGCCAGCCGACTGGCCGCAAATCCAGAGCGTTCCGTCTGCCTTGAGCGCCAGCAGATGCGTGTAGCCGCCGGCAATCGCCACCCAGTTCGTTCCTGCGTCGAGCGAAGCGGGCGCCCCGCCGTTGTACGGTTCCCAGTATGACGCCTGCCCGCTTCCCGTCTCCCAATCGGGCACGGCTTTGTTTCTGAGATTCCAGTAACCGGCTTGGCCAGGCCAAAACCCGTGAAAGAACTTCGCGACTAGTCCTTGTGGATCTCCCTGGTCGCCCCATGCGGCGATGCGGCCATCCACGTTCAATGCGTAAGCGGCAAAGACGCCGACCTGAATCTGTTGCCATCGTTGGCCTTTGGCAATCATCGCTGGCTTGCGGCTACGTAGTTGACTATCATCGCCCAGCAGTCCAGCCACACTCCGGCCCCATGTCCACAGTGTTCCGTCTTGCTTAAGCGCGATGAAAGCCCCATCGCGATATTGCACGTCAGCCCAATTCGCATCCGTGCCCAGCCTTGCGGGGAGCGCGGGCGATTTGACCGTCAAAGACCCATGCGGAGCAGGTGGTCTGGTCAAACTCCACAAGCTGCCGTCCTTTTTGATGGCGAGTGCATAACCAATTCCCACCGAAACCTTTTGCCAGTCGGTATCCGTGCCGACTCGCACCGGCGTTTCTGACATGAGGGCGGAACCGCCAGGGGTGAACTCGTAGAACATACCGTTTCGGGTGCCGCCCCAAATCCAGAGCGAACCGTCCGGCGCAACCATCGCTGCGTTGCCGGCCTCGCTGGAAAGTTGCGGCGCGACTTTGCCGGGTGGAAGTTGCGGTCCGACCGTGACCGTCGGGCGACGGAAGATCAGGATTGAAACAACCACAACGATGAGGCATCCAACCACGATCCGCCAGGCTTGGCGCGAGGAACGATTCTGGTTTGGGCGATCATGGTTCATGTGCCGAAACCCGCCCCAGCGATCACTCCGCGTTCGGATACGACCCCAGCACTTTCACGTAACTGCACTCCTCACCCAACCGCGTGATGGCTTTGGCAACTTTCTTGTCGTGCTGATGGCCGTCGCAATCAATGAAGAAGAAATACTCCCACGCCTTCCGCTTGCTCGGGCGCGACTCAATCTTGGTCAGGTTGATGCGAAAACGACGAAACGCTGCCAACGCATGATGCAACGCGCCGACCTTGTCGCTGATGCTCACCATCAGGCTGGTACGATCGCTGCCGGTGGGCGGACTGCACTGTCGCCCCAGCACCAGGAAACGCGTGGCGTTGGCGGCGTTGTCCTGAATGTCCTGCTCAAGCACGCGTAATTTGTATTTCTCGGCGGCAAGCAAACCTCCAATCGCCGCCGTGCCTTTTTCCTTTGCCGCAAGTTCAGCGGAACGGGCATTTGAGGAAGTCTCCACAATCTCCACTCGCGGCAGATTGTTTTGTATCCAGCCGCGGCACTGTGCAAGCGATTGCGGATGCGCGTAAAGTTTCCTGATTTGCGTGCGAGGCGCATTGCTCATCAGGCACTGCTGGATGCGCAGCACAATCTGCGAAACGATTTTAAGATCGCTCTCCACGAACATGTCCAGCGTATGCGTGACCACGCCTTCGGTGGAATTCTCCACCGGCACGACACCATAATCCGCGCGATGCTTGCTCACCTCGGTGAACACGTCCGCAATGGTCTTCTGCGCGGCATAACTCAGACTCGACCCGAACCGCTTGATCGCCGCCTGATGCGTGAACGTGGCCTCCGGCCCGAGATACGTGATGGTCAGCGTCTTTTCCAACGCCAGCGCGCTGGACATAACTTCACGGTAAACCGCGCGCAGTTGCTCATCCGTCATTGGTCCCTGATTCAGCTTGCAGATCCGCTGGAGCACGGCCCGTTCGCGGGCCGGCACGTAGAACTCCTCACCTGCCTTGTGCTTAATCTCGCCGATAGCCAGCACGTGCTGCGTGCGCTCGTTGAGCAGCCGGACGATCTGTGCGTCCAGCTTGTCAATCGCCTTGCGATGCTCGGGAATGTGCATGGTCTTGGCGGTTCAGGAAGCGGGTGGGGGCGTTTCCGCCTTTAACTCTCCGCCCTCCGACATCTGCAATTGCTCCGGCGGATTCGTCGCCAGGCCGGCATCGGCTGTGACCGGTGCGGGCGGCTTCTCAACGACAATCCGGCGCAACTCATCCGCGGCGGGCAAGTCTTCCAGGCTCTTCAAACCGAGGTATTCGAGGAACAACCCTGTTGTGCCGTAAAGCGAAGGGCGGCCCACGACCTCGGCACGACCGGTCTGCTCCACCAATCCGCGCTCGGTCAAAGTCTGCATCGTGCCGTCCACGTTCACGCCGCGAATCTGTTCCACCTCCGCGCGGGTGATCGGCTGGCGATAGGCGATGATGGCGAGCGTTTCCAGCGCCGGTTGCGACAGCCGCGGCGGGCGCGCCTTCACACCAACCAACGCCTTGAGCCACGGCGCGTACTCCGGTTGCGTCACGAACTGCCACGAGCCAGCCACGCACACCAGCCGATAGCTGCGGCCCGCCGCTTCGTGATCCTTCACGAGTTGCTCGAGTGCAGCGTTGAGTTCGGCTTCTTTGATTTTCTTGAGCGACTTGACCGTGGCATCGGCGTCTTCCTCGGCGGCGGCATTGGCAAAGACCTCGCGAAGTTCCGCCGGACTCAGTGGCTTTTGGGCGGAGAACAACAGCGATTCCAGAATGAATTTCAGTTCCATGACTAAGCTAAGGTATCAGGTGCGAGGTTCGGAGTGTCAGATGATGCGGGCGTTGCAATCGCCGCAGGCCGCTTTTTGATTTCAATTTCGCCGAAATCCTCGGACTGCGCACAGACGAGTTGCTTGAGCCGGATCAATTCCAACAACGCGAGAAAGGTGCAGACGACTTCGCTGCGGCTGGTGGCGTCCGCGAACAGTTCGGAAAAGCGCACGCTCTCCCGCGACGTCAGCACGCGCACCACATATTCGATCTTTTCACTGACCGTCCATTTATCCTCGAAGATGTCGCGCGTGGGATCGCGTTTCTCGAAGCGTTTGAGGACAGAGTTGACTGCATTAAGCAGGTCAAAGATGGAAACGTCCGGCTTGGGTGCGGGCTTCTCACTCTCGAATTCAATTTTACCCGGCACGCGCGGGAAAACATTCTCCTGTCGCGCTTCGAGTGTCTGAAGTTGTGCGGCGGCGTCCTTGAACTTCTTGTATTCAACAAGCTGGCGGATGAGTTCCCAACGCGGATCTTCGCCTTCCTCTTCTTCCTCGGTCTCGGCGCGCTGGTCCACCGGGAGCAGCTCGCGGCTCTTGATATACATGAGCGTCGAAGCCATCACGAGGAACTCACCGGCGATCTCGAGATCGAACTCGCGCATCATCTCGATGTATTCGATGAATTGCGTGGCAAGTTTGGTGAGGTTGACCTCGTAAATGTCCACCTCCTCCTTCTTGATCAGATAAAGGAGCAAATCCAGCGGGCCTTCAAAGACCTCGAATTTGACTTTGTATTCGGACATTTTAGCCGGCGAACGCAGGTTGACCGGGTGCAGGAATTGTAGGGCGTCGAGGCGGGTTGGCAATGACGGAAGGGAAGGTGAGCCCTGACCTTGGCGTCGGGTGGCTGGAACTTGGCATGCTCAGCCTTGTGGAAGGCAAAAGGGAAGAAACGTTGCGACATTTCGCTCGGGCCCGGCAACTCGCGCCGCAGAATCCGCGGATGCCCTTGCAGACGGCGAAGGCGCTCTCGCAGTTGAAACGCCCGGACGAGGCCATCCAGCAAGTCCTGGAAGCCGTCAGACTGGATCCCAACTTTTGGGAAGCGCGCTCCCTCCTTGGGGGAGGGACTGGCCTCCGCCGGTCGCGTCGGCGAAGCTCAAAGGGGATTCGAAGCGGTATTGCGCCTCCAGGCCAATCACCCGTGAGCGCATCCGAACCTGGGTGTGGCCCTGTTCAGGCAAGGCCGCCGCAGCGAAGCATTACTAGACTTTGAAGCAGCGCGCCGACTGGATCCGCAACTCGCGCCCTCAAAACAGCATCTGGAGCAACTCAAGTCGCTGCCGCCGCCGGACCGTTGATCGCACCGCACACTACGACTTGTGCTGGCTGAACTAATTACCTTAGCCGCTGGGTTGTCCGTTCGGCCAGCCAATCCCAATCCGTTCGGTTCGCTGATCCAACGGGCCCTACAGTGTTGGCCGGGACGCCGGTCCCGGGATAGGTCAACCCCTTCCATTTTCTGATTTCCGAATGCCCGTCCGCGAATGACAGCCCGCCCGCCTTGCCATGATAAGTCCCAGGGAAGTCCACCCAACGCGAAGGGGAAGTAGTCGGGCCCGGATGTGCCGCGCCGGCGTCATTGATGCTTTCATGATGTTCGTCAATGAATACCCAGGTGGCGGCAGGATTCACGAAATCACCTTCTTTGCCAAAAGTGCGGAAGATGGTTCCCGCCACATGACTGTGGTTTCCATCAAGCCAAGGACCATTCGTTCGCCGAACCGGGGCTCCGCCGTGGCCCCCGCCGCTCGCGAAAGGAAAGCACACTGTGCCCACCGCCTGACTCATGGCGAAGCTGCGCACACTTCGCGTCCGCTGAGCGCCAAGCGCGAACGCTCCTGGATCCGCCGGGCATTTGTAGATCTTCGCATTGCTGCCGGTGTACGTGGCCAGGAGGTTGTTTCTGGGGTCAGTCAGCAAAGCCGTATTGATCGCGTCCGGTAGCTGGCCCGCGTGGCCGATTATCCAGTTGTGGCCCTGCGGAGCACCGGAGCTGTCCTCATTCGGCGCCAAAAGGTTGTTGTAATCCCCGGAGTACATTTTCCAGGCGATCATCATCTGCTTGCCGTTGTTCATACATTGGACACCTTGCGCCTTCAACTTGGCTCGGCCCAAAGCCGGCAACAACATCGCCGCGAGAATCGCAATGATCGCGATGACCACAAGCAGTTCAATGAGGGTGAAAGCGCCGCGCGGGGAGGGGCTCTTGCTTTTCATAACGATGATCTTAACCCGCCGCACTTGGGCTTGCAAGCCGCCTTCTGCACACTGCTGGACAATGTCACTTTTCCAGCCAGAGACGGCCGTGGCGCGTGCATGATTGTTTCTGCGCAGGTTCGGATGACGAAAGCTTCTGAAGGGGGTGGCATCTCTCCCCAGGAAATGACTTCAAGGTGAAAGGTGCGACGGTTATTGTGTTTACGTAGCTTCCGTTGTCCGTTCGGGCGACAGATTTGACTCTGGACGGTTCGGGTGCGCGTACTCAGCAGTGCGTAAATTCCGGCTTGGAACCTGTCGATGCCAAGGATGATGGCTGAACCGAATCCATTCTGTTGACTGACAGAAAGTTTCGGGCCGTAAGCGGCGCCCAGGAGCGCAGTCCTCGTCGGGGATTTGCGAACACCTTCAGCCATCAAAGCTTCCAGCCCGGGCGGTAGTCGTGGTGAATGAATTCCGCGGCGGCGGGTCGATCGAGGGCGCGCAGATTTTCAGAATCCCATTCGATCCGACAACCGGCGCGGAAGGCCACGTTGCCGAGTAACGCAGCCTCGGTGAGCGGGCCGGAATACGCGAAATCACTTGAAGCGCGGGTGCCGGTCTTGATCGCGCGAATCCAATCGCGGTGATGCTGGGTGAAATCGCTGTTGATGGCTTGTGGCGCAGCGTAATCCGCAAAAGCCGCGTCGCTTAGAATCGCATGGCGGGTGTGGTCCGCGAAATAGTCCGCGAAAGCTAGGTCACGCATGACCACATGGCGCGTGTAATCGGCCAGCAACGCGCCCGTTGCACTGAGGAACAGCACGCCGCTGTCCCACTTCGCAGCGATGGCGGCCGGCAGCAAGGACGGTTTCTTTCCACCATGATACCAGGTGAGTTTAAGCCGGGGACGAATCGCGTCTAAGCCCGGCAAGGCCCCCAAGCTCCTTGTTGGATACTCGTAGCGCACGATGAGCCACGGCGGTGTGGACTCGGGATGAGGCTTCGGACCGTCCACCACCTCGGCGCTCAATGGCGCGCGCAGCCCCAGCGCCCAGTGCGGCAAGTCCATGTAGTGACAGCCAAAGTCCGCCAGCGCGCCGCCACCAAACGCCCACCAATGCCGCCAGTTGGCTGGCACATAATCCGGGTGATACGGCCGGGCGGCCACCGGACCCAGCCACAAGTCGTAGTGCAAACCCGCTGGCACGGGCGGCGTATCGGTCGGCGCGTCCTTGCCACCGTAGCTGGCGTTTACCCAGACGTGGACTTCCTGCACCGCGCCAATCGCACCTTGTTGAATCAATTCCACCACCTGTCGATAATTTTCGCCGGAATGAATCTGCGTTCCAATCTGCGTGACGAGTTTGTGGCGGCGGGCCAGTTCGGTGACGACGCGACATTCCGAGATGGTGCGGGTGAGCGGTTTCTCGCAATAGACATGGCGACCGCTGCGCAATGCCGCTGCCGTAGCCACAGCATGGGTGTGGTCCGGGGTGGCGATGACCACGGCATCAATGTCGCGCTGATCCAGCAGACGGCGAAAATCGTGGTAAGTTTTCGCCGCCGGGAATTTCGCCTTTGCACGGGCCAGGTAGGTGTCATCCACGTCGCACAGCGCGACGATGTTTTCACCGGCGAAATTGTTCATGTCATACGCGCCCTGGTGCGCGACGCCAATGATGCCAAGATTGAGTTTGTCGTTGGCGGAGATTTTTCGCGGCGCAGTTGCGCAGCCGGCGAGTGAGAAACCAACCGTGCCGAGCGCTGCGTGGCGGAGAAAGTCGCGGCGATTCACGAAAGGCCCTTCACGCGCCAACCGGTGCGGTATTCGCGCCGCAAGAAGGCATTGGCGGCGGACTCGTTCTTGACCTTCAAAGCACGGGAATTCCACTCGAGCGTGGTTTGCGGAAAGCGCGACGCCACCCCGCCCAACAACACCGCCTCCGTGAGCGGCCCGGCGTAATCGAAACTCGCGCCGGTCTTATTACGGCCCAGGATCGTTTCAAGATATTGCGTGTAGTGATTGCCGTCCTCGACCTTTGGCAGTTGGAATTCCTCAAACTGTTCTTTTGGAAACAATTTTGGCCGCGAGATGTGCGGCAGCAGCATTACGCCCTTGGTGCCGATGAAGATCGAACCGGTGCCGGGCAGTCGCTCCACCGTGACGAGCGACAGCACTTCCTGAGGCGGACGCGACGCACCGTCATACCAGGTCATCTTGAACTTCCGCCCTTCCGTGAACTTCGTGCCCGGGAAGATATAATGAATCAGGGAATTCACCGCCCAATTGGATTGATTTGGCGTGGGACCTTCCGAGCGGACGGAAATCGGCGCGGTGAGATCCAGCGAACCAAACACGGGATCGAAGATGTGACAACCCATGTCGCCGAACGTGCCCGTGCCGAAATCCAGCCGCGAACGCCAGTTCTGCGGATGATAATACCCGTCGCCGATGAACGGACGCGCCGCGGCGGTGCCGAGCCACAGGTCCCAATTGAAATCGGGCGGCGGCGTGTCGCGCCGGTCGGGCAGCGGCCTGGGGTCGCCCCAGGTTTTGCCGCACCATGAGTGAACTTCCTTCACCTTGCCGATGGTACCCGCGCGAACCAGTTGTACGGCCTGGCGATATTCCGAGCCGGACTGGATCTGGATACCCATCTGGGTGATGAGCTTTTGCTTGTGCGCGAACTCGGTAAGCTGGCGCACCTCGTAGAGGTCGTGCGCCAGCGGTTTCTGGACGTAAACGTGTTTGCCCAGTTGCAACGCGGCCATCGCAATCGGCGCGTGCATGTGGTCGGGCGTGGAAACGTTGAGCGAGTCCAGTTGTTTCTCTTTCTCGATCAGTTCGCGCCAGTCCTGATAAATCCTTGCCTCGGGAAACTTCTCCTTCATCGGCGCGGACTTCGAGGCATCCACATCGGCGATGGCAACCAGCTTCACGTTGGGATGGCGGGCGAGCCATTGCAGATCGCTGCCGGCCTGCCGGCTGGCCCCGATGGACGCATGCAGGATGGTTTGCGAAGGCGGTGCGGCCAGTGTGTGGCGGGTGAGAAACGGCGCCGCCAACGCGGTCAATGCAGCGCGCCGCAGAAATTCGCGGCGGGAGAAACTTTTCATGACCTCACTTCGCCGGCAGTTCGCGGATGTAGATGTTCTTGAACCAAAGCTCGTCGCCGTGGTTTTGCAGTTCGATCTGGCCGGTCGGGAACATCGGCTGCGCGCGATCCCAATAATTTTCCAGCACGGTTTCGCGCGTGACCAGTTCGCCGTTCAGGAAGACGTGCGCCTTCTCGCCCACCATGACGATGCGGAAGCGATTCCACTGGCCGATGGGATTGTCCGCAACCTTGAGCGGTTTGCTGGGATGCTTCTGATTGTTGTAAAACGCACCGGACCCAACTTCGCTTCCCGCCTTCGTGGGCTGGGTGTGCGGATCCCAGATTTGCACCTGGGGCGAGCCACGCAAATAAATGCCGCTGTCGCCGTGCGCCGGAAGCTTCCAGTCCACGAGCATTTCGAAATTTGCATAATCCCGGGCGGTGCAAAGGCTGCGGCCCTTGCCATCAAACACAAACTCGCCGTTCGCCACCTGCCAATGGGCGCGCATGTTCTCATCGGCCTCCTGCTGGGCTGTGGAGTGTTCGGAAGCGCTGAGCGCAGCACGTTTGATGGGATTGTCGAGTGGCGATTTCAACAGGCCCTTCCAACCGTCCAGATTCCGGCCATTAAACAAGGCCGTGAAGCCGGGCGGCGGCGTGTTGGCGCTTTCCTGAACGGGGAGTTCCTTGATCCGGATATTGCGGAACTCGAGGTAATCGTTGTGGCCGAGAAAGCCGATGTGCCCACGCTCACGGAACAGGCCGGGATGTTTCAGCAGCTTTTCCGGGTCCGTTACGCTGTTGAGGTCGGCATCGAGAATGGTCTGGCCGTTGACGACGACCTTGATTTGCCGGCCGCGCGCGGTGATTTCCTCGGTGTTCCACTCACCTGGCGGCTTCAGCGCACCGCGCTTCGCGGCGATCAGATCATAGACCGAGCCGTGATATTGTTCCTCGCGCAGCTTGCCCCACTTGCCGCGCAGTGCCGCGCCCTCTTCGAGAATCTGAATCTCCATGCCCGCGTAGGCGGCATCGCCATCGAGCGGCGCGCGAATGCCCACGCCGTTGTTCGACCCGTCCTCGAGCTTGAACTCGAAGCGCAGGATGAAGTCGGCGTATTCCTTTTCGGTGAGCAGATTGCCGCCGCCGCCGCGCGCGCAAAAGATGACGCCGTTGGTCACGCCGTAGCCGCCGCCCTTGGCGCCAACGAGTTTCCAGCCGTTGAGCGTCTGGCCGTCAAAGAGACTGGTGAAACCGGATTCGGCGCCGGTAGTCGCGCAGCCGGTCAATACGGCGGCGGCCACTGTGGCCAGAAACAGTCGGGCCGGAGTAAATTTTTTAGTGAAGGTGCGTGGACTTTTTTTCATGGTCGTATTTGGACTAACAAGTCCGGCGAGACTTCGCGAATTAGGGAAAAGTGTCAAGCGGGTGTTTGTTGAAACTGGAGCCGGCGGTTATGACAAACCCAAAAATGCAAAAAGGGACGGCACGGTGCCGTCCCTCATTGAAGCTGTTGAACTGGGTCTCAGTTCTGCTCGGCCTTCTTTCCGCCGCCTTTGCCACCGCCACCCTTGCCACGACCCTGCGGACGATCCTTCTCCCATTGCGCGAATTGTTCGGCGGTCAGGATCTCCTTCATCTTCTTGTCGTTCTCCGCGCGCAAAGCGCGGAATTTTTCGCGATTGTCTTCCGGCGTGCCACCCTGAGCACGCAACTCGCGCATTTTTTCAGCCTGCGTTTTCAGGAGATCGCCGACCTTTTTCTTCTGCTCTTCATTGAGCTTGAGGTCCACGGCCATTTTGTCGAGGCGCTCTTTCATCGCTTCCGGACTGCCGCCGCGGCCTTCGCGCTTGGGGGCGTCCTTGGGGGTTTTCGTTTCCTGAGCCTGCGCCGCCGGGCTGGCGACGAACATGGCGCCGGCAAGCAACGCGGCGAGCAGACTGATTTGTGTAACTTTCATAAACTGTTGATTCCTTGTTGGTGTTGTTCTCTTTGGTCGCATTCCAGGCGACCCATACGAAGGGAGAGACGATGGCGGGGCAAAATGGTTACAAGAGTTCCCCGGCGCCGCCAGAAGGCGGAGTCTGGTGGTTCTACTTCGCCGGCAATTCGCGGATGCGCAGGTTGCGATACCACGTCTCGTCGCTGTGATTGGTGAGCAGAATATGGCCGCGGATTTTTTGGTCGAAGCCGGGCACGTCCTTGAATTTGCTCTTAGCCACGCCGGCTTTCACTTCCGGGCTGTCGAGTTCGTAGGCCAGAACTTTCACGCCGTTGAGCCAGTGTTCGACATGGTTGCCGTTCACAACCAAACGCGACTGGTTCCATTCGCCCGGCGGACGCACGGGAGTTTTCACCTGCGGCGCCAGCACTTCATAAAACGCCGCCGTCTGAAATTTTGGGTCGCGTGTTGTGGTGTCATCCACCATCTGGTACTCTGGACCGGGCGTGCCCGGACGCTCCTCGGTAACGAGATACTTCACGCCGTTGTTGCCGCGCCGCGTGATACGCCATTCCCACTCGAACTCGTAGTTTTCAAACGTGTTCCTGGTTACCAGTTGTCCACCGCGGCTGTCCGGCAGCAGATGCAGGCAGCCGTCCTCGACCAACCAGCCTTCCTTCGGAAATTCCTTCCCGCCGTAAGTGCGCCAGGCACTGGTATCGTGGCCGGCGAACAGCGCCCACCACGGGCCGGGCTGGGGTGTGGTGGTGCAACCGGCGAGGAAGACCATCAAGATGAGGGTGCAAGCACTTGTGCTGGGTTGGAAGAATGAGTTCGCTTTCATTTTTGTTCCAAGGCGAGATGATAGACTTCCATAAAACGTTTGGCCATCAATTGCGGTGAAAGATAATCCCGCATCTGCGCGAGCGTGGTGGCGTCCACCTCGCCGCGGCTGAATTGCGGATGACGGGCGGCGGCGCGCATCGCCTCGGTGAATTCTTCCAAACTGCCCGGGGCACATAAGACACCGTTCAACCCCGGTAGCACATAATCGGGAATTCCCCCCACCGCCGCGCCGACGACCGGCACGCCGGCGGCCACAGCCTCCTTGACGGCGTTTGGGCTGACGTCCGCGCGCGATGGGCTCAAGAGCATGGTGGCGGTTTCCAATTCCGCCGCCACTTCAACGTGAGTCAGGTTTTCCCGGAAGGTGACCTGCCGCCAGAATTCCGCGGAGACATGGCGCTCCAGCGTTTCGGCGATGTTCGCATTGCGCCGGCCGATGACGATGAGTTCAAATTGAATTTCTCCCCGCAGCCGGTCCAGTGCCTGTGCGACAAGATCGCCGCCTTTGCGATATTCCAACCCGCCGACGAACAACAATCGCAGCGGTTGCGTTTGTGGCCGACGTTGGACGCGGTGGAAAAGCGGATCGGGCGCGTGTTCAATCTGTTCCACGCGGACGTGGGGATGGCGTTGACGTACCCACTGGACGGAGAAGCGCGCCTCGGTGGTGACGAGTGGGGAACGGGCGAGCGAATAGCGTTCCAGTACGCCGGCGAGTTTTTCGTAGAGATTCTGCGGCACGATTTTTCCGTACCACGTCAACAATCCCTGCACCGTAACCACGCGCGGATAGCCGAGCCGCCGCGCCACCAGCGCCGCTCCCTGTTCCGTGCCCCAGGCGTGGACGACGTCGGGCTTGATCTGGCGCAGCACGCGACCGATCAAGAACGTGTCCAGCCAGAACAACGTCGGCGCCCGCCAGCCGCCCGGAACTTTTACCAGATGGAACGTCACACCGTTGCGCTCGAAGGTGAGATCGCGCTCGAATTGTTTGCGGAGGATGACAATGTGCAGCCGTACGGCGGGATTATTCTCCAGGCCATTCAACAGCACTCGCTGCCAGGAGGCGGGATGCAACTTGGGTGTGTTACGCAACTCGTCCGGGAGATCCGGCAGCCATTCCACCGGGAAGAAAGAGAACCAGGCAACGGTTAGCGGGCGGGAACTCATGCGATCAAATGTGGCACCGGCGGTGGACGCCCGCGAAGCGAAGCTGGAGATTATTCATGTACGATGTGGCCAGTCCTGTACGGAAAACAGCGCGGCGGTTCAATCCCCAATTGCACCCGCCGGGTTTGCGCTTGCGCCGGCTGGAGCCGTTTCTGAGACTTCCACGGTGACTCCGGGCAATCCGATCCTCTGGCCGCTCCGACGCGCCAACGCATTCCGACGCTGGTTGCTCAACCAGCTCTGGCTGGCCGAACTGCGGGCCCGCGGTGTGGAACTGGGACCGCGCGCGGTGTTCAATGGCCGTCCCAATGTGGTTCGCCATGCCGGCTCCCGCATACAGCTCGGGGAACAGGTCTGCTGCAACAGCTCACTGCGCAGCAATCCGCTGGGCAACGCCCGGCCCGTCACGCTGCGCACCTTGTGTGCGGGTGCGGAAATCGTCCTCGACCGATTGGTGGGGGTGAGCGGCTGTGCGATCTGCGCGGCTGCCAGCATCCGCATTGGCGAAGGCACGTTCGTGGGCGCGGATGCGATGATCTTCGACAACGACTTCCATTCGCCCGAGGATGAATTCAGCTGGGGCCCCGCCGCACCGGACAATCCGAAACCCATCGTTATTGGCCGCGGCGTATTCATCGGCGCCCGCGTGTTGGTGCTCAAGGGAGTGACCATCGGCGACCGGGCCGTCATCGGCGCCGGGGCCGTGGTGACCAAGGATGTTCCGCCGCAGCACATCGCCGTGGGCAATCCGGCGCGAGTGTTGGCGGCGAATGACTGAATTGGCGATTCGGTTCAGCCGGGGCCGCGCGCTCGTCCCGTGTGTCGTGGATCACCTCGGAACATTGGCCACGAACTCTGCGCCAACGGCATGGAGCTCAGGAGAGCATACAGTTTCCCGCCCGTGCTTGCGGCGTAAATCGTTCCGTCCGACCCAGTGCAAACGGAAGACCGGCTTGGGCCTTCCAACCAATAATTCCAAGTCCAATCGCCGTCCGGCTTGAACGCCACCAACGAGCCATCCGTGCCGGTGACGACGAAGTGGCCGCCTTCCAACACCGCTGGAGTGGAAGCAATCCAGTCTGGTGGCAGGTAACCCGTGGGTGAGAGTCCGCCTTTCCACTTCATTTTGCCCTCAGGGGTAATCATGCAGTAGTTGCTGTTGACGCCCAGATGGATCGTTCCGTCCACGCCCAACGCAGGTGAGGCGGCGGTGACGCCGCCCGTGTGGAGCGCCCAACGTTGCTGGCCGTTGGCATCCACCGCGTAAAGCCGTCCGTCAAGGGACGTGAAAACAATATCCCCGTTTCCGGCAATTGCGGGTGACGAAATGATCTGACCCTGCGTGGGGAAACTCCAGCGCTTCGTGCCATCCGGATTCAACGCGTAAAGCCGGCCATCATGCGAGCCGAAATAAAGAATGCCCTGCAAATCAATGGCAGCCGAGGAAACCACGGGACCGCCTGTGGGGAACTCCCATTGCTTCTGGCCTTCGCCAGACAAGGCATGGAACTTCCAGTCCCATGAGCCGAAATAGATCGTTCCATTCGTACCGATGGCGGCCGAAGCATCCACCCAACCCCCAGTTTTGAACGCCCACTTTTTCTTGCCATCCGGTTGTACGGCATAAAGTCGGCGGTCACGGCAGCCGACCAGGATGGTGCCATCGTCTGCAACGGCGGGAGAAGAGTGCATTTCCCGGCGTGCAGCAAAAGCCCAGCGTTTGGTTCCGTCGGGATTGAAAGCCAGCAAGCGACCATCCCAAGTGGACATGTAGATGACGCCATTGGTATCGAAGGCGGGAGAGGCGACAGCTAGGAATTTGATGGGCGCCTGCCAGAGATTTGTCCCGGCGACATGATCAGCCGCCCAGCCCGGCGAAGCGAGCAAAACGGTCAGCCCGGCGATCCGCGGCAGGGACGCTTTGAAAAACATGGCGGCACGCTAAACGCCGGCTAGGGGAGGTTCAACTCAAACGTTCAGCGGTGGAGCGGTTCAGGAGCCAGCTTATTGCGGCAAAACCGTTCAAGTCCGGTGCGGGCAATTGAAACTTGCCAGCGGAAATAACGATGGCTTAGGCTTCTTGGGCTTGAAACTGTTCGCATTCAAAGTCGCAAACCCGGGCTGGCTTCAACCTGCCCTTTTGCGCTCGGACACGGGGTATTTTTGAATTGTGGCACGTTCGATAAAGAAATCTCTTCGTCAGGCGGTGCTCCGCGGACCGGTGTTGGAGCGTTGGATTGCCCGGCGTGCCCGGCAGATGGACCAGGCTCTGGTTGGCCGGCTCGTGCAAACAATTCCCGAGCCGCTGGCGGTTGATCGTCCACCAGGGATCATGGGCGGCGGGTCGGTGAGACAGATTCTGTTGATCGCCGATTGCATGTGGGAGCAAAATGATCTGGTGCCGGAACTGGCGCAGATTGCGGCGACGCAGACGCTGGACTTACGACCCGCGTTGAAGCGGCGTTCCGGCGATGAACCGGAATCCGGCATTGCGCTGCGCGCGGTGCGGGAATTCATCGCGGCCAAACCGCGTTACGAGCCGGATGTTATTTTGTTCTACGCCCGCCCGCTGCTGCTTTCGGACGAAGTCTTCGATCTGCTTCGGCGCACTTGGAAGTGCCCGCTACTGGGGATGAACCTCGACGACCGGATGCAGTTCTTTCGTTACGGGATCTTTTCGGCTGGCGACGACAACTACGCACGCTGGGCCCGCAAGTTCGACCTGAATATTACGAACTGCCTGCCCGCCACGGATTGGTACCGGCAGGCGGGTTGTCCGGTGATTTATTCCCCGCAAGGCGTGCATCTTACTCCGGATCTAACACTACCTACGTCCAAAGCTTTCAAATATGATCTCAGCTTCCTCGGATCCAGAAAACCAGAGCGTGAAGTGGTGATCGGCCAATTGCGCGATGCGGGGATCTCCATCCATCTGTTTGGCGCTGGCTGGCCGAAAAGTCGGTGGGTGGACAATCCCAATCAGGTGTTTCGCGGCAGCCAGATCAATCTGGGTATCGGGCTGGCCTCCCCTTCCTTGGCCGTGACCACCGTCAAGGGGCGCGACTTCGAGTGTCCCGGCGTCGGGGCCTGCTACCTGACCACCTACAATTGGGAACTGCCATTGCACTTCGACTTGGGCAAAGAAATCCTGTGCTACCGGAACTTTGAAGAACTTGTGGAATTGTACGCCTTTTATCGGAAGCGACCGGAAGAATGTCTGAAGATTGCGCAGGCGGCGTGGCAGCGCAGTGTGGCCGAGCACACTTGGGAGAAGCGATTCCGCAAGATCTTCCGACAACTCGGATTCAAAACTTGAAGGCGGCGAGGGGAACTTAGTTTGCCCTTTACCAAGTCTGGATTCCCATGTTTCATCCGCCGGTTATCGCTGTTTACCGCATGGCCAAAGGTATTTATGCCGAATTATTTGAAGCGCCTGCTTCGCGCCCCCTTTAAATGGCTGAAGAGAACCACTCGGCCGTCCTGGGTCAGAACTCGTGACCGGCTTGGGGAAGGGGAGTACGAAGCGGTGCTGAAAAGCGCCATGTGTTACGCCAGCGGCTGCAAGGTGGAGGGCGATTACCTCGAGTTTGGCGTATCTTGGGGATACACCTTCGTCGCCGCCTTCCAAAACGCGCAACGGTTCAATTTGAATGGGATGCGCTTTTATGCGTTTGATTCGTTTGAAGGGCTGCCCGAGATCCAAGGAATCGATGCGCAAGGAGATTGCGAATACCACAAGGGCCAGTACGCCTGTAACGTCCCGGATTTTCAACGAAGGATCAGCCAGGAAGGAGTTGATCTGAACCGGGTGAAACTGGTGCCTGGTTGGTACAACGAGACGCTCAACGAAAAAACGAAACGCGATCTGCCAATCAAAAAGGCCGCGGTAGTTTGGGTGGATTGCGATCTTTATGAATCAACCGTACCCGTGCTGGATTTCATCACGGATTATGTGCAAAGCGGAACGATCATCCTGTTTGATGACTGGTATTGTTTCAAAGCCGATCCCAATCGCGGTGAATGTCGTGCGTTTAATGAATGGCTGGCCAGAAATCCAGCCATCCGAGCCTTCGAATACAAGAAGTTCGAGGCCGCTGGGAATTCATTCATCCTGAATGTAGCGAGTTGAATTTCGGTTTTTCTGTTGAGGTCGTGGATGGCGCCAGCGAATCTCCGGGCTCGAACCCGATTGACTCAGGACACCGCCGCCGAATGAACCATCTGGATTATTACAAATATCAGGCAAAGGCGCGCTCCGTCCGCTCCTTGGCCGACGTGCAGCGCGTGGCTGGAGAAAAGGCTTATTTGTATGATCGGCTGGTACACCCATGGCTGCCGGCGGACCGTCGCGGGTCGCTCGGCGAACTGGCCTGCGGCCACGGGAGTTTCCTCTGCTGGCTGCAACGATGCGGATTCGCAAACATCTGTGGCGTGGATTCGAGTGCGGAACAGGTGGCGCTGGCGCGGCAGGTCGGTGCGGACGTGGAACTGGATGACGTGAACCGCTGGCTGTCCAAACGGCCCGCCGGGCATTTCGCGACACTGGTGGGCATTGATCTGGCCGAGCACTTGTCCAAGGACGACTTCATGGAGATGTTGCACGGCGCGTATGCGGCCTTGGCGCCCGGAGGGAGTCTGATTCTGAGACTGCCGAACGGAGATTCGCCGCTGGTGGGCATGAACCTCTTCAACGACATCACCCATGTCTGGACTTACACGCCAAATTGCCTCAACTCGCTGGCTCTGATGCACGGCTTCTCGCGGACAGAGTTCGCCGATGAGGGCTACGAGGTGATCAGGGATCATCGCTGGCTCAAAGTGCCGTTGGGTAAGATCAGCGCGCTAATACTCCGCCGGCTAATCCAGGCGGCCACGCGAGAACGCGTCCGTCATCTCAGCCCGAACCTCTGGGCGAGGCTGGTGAAATAATTCTCGCGGGGGGACTTTGCAGGAGCTGCCCGCCTTGTGGCGGGCCGGTTTCCTGAGCAGTTTTTCGCAGGCATCGCGCCAACGTTCCGCTGCGTTACTCATTTTACCGGCCACACCAACTGTGACCCAGGTGGCTTTTGCCCGGCGTCAGCCTTGGGCTGATTGGCTTGTAGCGCGAGTGGCCGCCACGAGGTATTCCGAGCAGATCGAGTTTCCGCCCAACCAGGAATCCATTCTGGGCAACAGACGGGGAAGAATGATATGCGCCGGAATTTTGCAGAAGGCGCGCAGGATTTTCGAGCCTGTGCGCGCGAGCGGAGCAAGCTTCTTTTCCGCCTGGGCCCACTCACGGTAAAAACCTTGCACATAAACAACACAGGTCCGTCCCGGTCCGCCGACAGGTGTAATTTCGTCGACTAGAAAGCCGTGATGAGGCAGCCAATGCCGGTACCAGTAAGGTGTAAATCCGCCGTAAAAATGATATGGCTCCATGTGCAGCGAGGAGAGCAGCGGCGCGGTAATAAAAAGCCGCCCGCCTGGCTTTAGCAGCCGTGCAAACTCTTTGAGCACGGCCATCGGATCCGGGACATGTTCAATCACCTCGGTGCAAAGAATCACATCCAGACACTGATCCGGCAGCGGAATGGCAGTGATATCACAGACGTATTTGATCGGCTCGGCATACTTCACCAAGTCGCCTTGATACTGACAAAAGTCCTGGGTTTCATAGTGGCAGTGAGCAAAAAGCGGCCGGTATTTGCTGGCGCCAGCACCAGCATCCAGCACCCAACTCCCTTGCGGTAGCTTTGCGGCCAGTGCGGTTACCCAGGCATCGCGCACGTATGGCTCATAGGACCACAAGCGGTCACGTTCGGTGGTGGCAAGTCTGTCCATATCAAAGCAGGAATGAGAAATCCTTCCAAGGTTCGGTAACTGTCGTTTCTCCGGAGATTTTCTCGGGTTAGCCGTTCCTCTGCTTGGTAAAATGAAACAAACCGACATGGAGGCCCGATTGCGGATCCGGGTTGATCTTGTCGGTCGCCCCTTGGGCATTGACCAGCGCGAACTCCTTCAAAGTAAGCGTTGGAAAGAAGCTGATGAACTCCTCTTTGTCGAATGAGCGGTGGGCATTGAAAGCAATGTAAGAGCGTCCGCAGGGGGCCGAAACATAGAGATTACCGCCGGGCGCCAGGACGCGACTCAACTCACGCGCTGCCTTTTGGGTGCCCTCCGGGTCCAACGGGTCGCCATAACGGCCTAACCCAATGTGTTCGATGACACATAACGAACTGATGGACTCAACCGAGCCATCTGCGAATGGCAGTTGAGTGATTGAGCCACTCATGGTACGGAGACCCTTTAACCGGACCGGCAATGGTCGAAAATCCAGTGAGGTGGTGGGCAATACGCCGGCCAGACATCCCACCAACAGCGCTGTTGAGCCGATATCCAGATGTGAGCCAGGTTTTTGTTGGACGATTTTGTGAAAGGCCCAGGTATCCTGGAAGAAATAAAACGAGACGGGTGTCGTCGCGTGCCAATCATCAATTTGCGCATCAAGGTCCGCCAGCTTGCAAGGGCTGGCTCCTTGCAGGCGACGATAGGTGAAATAACTCCGCCAAAATCGCAGGTAGTTTTTTACCAAACGAATTGGGGACGACGGCAGAATGGGCCGGAGAACTCGGTGTGTGGCGCGGGCGGCCGGCAATCGCTTTAAGACACTCATTATAGACTAATCACATCTCATTTGTTCTCCCCCGCAGTGTGCCTCAGAGCAAATCAGGAACAAGATGAATCACGGTCGCACCCCGGAAAGCTTGACCCGCAGAGGTTCGTTCTTTCAATTGGGCACGGTTTGAACGCGTCTGGTTTGAAGCGCGGTCTTCCCAACGCATGCTAAATCTCAAAGCAGTTTTCTTCCGACTGAGCCGGGCAGCTGTTTTTTGGTCGTGGGCCATGAACGGCTTGCGCCTGACCTCCGGGGTGGTGGTGCTTCCGTTGCTGGTGCTCAAATTGTCGAAGTCAGACTATAGCATGTATTTTGTTTTTCTGAGTCTGGCCTCGCTGGTACCGATTCTGGATCTGGGCTTCTCGGTTAGTATCGGACGGGCGGTTAATTATGCGATGGGGGGCGCCACAAAACTGCAGGCAATGGGCATGGCGCCCCAGTTGGGGGCGACCGTTCCGAATCAGACCATGCTGTGGCAACTGCTGCACACGACACGCCACCTTTATCGTTTGCTGGCTGTGGGAGTAATGGTGTTGCTGGGGACGGGCGGAGCGCTGTTCATCTGGCAAGCGGTGCCGCAGACCAGTTCGCCCGGGACAACGTGGGCAGCTTGGTTCGTTACGCTGGTTGCCATGGCGTGGGACATCTACAGCGGCTGGTGGAACGTCTATCTGCGCAACATGAATTCGGTACTGGCCAGCGCCAGGCAAGCCGTGGTCTCCCAGTTGGTGAAGATCGTTCTTATTTGTGCGCTGTTGCTGGCCGGGGCCGGATTGTTGAGCGTTCCCGTGGCCACCATTTTCGCCAGCTTTCTGCAACGCTTCTTGGCACGGCGCTCAGTTCTGAGCTTGTTGGACAACAAAAGCGACCCCGGTGGAAACGTGAAAGAGGTAAAAGCCATGCTGGCCACGCTGTGGCCGAACAGTTGGCGGGTGGGCGTCTATTTTTTGAGCGGTTACCTGGCAGGGCAGGCGAACACCTTGATCTGTTTGCCGCTTTTGGGTTTGGAAGCCAGTGGGGAATACGGTTTTTCACTTCAACTCGTTTCCATCTGCGCAGGAATGGCTCAAGCTTGGACCCTCGTAAAGTGGCCGCAGGTCGGCCAATTACGCATCAAACAGGACCACGCCGCTTTGCGTCGGCTGCTCTGGCCGCGACTCTGGCTGCAATACCTGACCTACGCAGCGATGGTTACGGCCACGATCGTGATCGTACCTGCATTGTTACGGTGGTACCAATCTGACAAGACTCTTTTGCCCACACTGTGGTTGAGCTTGCTCGCCTTAAATGGCCTGTTGGAGTTGAACTGCACTTTTTGGAGCACCCTGATCTCCACCGAAAACCGCCTGCCCATGGTCTGGCCCACACTCATCAGCAACCTCGTCACAGTAACCGTGATTGTGATTCTCGCCAAGACGACTGACTTGGGGCTCGCGTCCTTTGTGCTTGCTCCGATATCTGTGGGGATAATCTTCAGCTACTGGAAATGGCCGCGAGAAGGGGCGCGAAGCATTGGCACGTCCTGGCGAAGATTCCTGCTCCATCGACCACTTTAACAGTTTCCCAAATCCGACAGCATTGCGGTTGAGGGCAAAGCTAAGGATGCCGGGCAGAAGCATTTGAAGGCGACCTTTGCCCTAGCTTCCTGATGATTCTAGCCCAACCCCAGATTCTTCAACACCCGCACGGTGGAGGCAGCCTTGTTAAGCGTGTAAAAGTGCAGCCCCGGCACGCCGGCGCGCAGCAATTCCTCGCATTGCTGTGTGGCGTATTCAATGCCAAACTCGGCGGCCGCCGCGTCATCCGTGCCAATGGCATCCAGCCGCGCGCTCAATGCCGGTGGAATCTTCGCGCCGCACATCTGGGTGAATTTTCTGATCCCTGGCGCGCTTAGAATGGCGATCACACCGGGCACCAGCGGCACGTTCACCCCGAGCTTGCCCGTGAGATGGTCGCGAAACTCAAAATAGTCGGCGTTGTCAAAGAACAACTGCGTGAGCACGAAATTCGCGCCGGCTTCAACCTTTTCCTTGAGATGCTGCCAATCGGCATGCTTGCCTTGTTTGCACGCGATGTGGCCTTCGGGAAATCCCGCGACGCCGATATTAGCATTGTTCTGTTCCCGGATGAATTTCACCAATTGCGCTGAGAATTCGAAGCCGCCGGGCGTGGGCTGAAATTCCCCGCCGCCGGGCGGGTCGCCCCGCAGCGCGAGAATGTTGCGGCAGCCGACCGCTTTGATTTTCTGCAACAGTTCACCCACCTGCTCGCGGGTATGGTTGACGCAGGTTAGATGCGCGAGCGCCGTCAGTTTGTGCTCGCGCTGGATGCGGTCCACGATCATCAGAGTCTTCTCGCGGGTGCTGCCGCCCGCGCCGTAGGTCACGGAACAAAAGTCCGGACGGGTCTGCATCAGCGCGGGAATGTGCTTTTCCAGCAGCGCCTTGTCGCCCTCCTCGGTCTTGGGTGGGAAAAACTCGAAGGAAATCACGGGTCGCTTCAACAACTGCTTTGACGCGTAGATGTCACCGATGAATTGCATGTGGCGGCGGATTATGGGGAAGGTTGGCGAAAAACCAAGTGTGTTTGCGGTGCCGGTAGCGAGTAACATCCGCGCCGTTTTCACTCATCACGCTTCACGCTTCAGTTCGCCGCCGCCTTCTCCACCACCAGATCATCGTACCAGATCGGCGTTCCAGCAAAGGGGCTGCCTAGGACGGATGCCTTGCCGGTCACCGGCTCTTCTGATTCGTCGGCGGAAATCAGCCATCCCTTCGACTCGATCTCACCGTGCGGCCACGCCTTGCCTTCGATTTTCCACGCGCCTTCCTTCAACTTACGAATCTGCAGCCGGAGTTGCACCCACGCGCCGGATTTCCAATCGAACGGCACAGTGGCTTTGACTTCCTGATCACTGAGCAGTTCCAACGCTTTCTTTGCTGGCGACACTTGTAGCTTCCAGCCACCCACTCCTCCCAGCCCTAGGCCAAACGTCGGCGCACGACGGCCCTTCGCCGTGCTCAGGATGCGCGCACTGACCGCAATGTCATCTTTCTCCGCTGGCCCAAACTGCACCGCGAAACTGTCCAACGGCGCGCCCGGCAGTTCGAGAAGCTGATTCGTTCCGTCCAACTTCACGGCAAAATCACCGCCCAGCACCATCAACTCGTCAGGCACTTTGCCAGCTTCGGTTTTTTCAAAGTCTAGCGCGAAAAGCCGCTGATTCGGTGTCCCCTGAGTGGTGGCGGTTGCGGACTGGTCTTTGGCCAGATTCCCGGCAATCCACTTTGCCAGCGTTGAACTGCCGTGACCGTACCCGCCCGGCAGTTCGATGTAGTCGCGGGTCTGGATTGCGGGTGGTGTCCCCCAGTGCGACGGGAACGTCTTGGTATCTGCGGCCTGCAACTGGAAGATCGCAAGAGCCAGCATCAATGCCAGCATCGTATTCTGCTTGATAAACTTCTTATTCATTTCTCAACGCCTTCAATAAATCTCCGCGAACCGCGAACCGCGTCGCCGCCCACGTCCATAGCGCGCCATTCGCCAGCACCGCCGCCAGCGTCAGCGACAGCGTTGCGTAAGGCAGCTCCGCGCCCGGCGAAAGCAAAGCGGGCAACACCGCCACGGCCGCCGCCGCCACGCCCAGCGCCAGTCCCGCCGCGAGCAACGCGCCATTCTCGAAAAACAACAGCCGCTGCAATTGTCGCTTGCGGAAACCCACGGCCACCAGCAACGCCAGTTCGCCGCGCCGCTCCAAAACATTCCGCAATACCACGATGCCCAAGCCCACGCTGCCGAGCAACAACCCCAGTCCGCCCAAAACCTGGAACGTCCCGAGATAGGTGTTCTGCACCGCGTTGAACTGCGCGAGCCGCTGCGGCGCGGGCGTCAGTTCCAGTCCCACGTCCTGCATTGCGCGCGACAACGTCGCCGAAACCTGCGATACGGCGTTCGACGGCGCATCCAGCAGGAACATTCGATATCCGCTCTCGCCGGGAAAACGCTTCACGAACTCGGCTTCGTCAATGAGGAGCTGACCCTGCAGGATCGAGTTCGCCACCGCGCCCACGATGCGCACCTTGAACGGTCGCCCGCGTTCATCCACGTAATCCAGCGTGTCGCCGACCTTCTTGCCCATGGCCCATTGAATGGAGTTGGCGTCACCGATGGCGGAGATCTCAGGCGGTGAAGCTGGAGGAGCGAGGATTGAGGATGGCTCGGCCCTGCGAGAGAATTCGGTGCTTTTTCCATCTTCCATCTTCCATCCTCTATCTTCTCGCAGCGATTGCCATCCCTCGCCTTTCGCTAACGCAAACCTTCCCTCCAGTAGCTCGGGCTTCACGCCCAGCAGCCGCGGCTTCTGCGCGCGATTCAAATTCAGACAACTTGCCTCGTCACCCTCGCGCACGCGGAAAGGCACAATGTTCACGCCCTCGAGATCGCGACCATTCAGTGCGAAGAAATCACGCCCGGATGCCGTGTTCAAATCGTGAACCACCGGCATGGTCGTTTCGCCGATCAGCGCAAATCCGCCCGTGCCGGAAGTTTTTTTGGTCGCGTCACGATTCGCATCCAGCCGGAACACGCCGATCGACACGATGAGAAAACTCCCGCACGCCAGCATTGCCACCGTGGCCAGACTTCGCTTCCGCCTTCGCGCGCACCCGCGCACCGCAAGTGAGCCCATCGTAATTGGAGCGTCGACTTCCAAGTCGGCGCGCTGCGATTCATTTGTGCGACGAGCCGGTTTGGAAACCGGCGCTCCACCCAAAGTCGTCAGCCACGCGCTCGCAAAACTCAATCCCGCAATCAGGATCAACGCCCCCGCGCCAAAGAAAATCCCCGCATTCGCCGTGTCACCGGTTACCACTCCCCAACTCGCCAATGCCACGCCCGCCAGCAGCGCCCCGACCGCGATGACTTTGGAGTGCGGCGGCTTGACGCCGCTTTGGGCGCTTGGACGACTTGTCGTCCAAGCAGCGCCGCGTGGAGCGGCGCGGCGAAATATCGAACTCACACGGTTCAACCAACTCGCGCGCTGCACTCCTTGCGACGGCGACAGGTCGCCTTCCGAAAGCGGTGACAAGCCCCCGCACTCCAAATCGCCCACCAGCAATTCCCGCGCAGGCCGTTTCACAAATTTCCGCAACGTCAGCCAGATCGTGACCACCGACACGACGGCGCTGGCGAAGATCCCAATGACCAGCGTCTGCACTGTGAAATGAAAGCTCAACACCGAAGCACCCACGGCATCCCGCCAGATTGTGGTCAGTCCGTGCAGCATGGCGCGGGCGTAAGCCAATCCGCCCAAGGCGCCAATCGCGCCGCCAACGAGCGAAAGCACCACTGCCTCGCGCAGCAAGAGTTTGCGCACTTGTTTCGGGGTGAAGCCGAGCGCCAGCAAAGTGCCAATCTCTGGCGCGCGTTGTTCGAGTCCGAGTGAGAACAGCAGTGCCATCAGCAACAGCGCCGCCGCGATCACGAAGAAGCTGAACCTGAGAAACAATCCGCCGAAGTCCTGCGATTCCTCTGCCGCCTTGAGCGCCTGCTCGCGCACCGGCTCGAAGCGTAGTCCCAGTTCCTCCGGCTTGAGATTGGCGAGGATCCTTTTCTCCAGCGGAGTTCGGTAGTAATGGAACGCAGTTGCCACGTCTTCAGGCATTGGAAACCGGATACTCGTCACATTGCCGAAACGATTCCCCCACATCTTCTGTCCAGCTGCCAAGGTGATGAACGCCTTGGGTGTGCCGCGATGTTCTTTCCAGTAATCATCATCCTTCTCCCGCACTTTGTAGGTGAGTGGAAAACCTGCGTCCCACTCGCTGGTGCTCTCGGCCTTCTCGATGCCTGGAAAATCCGGCATGAGTGTGCGATCCGCCCACGGCATTTCCATGGGCACGGTGCTGTGGACGCGGAACGTGTTCGTATGTTCTGCCAATCGAGCGCCCGACTCGGGATCGAAATACACCAGCGCGAGTTCATTCCCCGGTTTCACCTGTAGATCGTCGGCCAACCATTGGTTGATGATGATCTCATTATCTTTCAAATCGGGAGGAGTCCACGGCGACCCTGCGGCTGTCACCATGGAATAGGGTGTTGAATTCGTCCCCGCCTGCATCAGATTGACGAGGTAGGTGACCACAGATTCGGCATTTGTGTCAGCCATCAGGGCGGCGCGAACAATTGGTGGGTCCACAAAGATGCGCGGTGTGCGCAGTTCGATGCGGCCAGATTGCGAACGCAGGGTCCATTCCTGCTGGAGATCCCGCAAAGTCAGTACTTCACGCAGGATGGGCGTGAGTACGTTCAACGTTTCCGTGGCGTCCGTTTGGACACCGTGGAAAGAATTTGTATCCGTCCACCAATCGAAATTGCTAAATGGACTGGCGATGGTGAACGCTTTGGGCATGTTGACGTTCGTGCGCCCGCCTAAAGCGCGATGAATCATTTTCTGGCGGTTAAACCTCTCCCAGCGGTTCAACGTTCGGTACGATACGGCGGCATTAAGCAGCATCACGTTGGCTCGGTTGGTCAACGAAACTGCCGACTCCAGGGTCGTACGACCGACAAAGGCGTTCAGTGTTGGCCTGTTCCCAGGATTCAGATTGAAATTTGCCAGCGGAGATTCTGTGACTTCCTCGACAATCAGTCGAAAAGCCACGGTCGCGTCGCCGCGTGTGCTGATGGTCGCGTCCTGCGAAAGCGCCGACGGTTTTTGAACGCGAAACAGCAATGAATCACCCGGATTAACGGCAAGCTGCCGGGCGAGCGCTGCGTTGATCCAAACGCCGCTCCCCCTCGGGCCGGCGGTTCGGTCAATCCCTTTGCCTTGTGGCAGTAGTCGCAGTTCTGAATCACTCAGACCTATCAATTGAACGCGGTTCGCGCGCGCTTGGCCATCTGATCGAGAGACATTGGCTGGAAGCGTGAGCAAAGCCTGAACTCTGGAAGTGGAACTGTCGTGCCCAAAGGTCGGAGTACCAGATTTCAAATTGGCTGCTAGATTCCTTGAGCCAGCTTCCCTCATCCTGTCGATCAGGTCTGCCTGAAAAAAGCGATCTCCTGAGTTTAAAACCAAGCTCGCACCAGCAAGACGTTTCAAGGCGTGATCTCTCAAGCTCCCCTTCACCGAATCCCCAACCACCAACGCACCGATGAGCGCCGCGCTGCCAATCGCCGCGCCCAGCACCACGCCCAGATGCGAGCGCCAGTGGAAGCGCAGACTGCGGCGGATGAGCGTGCGGAAGGTCATGAGCCAACGCGCCTCCGCGCTTTGGAGTGCGGCGGCTTGACGCCGCTTTCTCCGCTTG